>Ga0116117_1000236_pt1 | contig 15588 bp, 11 predicted proteins | sample June2015DPH_11_1_FD_89790 | JGI IMG/M metagenome (GOLD analysis project Ga0116117, IMG submission 89790) | Peatland microbial communities from SPRUCE experiment site at the Marcell Experimental Forest, Minnesota, USA - June2015DPH_11_10 | ecosystem: Environmental > Terrestrial > Soil > Wetlands... | reverse complement strand
GCACTTCACCCCTTGATGAAGGACACCATCGAGCGGGACGCCGTTGCGATCGCGTAATGCCGAAGGATCCAACGATCGGCATTCGCGATTGCCTCGCCGAGATCGCAAGCTGCGGAAGCGGCCGATGGCGCAAGTCGTGTTCGCCGCTCTGAATGACGAGGCAGGGCCGCTGATCTCGCACGGCGCGTCCGAAGAGCAACAATGCCGGCGACGGCGTTCATGCGGCCGCCGTGCAGTTTCCAAAGAGCAGGATGGCATCGGCGAACTGCATCTCGACGAACTCGGCGGCGAGTCGCGCCAGCCGGTTGGTGAGCGGCGTGAGGTCGGTGCGTTCGCGCGCAGCGTCGCGTGCCTCTCTCTCGGCGACGTAAGCCTCGAGGGTGAGCAGCCGCACATCGAACAACGCCTGCCCCACGGTCTCGTCGCGCGCGCCGATCAGCGGAGCCCTGAACTCCTGATATCCCTGTCCGATCTCGCGCGGCAGCGGCAACGCCATGCGGCAGCCTTGGTCGCCCTGCAGGACGATCTCCACCTGCCACAGCATGTCTTCTTCATCCCCCGCCTCGGCACTCGGCCGCCAGACAACGGCAGGGCCCGGCGGGGACCATTCGGGGAAGTAGGCGGGTGTGTCGACGCCGTAGTACCAGCGGTCCGCGGGAGCGCCGAGCTTGGCGCGCAGCCGGCGCGTCGCACTGGAGCGGCCGCGCACCAGCGAGACCTCGATCTGCGCCTCGCCAACCGGTGGGCCGGGCCGGAACAGGTCGAGGCTATACGGCGTGAGCGCCAGCATGTTTGCCACATCCGGCTCGGCGAGGTCGAAGCTGCGCCACGGCATCGCCAGCACTGCCATGAACTGCGGACCGAAGCGGGCGGCGAACTGCTCGACCATGACCCCCGTCCGCCTGCGGTCGCCGTCGGGCATCGCAGTCATCCCGGTGGCGAAATCGCGCACCGAGGCGGCGAGCTCGGCTGTGGAATCCGCGCCGCGCAACGCGCCAAGCACTGCGCCGTCGTTGCCGACCCGCAGCTGCGGCCCAATGGTGGACATCATGGTGGTGGCAAGGCAGTCGAGGCCCACGCACAGCAGGTCCTCGAACGATCGGTCCGGCACGTCCTTCAACACCTGGAGCATGGTCGGACCGGCCTGGCGCAGGATATGCAACATGACCGCCGTTGCCTCCGGCGCCGCCGCGAAGCGCGGCACCTCGGAGCTGACCTGCAATTGCACGTCGTCGTCGCCGGCGTAGTACTCGCTGCGCCCGTCCGCGCCGACGGCGAGGTAGAGGTCATGGACGAGGTCCGGCAGGTGCGCCGCCTTGTGGATCGCCGGCGCCGGGAACGGCACATCGCCGCCCGCGGTGTGCCGCAGCAGCACCGCGGGCGCGGACCCGTTCAGCGGCGCGATCCCGAACTGGCTGAGCGTCGGCACATTGCGCGCTAGTGCGTCAGGCTCCGCGGCCGCGTAAGCCGCGGCAGCCGGCTCCGTCGGGGCGACGAGAAACGGATGCGACGGCGTGAATGCGAAGCGTGTGCCTGCAAACTGCAACAGCGCGCGCTCGCCGCGCAGCGGAGCAGAGCGCAGCAGCACCTCGCGCGGTCCACTCGGCGTTCTTACCTGATCGCCCGCGACAATCTCCTCGATCGGCCGCAGGCTTCCGTCCCCCATCACGACGCGCGTGCCTGGCGCGAAGCATGAGCCCGCGTTCTGGTCGCGGTATGGGTGACCCGGCCCCCCCGTCCGGTCGGCCGTGAACCAGAAGGCGTAGACTTCCCTCTGGCATGAAACGCCTCTGCCATGGTTGGAGCAGATTTCCTTGAGGATCCCGTCGGTCGCGTCCGCGGCGTCTTCGCCGCTGAAGCCGCGCTCAAGCCAGCTTGCCTGCTTCATCCAGACGCCAGGGTCGAGCGCCGGCGGTACCGGCAGGCCCAGATTCTTCATTTGGGTAATCGCCGCGTTGATCTCGTCGACCGAAGCGCCGAGCGCGGTGAGCTTGATCCAGTGGTGAAAAAGCTCCCAGTCGCGGTCTAGCCAGTCGCCGTTCTGGTTCTCGACGAGCTTGCTGTTGACCCAGCTCGCAGACGTCAGTCCGGCGAGATAGTGCTGTTTGGCCGTGGTGCGCGACGGCCCGTCCGGAAACGCTGCGAGTGCGGTCTTGATCGGGCTGTCGGCCTGGCCCGCCATGTAGGCGTAAAACCGGTACGATGACTGACGGAGCTGGTCGGTGAAGCGGGCCAGGTCGCTGGCGATGGCGGCGGCGCGCATCACCGGCCGCAGTCTGCTCGACACCTCGTAAATCCGTTGGCACACCAACGTCACGGACAGGTTGCGGAAAAAATTGTGGTCGAGGCCGGTGAGCCGGGCGACCTCGCCCTCGTAGGGACTGACCCCGATATTCGGGAAAAAAATGTCCCTGTACCACCTAATAACCCGTTCAGGAGTGCTGCCTGGCGTGCTCCGCCTGGTATGCATGAGCACGACGTGCCGCGTTGGATGGCCGATCGGGTTGGCCCCTTGCGGCGGCAGCGCCGCGGCGAGGACCTCGACATCGCGCGGATTGAAGGGTGACGTCATGGCTCAGCCTTTGGCAGCTAGCAAAGATCGTGGCGAGGAAAGAGAGACGACGGCCTCTGCGGGCGATTGGCGGGGACCGCCGCCGACCATTTAGGCCGCTACGGGTGGGTACTCGGGCACACGGACCTCGAGATCGAATGACGTCGACGCCGAGCCGATGTCGTTTTTCACTGTGAGCTGGTAGGTGCGGCGCGCAGCCGGCGGGACGACCGTCGCTTTGCGCATCTGGATGGTGCCGTCCTCGGGAAGCAGCTCAAGAGCTTCGGGCAGGGCCGGGTCGATGCTCCACGTCCGCGGCAGGCTGCCCGGCGCATAAAGCGCCGGCGCGGTCTGTTCTTCGCGCGCGACCGTGAGCCAGGAGACATCACGCATCGCCAACTCGGCGGGCTTGACCGCCACCATCTCCATCGTAATCACGGTCGCGTCCTCTTCCTTGTCGACGAGGCGCCAACCGTTCGTGCCGTTTGTGGCCAGATATTTCGGCATCTTCTGGTCGTCCCAGTAGATGCTGCGCAGCTTGAACGGCGCGGATTCAAGATGCTCGGCGTCACCCTCCGATTTCTCGTAGGTGCCGGGTCCCTGGATCTCGGCGTACCACATCAGCCTCGGCTCTATCGGAAGATTATCCCCCTGGAAATTCCTGGAGACAATCGTGCCGCCATCGTCCGTTCCGAGCGTCTGCAGAACAAGCTTGTCCTCGTTGTCCGTGATCGGGGCGCCGATTTTCGTCCGGCCGAGAAAGTCGACATCAATGTAGAAGGCGGTGTGGCCACTCGAGTCGAAAGGACCTTGCTTCACGCTGCCGTCCGCGCCGATGGTCAGGGCGCGCTTGTTGTCGCCGTCGGGGTACAGCGCGATGCCCGCGCGCTGCGGCTGACCGATCGGGACATAGATTGCGAACGTTTCGATTGCGGCCTTGTATTGCATGTACAGGCCGGCGCGCTTGGCCTGGTCCTCGGCAAACTGCTGCACTGGAGAGGGCCGCGGGCGGGTCAGGAGGACGATGAGCAGGATCGCACCGGCCAGGAAGGCCAGGAATCCAATGCCCGCTATGATCGGGAACATGGAGCTGACCAACATGCCGCCCACGGCCAAAGTCGAGCCGGCAAAGGCCCAGCCTCCAATCACCGCCACGAGTTCGAGCGCCGCCGCGATCAGGAACAGCGAGTTGATCGCCCTTTCCATCGGCTCGCCGCTCTTGGACAGGTCGATGGCCGACAAGACGATTCCAATAATGGAGAACACCGCGGCCACTCTGGTCGCCAGGAATCGCGAGAGATTCTTGCCGAAGATCGCCCGTATCAATATCTGGCCGGTGCTCTTTGGCACCTTCAGCTTCTGGAACAGGCCCGCCTGACGGGCGGCCCACCACTGTGTCAAACTGTGCCGGCCGAGCGGGATCCTCGGTCCAGCCTCTTGTAACAGCCATCCGCGGAATCCGGCGATCGCCGTTTTTTGTGCCTCTCCGATCACCGCCGGACTGAAGATCGACGTTATGGTGCTGAAATACTGCCTGTTGTTGTTCCAGACGGTCCCCCAGCTCACACCAAACTTGATGACCGGCAGCAGGTTGACGGCGGTGACGTTGACAGCCCCGACAACCACGAAAGCCTTCTGCGTATCGCTGAGCGCGTTCCAGTCGACGGATCCGACGGCCAAGAACGCCACCAGCGTACTGACCGTTCCGAGGGCGGCGAGCCTGACGACCCCCGACGGCACGCCCGTACCGAAATTTCTGATCCAATCGTTCTGGACTTGCGACACCAGGAAGCCCCAGTTGAAGAGCCCATAGCCGACGGCGGCGGCGGTGTGCATGATCGACAGCAGCCGCCCGACGAACTCCTTCGACGCGTATTTGCGCAGCTCCTCGGCCGCCGCCCGCATCGAGGGATCGGGACTGACGACGTACGTCTCGATGAACTTGTTGAGCACTTGCTCGAGGGCGAAGTTGAATTCCGGAAGGTCGGTGCTCGAGTCCATCATCTGGGGTAGCAGGCGGCCGAGCTGGAACAGCTGCAGCACGTGCCCGTAAGCCTGTGCGAACAGGTTCGAGGGGTCGAGCTCGCCGAGCAGCGCGACGGTTCGCTGCACGCGCAGACTGAACTCCGAGCCGTCTTCGGTGCGGGTCGACAGGATCGTCTGCAAAAAGTTGAGGTACGCCGGCGTGAGCGTGTAGGTATAGATCGCGAAAGCCCAGTACTTCTTGTTCCTCTTGGCCGCCGCCGCGAGATCGCTGAACTGCTTCTCCAACTCGGCGAGTTGCGCGGGCGTACCGACGTTCTGCTCCCGCGCCCGCGCGATCCATTCCTTCAATTTCTCATCGATAAAGGGGGCGTACTTGGCGGCGTTGTCGTGTTGGTCCTTCAGGAACCAGCCCAGGATCTGGTGCCTCATCAGGTAGCGCCGTCGGTAAAGCAGCGGACCCTGCGCCGCCATGACGTCGCTTGCCGCCGTCGTCGTCGACATCCAGGCTTCCGAGCGGGCGGCGTTGAGCGTCGCGGCCCATGGGTCGGTGCTGAATTTGCCGACCGCCGTCGCCGTATAGGGGACGCTGAGCGAGTTGTACCAGGCAAGCGGCTCGGTACCTTTGGTGCCCTTGGTCTGCGCGATCGCGCGCAGCTCTGCATCAAGCGGCGGCGGCGGTCCCGGATTGAAGAAGGTTCGGCGCAGCGTCGGGTCCATGTAGTTCTGCAGGATCGCGTAGAAGTCCTCCATCGAATCCTGCTGCACCTCGTCGTAGATCTTTCCGAGGGGATCCTTGCCGAACTGGCTGAGCGCGAGCAGCTCCTTGAGCGTGTGCTCCTCCTCCGCGGCCGCTGTGCGTGCAAACACCGCGGGAAGCGCGCCATTGCCGGCAACCGGCTGCACCTCGTCGGCATGCACCCGCGTCCCGGTCACGCTGATCGAGCCGCCGACAATCTTCCAGCCGTCCGGGGAGAAGTCGAGGAAGCCGGCGCTCGGGATGCCGGCCTCGGCCGCCGCCGCAGCGGGCAACCCGGACCAGGTCAGCCGGCTGCCCTCGATAGCGGTTTGCGCCGCCGGCGTCACGCCGGCGTAGAACGTACGTCCGTGGACGGAAACGAAACGCGCCGGCGTTTCGCTGCCGAGCCGGTAGAGCCCGCCGATGTGTGCCCCCGCCCACGTGCCGATGCATCCATATACGGTTCCCTGATAGCCGGGCTTTCCGACTACGACCCCGCCCTCGAAATCGTAGGCGAACTCGGACAGCCGGATCCGCAAAGTGTAGGGGAAGAGCTCGGAGCCCGGCCCGCTCGGGGTCTCGTTACCAGCGAGGAGAGAATAAATGAGAACGCTGTCACTGGTGATGAAACCACCATAAGTAAACGGGTCCGGCACCCAGTCACGGCCAGTCTTGTCGTCGAGGAATGATGCGACGAACGTGTCGACCTTGTTGCCGCCGATGATCTCCTCGCCGTTCACGCCAAAGGTGAATTCGAGCTCGGGCTTCCTCTTGGGCCAGTCGGCGTCCTTCCACTCTTTGCTCTCAGTGTTCCAGTCGATCACGGGATCGGACACCGGCCCGCTCAGGAAGGCCGCGCCCTCGGCGACCTTCATCGAATAACGCTGCGGATCCACCTGGTATTCGACCGAGATCGACTCGCCGCCGACATCGAGGACGCCGTAGGCTCGCGAACGCGAGTGGGTGAGCCGCAAGTGGCCGCGAAGCTTGTTCGTCCCGTCGGAGGTGGCGAAGTCCAGCTCGTCGAACGCAGGCTTCCATGTGACATCGCGCGACAACACCGGATACGGCCCGACGAACCAATGGTCGCGCGACGGGTCGGCAAGGTTCGGGGTCACCAGCGTCATTGTGCGCGGCGCCCTGGCGAGCGCCTGCGCGGCACTCTCGCCGGCGCCGATCGCTTCGGACTCTTTGAGGACGAAGGTGCGGACGTGCGGATAGAGCACCGCAGCCTGTCTGTCCTGCTCATGCCGCAGCTTACGCCGTTGTTCCTGAACCTCTGCGATATGGGCGTCGAGCGCCGCGGCCTCGGCAAAAGTCTCGGGCAAATTAAGCATGCTTGGTCCCCCGTGCTTGGGCGATTGCACAGGAATGCCTGCGCCATCCGTCCCCCGTTGCCCTCAGTTAAAAACCTGTTTTGAAGCGAGAGAAACCGCCGTTTCAATCCCCGATTGAGAGCGAGAGAAACACGCTTAAGTTTAACCTACACCGGTTTTCGCCGTTCAGAAATAGCGGCCGAACGGGGGTCTGCAATGCCCGTATCTTCGAGCGCTTCGGTTCGAATCTCCCTCGCTCCGCCAAAACGGCGTGTCAATAACTTGCAATTCACGCCGGCGGCCGTCGCTTCGGACGGTTGACAATTTTGAGCCGGAGTTGGCAAACCCGGTTCGCGGGCCGTTCTGAGCAGAGCGGAGTTTAACGGAGGTTGCGGCGGTGACGGGCGATGGCGGGCAATGGCGGGCGAAGGTGGCGCTGGCGCGCTCGGAGAGATTCGAACTCCCGACCCTCGGAATCGAAATCCGATGCTCTATCCAGCTGAGCTACGAGCGCGTGTTGCGCTCGATTACCAGACTTGGCTCGATCGGGCCAGCGGCCGGTCGGGCAGGGGTCGGGCGCCGCTTCTGGACGTCCCGAGCCGGCCTGAACGGGAGTGGAAGCGGATCAGCCGGCCTACCGATCAGAAGCACGGGTGCCGGCGGCGGTCCTGGCCGAAATAGGTCGCCGAGCTCTGTGCGCAGGCATTGGTCGACGGACCGTCATAATAGGCAAAAGTGCCGGGCTGAAGACCCGGCCCGTAATTGTGATCGTAGCTGATCTCGTAAGGGAGCCGGTAGGGGTAGACATGATGGTGGCGCGCCTGTGCCGGGCCGGGTGCCAGGACCAGCGCCAATGACAGCGCCGACGCGGTAGCGGCGGCAGAGAGAAGCTTCGGGCGGGTCATCGCAGGCTCCTGACGTCGGGATACAATCTGGACATCCTAGAGCATCCTTGGTTCCCATCCAGAGGCGGAACGCCGCAAAAGTGCGGAAATTTGGTGGCCGCGCTACCGGCGCAACTATACCCCGACTTGCTTTTCTGTAAGGTATTATAATACCTTAACCTGTTTTAGCGGCGGCAGAATGGCGGCAGGAACGGCCGCCGGGATGCTTAACGACTTTCTAACAAAGTCTCGCCAGAGTTGTGCCGTCTGATCCAGCTGCGGGACCGGCATAGCCCTCGTCCCGTCAGGCTCCATCCGGTTCCCGATCGATCCATGCGCATCACGCCTCTCGCCCTGCTGTTGCTCTCGCTGCTCGCCGCGGCGCCGGCCCGCGCCGATCTGCATATCACCGGGGATCACGGCGGTTACGTCGAGGAATACAAGGCGAGATATCAGCGCATCCGCGATCGTCATGAACGCGTCATCATCGATGGCATCTGCAATTCGGCCTGCACGCTGGTGTTGGGCATCGTACCGATCAACAGGATCTGCGTAACGCCGCGCGCCAGCCTCGGCTTCCACCAGGCTTATTACGACAAGGCATTCACCTTCGGCATCAAGGTCACCAGCGCCGAGGGTACATCGGACCTGATGTCCTTTTATCCGGATACGGTGAAGGACTGGATCCGCCGCAATGGCGGGCTGACCACCGAGATGAAGAAAATCAAGAACGGCGAAGAACTCTGGAAAATCGTCGATCCCTGCCCGGAAGATTTCTAGCCGCCGATCTGGCCCGCATGGATGGGCGTTGCCGCATCGCATGGGTTCGGGCACTGAGGGCGGTGAATGAAGCCTGACCTTGAAATGGCTGGAATGGCTGCCTGCGCCGCCGCGGTCTTTCTGGTCAACCGGCGCGCTTGAGCCATGGGGCCAGAGGTCGCGACCAAATGCCGCTGGCGATCTTGCCAAGGCGCTTGCGAGGCTCCTTCCGAAGCCTGCGTCCCAAGACTTTGCGCTCAAGAGACTTTGCGCCCAAGAAGCTCAACGCGTATTCCGCAACAGGCAGATGCCGGTTTTGCGAAACGGAATACGCGCCGATGATCAGCGCCAGGGCTGCTACTTCTTGGCCTTCTTTTTCTTCTTGGCGGCCTTTTTGGGCGACTTTGTCGCCGTGTATTTCTTCGCAGCCTTCTTGGCCTTGGCTTTCTTGGCCGTCTTCGGCGTCACCTTCTTCGCGACTTTCTTGGCCGCCTTTTTGAGCTTCTTGGCCGCGGGCTTGGCAGCCGGGATCGGTGCCGCAGGGCTCGTGGTCGTAGCTGTCGTCGATTCCAAAACGGGCTTCTCGTCGTCCATGTAATCCCCCAGTGTTGCCTATGACGCAACGATAACCCGATTCGCCAATGTGTAAAGCAATTGACGCGCTGCTCTCATCTTGTCCGCAGATTCTCGTAGGCCTTGAGCGCGCGTTCGCGTCCCTTCCTGTGATCGACGATCGGCGCCGGATAGCTCAAGCCAAGTGCCACGCCGGCGCTTGCGAGTTCAAGCGGCGTCGCGCGCCATGGCTGGTGGATCAGGCTGGCCCGCAATTGCGCCAGCTCCGGCACCCAGCGCCGGACATAGTTGCCATCGGGATCGAACTTCTCGCCCTGCAGGATCGGATTGAAGACGCGGAAATAAGGCGCGGCATCGGCGCCCGAGCCGGCGACCCATTGCCAGTTGGCCGGATTACTCCCGGGGTCGGCATCGACCAGCGTGTCCCAGAACCATTTTTCTCCCTCGCGCCAGTCGATCAGGAGATGCTTCACGAGGAACGACGCGGCCACCATCCGCACCCTGTTGTGCATTGTACCGGTGTGCCAGAGCTCGCGCATCCCGGCATCGACGATGGGGTAGCCGGTTTGGCCGCGATGCCAGGCCCGCAGCGCGTTGTCGTCTTGTCGCCACTGAAAGTTGTCGAATGCGCTCTGCAGGTTGCGACCGGCGAGATCGGGCTGGTCGAACAGCAAATGACGGCAGAATTCGCGCCAGCCGAGTTCGCTGAGAAATTTGTCGATATCGCCCGTCAAAGCCGGGCGCTCGGCTGCGGCAAAGCGTGCAGCGTGCCAGACCTGTCGCGGGCTGACCTCGCCAAAGCGCAAATGCGGGGAGAGCCTTGACGTGCCTTTCTGGTCGGGCCGGTCGCGCCCGCTGGCGTAGCCGGCGACACCGCCGTCTAAGAATTCCTTGAGTCGTTGTTGCCCGGAATGCTCGCCCGGCTTCCAGGCCTCGCGCAGTCCTCCGGCCCAGTCCGGACGCTTCGGCTCGAGGCCAAGGCTTTCGAGGTCATCGCTTGCGAGCCCCGCGACCTTCCGCAGGGTCCGGGGAGCGGGCAGCGGCTTGGGCGGATCGCCCAGCGACTGCAGCCGCCGCCAGAACGGCGTGAATACCCGCAATCCCCGGCCGTCCTTGTTGCGGATGTCGCGAGGTGCCACCAAGAGATCGCCGGGAAAGCGGTGCGAACGCACGCCGGTCTCTCCCAGCGCCGCGGCGAGTTGATCGGATATGACCTGGTCCGGCAGATGGGCGATGTCGTTCCAGAACACCGCGCCGGCCGCGGTCTGGCGTGCCAGCTCGGCGATGATTTTGTCCGCCGATCCCCGGCGCAACACCAGCGATGCGCCGGCCAGATTGAGCTGTTGCTGCAGGGCGCGCAGCGATTGCGCCAGCCACCAGCGTGCGGCGCCGCCGAGCGGCCGCGCGCGCGCCGGGTCGAACACGTGGACGCAAATCACCGGCGCGCCGGATGCCGCGGCGGCATGCAAGGCGGGATGATCGGAAAGCCGGAGATCGTCGCGGAACCAGACGATAGCAGGGGAGGCGGATGTGCGGGCCATCAGCCGGTCAATCCGCAAGTCGCGCATAAGCTCCGCGCCGGCGTCCTTGCAACTTTGCCCGGCCCGATACGTATAATATGGGGATATGGGCATGCGCAGCGGGCGCCGGAGAGCGAAGTGAAGCGGTACATCATTCTTTATCTTGCGACCTTGCTGGTCCTGATCCCGATCGATTTCCTGTTTCTCGGTACCGTCGCCAGGAGCTTTTTCAACGCCCAGGTCGGCGACATGCTGGGCGAGATCAGGCCCGTGCCTGCCGTCCTGTTCTATCTGCTTTACGTGGTCGGTGTCCTCATCTTCGTCAGCGGCCCGGCGGCCGCGACCTCTACATCGACGCTGCTGTATGGCGCCCTGTTCGGCCTGTTCTGCTATGCCACGTTCGAATTGACGTCGCTGTCGCTTCTGAAGCACTGGACCTGGCCGGTGGCGCTGGTCGATATATCCTGGGGAATGTTCGTCACAGCGCTGTCGGCGACGCTGGGTTTACAGATCGCCAACTGGGCGACGACGAAAATCTAAACTCTCCCCTCCCCCCGCGCGCATCGCGCGTGGCGGGGAGGGGTCGGGGGTGGGGGGTGGGGGGTGGCGCGGCGTTCACCGAAGCAGCGGTTCCTGCCGATGCACCCCCCACCCCCGACCCCTCCCCACCGCTTCGCGGCGCTTCGCGGGGGGAGGGGAGAACCGCATCATCGGGGAATGACGAAGTCGGGATGGAAGCCTACCTCGGCTGCGGCACGATGCGCAAATAGGGTTTCGGCGCTTTCCAGCCCTGCGGATAGATGACCTTGGCCTCGTCGTTGCTGACCGAGCCTGCGATGATGACGTCGTCGCCCTGCTTCCAGTCGGCCGGGGTGGCGACGCGATGCTTGGCGGTCATCTGCAGCGAATCGATCACCCGCAATATTTCCTGGAAGTTGCGCCCTGTTGTCATCGGGTAGACCAGCACCAGTTTTATCTTCTTGTCCGGCCCGATGATGAAGACGTTGCGGACGGTCTGGTTGTCGGCGGCGGTGCGCGTGGCGGGGTCGCCGGAGGTCGAAGCCGGCAGCATGTCGTAGAGCTTCGAGACCTTGAAGTCGCTGTCGCCGATCATCGGGTAATTCGGCGCCGCGCCCTGGGTCTCCTCGATATCCACAGCCCATTTCGTGTGGTTTTCGACCGGATCGACGCTGAGCCCGATCAGCTTGACGCCGCGCTTGTCGAATTCCGGCTTCAGTTTGGCCAATGCGCCGAGTTCGGTGGTGCAGACCGGGGTGAAATCCTTCGGGTGCGAGAACAACAGCGCCCAGCCATTGCCGATCCAGTCATGGAACTTGATCTTGCCTTCGGTGGTTTCGGCCTCGAAATCCGGGGCCACGGCGCCTATCTGGAGAGCCATATTACGACCTCATGTTATTCAAGTTGCAGATGAATTTTGCGATTTTGATATATACGGCAAGACCGCCAAACGGAACCGCTGCAGGCAAAAAGTGTAGAAAAGGGTAGATCTTTCTCTCTTGTGTAAAATCCCTGGCATCTTCTTTCGATTCCAGCGTGTGCGGCGGAAAAACCACAGCCGCATTGAAACCCCGGCTTGCCCCGGTTTTGCCGCATCTCGGCCGCATCGCCGCCCGACCCGGTTGCGAACCCCCGCGCCCTGATCGCAGCGACAGATTGGCAACCATCCAAAAAACACCCAATCCGAGTTTCGATTCGTTAACTACGCGTTTACGCCCGCAATGAAATGCTGGCGAAGAACAAGAAACCGACCAGAACCAGAAACTGAAAAGAGCCTCCATGTCTGCCTCACGCGTAAAGCCAACCGAACCGACCAGCGCCGTCGAACCATCGAGGATTTCCTCCAGCGATGGCGCAGCACTCGCACTGGCCGTGGTGCGCGACGGCGTGATCACCGGCGAGGGTCCCACCACCAAGGGCCGCGTTCACTTTTCCCGCGAACTGGACGCCGATGACGCCGCCTGGTGCGCGCGCATCCTGACCGCCAGGGCGGTCGAGCATCAGCCGGTCAGTCGGGCCGAAGCCGAAGCGCTGTTCGAGATCAACGAGGCCGCCGCCGAGCGCAGCGACGACGGAGTGTTCGACGATCTGTTGGCCAAGGCCATCGTGCACCACGCAGCCTCCGCCTCCGGACTGCCGGTGCCGCCGCGCACCGTGGCGCTCGCGCCGGAAACCGCGATCGAAAGCTGGGCGCCGACCCACGCCGCAGGCGTCGACACCGAAGTGCTGGAATGGATCGCGAGCCAGATGCGCGGCAAGCGCAACAGCAACCTGACTTTGATGCGGCTGGTCGCCACCATCGTCGGCATGGCGACGCTGCCGCTGGTCCAGCTGCCGAACGTGTTCGACATCGGGATGTGAATTCAGCGTTTCTTGTTATAGACGTCCAGGCACACCGCGCCGAGCAGCACGAGGCCCTTGATCACCTGCTGGTAGTCGATGCCGATCCCGAGTATCGACATGCCGTTGTTCATCACCCCCATGATCATCGCCCCGATCACCGCGCCGCCGACCCGGCCGACGCCGCCATAGGCCGAAGCTCCGCCGATGAAGCAGGCGGCGATGACGTCCAGCTCGAAGCCCAGGCCTGCCTTCGGCGTCGCGGTGTTGAGCCGGGCCGCGAACACCAGGCCGGCAAGTGCGGCCAGCACGCCCATGTTGACGAAGGTCAGGAACGTCAGCCGCTCGGTCTTGATGCCGGACAGTTTCGCGGCCTTGGCGTTGCCGCCGACCGCGTAAATCTGCCGGCCCACCGTGGTGCGCGAGGTGATGAAGGCGTAGACCCCGATCAGCGCCATCATGATCACCAGCACGTTGGGCAGGCCGCGATGCGAGGCGATCAGATAGGTGAAATACAGGATCGCGGCGAACATCAGCGCGTTCTTGAAGACGAAGAAGCCGTTGGGCTCGGCCTCGATGCCGTGGCTCATCTGACGGGCGCGGGTCTTCAGGTTCATCACCACCAGCGCCGTTGCCAGCGCGGCGCCGATCAGGAGCGAGGTCGGGTAGAGCGCGCCGGCGTCCGGAAACAATTCGGGAATGAAGCCTGACGACAGTTTCTGGAAGGTGGGCGCGAACGGGCCGACCGACTGGCCCTGCAGGATGGCGAGTGCCAGCCCCTTGAACACCAGCATCCCCGCCAGCGTGACAATGAAGGACGGGATCTTGAAATACGCCACCCAGTAGCCCTGCGCGGCGCCGATCAGCCCGCCAAGCACGAGGCAGATGATGGTCGCGGCAATGAAGTTCACGCCATAGCTGACCATGAGTACGGCGGCGACCGCGCCGATGAAGCCTGCCACCGAGCCGACCGACAGGTCGATATGCCCGGTGACGATCACCAGCAGCATGCCGAGCGCCATGATGACGATATAACTGTTCTGCAGCACCAGGTTGGTGAGGTTGAGCGGGCGCAGCAGCGTCCCCTGGGTCACGATCTGGAAGAACAGCATGATCGCAAACAGCGACAGCAGCATGCCGTATTCGCGCAGATTGTTCTTGAGAAAGCCGGCGTGCTTGCGTTCTTCGGGCGCCGCCACGGTCTTGTCGGTCATGGCTGTCAGTCTCCCTTGCGCATGATCGCGCGCATGATCTTTTCCTGCGTCGCTTCGCTTTTCGCGAATTCGCCGACAAAGGCGCCTTCGTGCATGACGCAGATGCGGTCGCAGATGCCCAACAGCTCCGGCAGTTCCGACGAGATCACGATCACGCTCTTGCCGGCGTCGGCGAGTTCATTGATGATGCAGTAGATTTCGTATTTGGCGCCGACGTCGATGCCGCGCGTCGGCTCATCCATGATCAGCACCTGCGGATCGGTGAAAAGCCATTTCGACAGCATCACCTTCGGCTGGTTGCCGCCGGAGAGCTTTCCGGCCTCCTGATAGACGTCGCTGCAGCGGATGCGCATGCGGCTGCGAAAGTCGCTGGCCACCCGAAGCTCGCGGACGTCGTCGATGATCCAATTGCTGGCGACCGCGTCGAGATTGGCCAGCGTGATGTTTTTGCGGACGTCGGAGGCCAAAAGCAGTCCGAACTGCTTGCGGTCCTCGGTGACATAAGCAAGGCCGGCATCGATGGCGCGGTCCACGGTGGACACATCGACCTCGCGGCCCTGCAAGGTGGCATGGCCGCTGATGTTGCGGCCCCAGGATCCGCCGAAGATGCTCATGGCGAATTCGGTGCGGCCGGCGCCCATCAGCCCGGCGATGCCGACGATCTCGCCGCGCCGGACGTGGAAGTTGACGTTCTTGATCACCTGCCGGTCGGCATGCAGCGGATGATAGACCGACCAGTTCCGCACCGCGAATACGGGGTCGCCGATCTCGGGCACGCGATGAGGAAAGCGATGGCTGAGGTCGCGATCCACCATCTTGCGGATGATGCGGTCTTCCTCCACCGGGCCGCCGCCGCAGTCCAGCGTATCGACGGTGCGGCCGTCGCGCAGCACGGTGATCCGGTTGGCGACGCGCGCGACCTCGTTCAGCTTGTGCGAGATCAGGATCGCCGACATGCCCTGGGCGCGAAATTCCACCAAAAGCTCGAGCAATGCCGCGCTGTCGGTTTCATTGAGGCTCGCGGTCGGCTCGTCCAGGATCAAAAGGCGGACCTTCTTGGACAGCGCCTTGGCGATCTCCACCAGCTGCTGCTTGCCGACGCCGAGATTGGTGATCAGCGTGTCCGGCTTCTCGTCGAGGCCGACGGTAGCCAGCAGTTGCCGCGATCGCCGCTCGACGGCGTCGCGGTCGATCACGCCAAAGCGCGACGGCGGGTTGGCCAGAAAAATATTCTCCGCGATCGACATCAGCGGAATCAGCGCCAGCTCCTGGTGGATGATGATGATGCCGAGCGCCTCGGAATCATTGATGTCGCGGAAGCGCCGCTCCTCGCCGTCGAAGACGATGGCACCCTCATAGCTGCCATGGGGATAGACCCCGCTCAAAACCTCCATCAAGGTCGACTTGCCGGCGCCGTTCTCGCCGACGAGGGCGTGGATCTCGCCCTCCTCGACGGTGAAGTTGACATCGCTCAGCGCCTTCACCCCGGGGAAGGACTTGCTGATGCCGCGCATTTCGAGAATCGCATTCATCGCTTGGCCTGCCGCAGAGGTTCTAGGCGTGCGTTTCCGAAGTTCTTGTCATATCATATCGAAGCTTGCGATGCCGCGCTCCCTCTCCCGCTCTTCGCGGGGGAGGGCTGGGGTGGGGGAAAGCCGCGTCCGCCTTTGCCAGAGGCTCTAGCGGACAAG
>Ga0116117_1000233_pt1 | contig 15814 bp, 12 predicted proteins | sample June2015DPH_11_1_FD_89790 | JGI IMG/M metagenome (GOLD analysis project Ga0116117, IMG submission 89790) | Peatland microbial communities from SPRUCE experiment site at the Marcell Experimental Forest, Minnesota, USA - June2015DPH_11_10 | ecosystem: Environmental > Terrestrial > Soil > Wetlands... | reverse complement strand
CCAAAACGGCGGATGGAGAGGCAAGCGCCGTCTAGAGCGAGCGGAGGAATAATCGCGTTCACGCGGGAACCATCGGCCAAGCGTGCATCAACCATGGGAGAAGATTCATCGACGCGGCGGCCTACGCGAGAAACGATGCGCTCGATGATCTGCATGAGGTGCTGGTTGTCTTTGAAGGACAGGCCAGTCAACTCCAACTTGCCAGCTCGCTCGATGTAAACCTTGTCGAAGCGATTGACAAGGATGTCGGAGATGGTGTGGTCCTTGAGCAGAGGCTCCAGCGGTCCAAGGCCAAAGATTTCATCGAGGATTTCGCGCGACAGCCGCTCGCGCTCGGCAAAGCTGAGCGGAATAATTTCGTTGTTGACCGCGTTGCGGATGAGGACCAGAACTTCTTCGCGGGCAGAATCGCCGGTCGAGCGGCCCAGCTTTTCCAGATCAAGACGATCGAGGATCTTGCGATGCAGATCGGCCTTTACCTGCTGATACTCGCTGTGCTCGAAGGTCTGCAGATTGGCCATGAAGTCTTACGTCGTCTTAAATGGTATACCGTCTTAAACTATACCGTCTTGAATAAGGACCAGTGGGCGCGTTTCACCTCGGCGTCGTTGCGGGTCAATTCATTCGCTAACCCAGAAAAGCAACGGGCAATCTCGGTGTGACTTTGCTCCATCACGGGCGTGCCGCGGTCAATAGCCGAGGAAATGGCGAAGTATTGGTTGGGCACGCGCCACAACAGTTTAACTCCGGCTGCGTTTTCCGCATCCGCTTCGCTGAAGCCCGGTACTTTGCGAAAACGGTTAAGCACCAGCCGCACGCGCTCGCGGTGGCCCGTCTCTCCCAGATATTGTTGCACGCGGGCCGCGCTCCACAGCGACGCCACATCGGTGCAAGCCACCAGCAGCACGCACTCCGACAGGTTCGCGACAAGACGGCTGCCAGCATCAAGGCGGGAGGAATCATCCACGACGACGTAGCGGTAGTGTGTTACCAGCATGTCGAACAGCCGCACGAACTCCGTGGTGGAGGGTTCGATCGAGGCTGGCGCGTTCGTTCCCGCCAGCAACTGCAGACCGCCGGGGTGCCGGGTCATGAAACTTTCCAGCAGGGAACTATCCATGCGGTGAAGATTGCGCGTGGCGTCAGCCAGTGTGAACAATGGTTTGAGGTTCAAATGCAGCGCGGTGTGCCCGAGAGGAGCAAGGTCAACGAGAGCTGTCTGCCCGTGGGCTGCCTGCAGTGCAAGAGCCAGGTTGACGGCGACGGTAGTAGCTCCGCTCCCGCCCTTGGCATTCACGACAGTGAAGACCTTGCCTCGCGGACCTTCTTTCTGAACCCGGCGCTGGGCAGTAGTCAGGCGGACAAAAGCTTCCAGCAGATCGGTAGTGGTGGTCGGCCGCTCGATGTACTCACGAGCGCCGGCGCGCATGGCGCTCACAATGACCTGAGGCTGGTTGAGGTTTCCGATGGCGAATACAGCACAATCGGGTAGCTCCTGATGAAGAAGTTCGATGGCGCGCATGGCCGTCGCAGCATTGTCGCCGGGGATATCAACCAGCAGAACTTCAGGATTGGCCGATTGCACGCGCCGCATGATCGGATCAGCTGCCGCGACCGGGAAACTGGCGCACGTGTGGATCGTGCGAGCCACGCTGGTTCCATCCACTAACACCTGCAGGACGGTGCGTTGCTCATTGTCGACCGCTACGATAACGACGGAAAGCTCGGGCATAACCTAAATCCAGTTGCCAGTATTCAGTAGTTGCCAGCGAGTTTCATTTCTAACTGGCAGCCTCGCCTGCTTCACGCTGTTCCTATTGCTTCCAATTCCATCACGCCTGCCTCCGGTCTATTTCCACAAAGGCTTTTTCGCGTCGAACTTGTCGTTGTTGATGAAAGATTGCGGCTGCTTGGGTCCCGGGGGCGGTTCTGTGTTGGGCGAAATCCGGTGCACAGTGCATAGGACCATCAGTTCTTGGTTGCTCTTAGAAATACTCTTGCTCTTGAAAAATGCGCCCAGGATCGGAATATCACCCAGGCCGGGAACTTTGTTCCAAACGTCTGTGACGCGATTGTCAAGCAGGCCCGCAATCACGAAACTTTGTCCATCCCTCAACTCGAACTCGGTCTCAGCTTTGCGCGTGCTCAAAGCTGGAATGGTGAAGCCGGAAATGGTTAGCGCATCGGCGAAATCGAGCGTGCTGACCTCAGGAGCTACTGTGAGATGAATATTGCCATTCGGCATGATCACGGGAGTGAAGTCCAGCTTCACGCCAAACTCCTTGAATGAGATGGTGACAGCGGTGAATCCCTGCCCCGGCTGCACGATGGGAAACGGAAACTGGCCGCCGGCGAGGAAACTCGCTTTCTTCCCATTGACCGCGATGAGCGTAGGCTCGGAAAGAATCTGCAGCACGTTCTTAGTCTCAAGCGCTTCGATGACTGCCCCCAAGTGAATGTTGGGCTGAAACAGAAACATGTTGAGAACGTTGCTGACAGTTTGATTGGCCGTGAACGGCGTGTTCTGTCCTTGAGTCTGACTGATCTGCTGCGGAGTAAAACCGCCGAATTGGCCGGTGGTTGAAGTTCCGATCAAGTTGGCGGCGCCGGTGGAGAAAATATTTACGCCGAGCTGGGAGAGGGCGGAGCGGTCAACCTCGGCGAACTTGACCTCCAGCATGACTTCTTGCGCGCCCACGGGGCCGAAGGTGAGAACGTTGATCACATTTTTCGAATAGGCGGAAGCGAGTTCGCCGGCGCGCTTGGCCACGTCCTCGGTGGTAACGTGGCCGGAGAGAACAATCGCGGCGCGCGAAGGAGTGACCGAAATCTGCTCCTCAGGGAAGATGCGATGTTCCTCTTCGGCAGCCGCGCTGACGTCGACATCGACGCGAAGATCGAAGCTGCGCGAGCGTTCGTTTTCATCCCAGATAATGAGCGAAACCTCGCCGGGTGCTCGCCCGTGAACCAGAATCTGGGTAGGAGTAAGCACGGTGGGGTCCGCAATAGCTGGGTCGGTCACTGAGATGCGCTTGATTTGCTCGGTGGTATTGATCAGCAGAGACTTGTCGACCATGACCCGCAACGGAGCTGATCCCTGAGGCTGGGCAGCCTGCGATGGAAGTGTGGTCTCCGCGGCGGCCGGTGGAGTGATCTCCTGAGGCGCTTGAGCCGCGGGCTGTTGGGGCAGCACTTCGGCCAGGGCAACTCCCGGCAGAACAAACGCCAGGAGTAGAAATGATACGGCGACCGCAACGAAAGATGTCCTGCGAAGCTTCATCGTGTGATTCCTCTCCAGTCTGAGGAAACCTGCTATGCAACGTCGAAACGTGGGCCGAAATCGCTTTTCGACTACTTAGGATCTTCACCGTTTTCTTCAGGCAATGGGGTCACTGTCTTCTTATCACCTTTATAAACGTCTACGCTGCGGACTGGCGGAGGGGGAGGCGGTTTCTCAGTCTTCTGCTGCTTCACGGGACGAACGGCCGCCCGGGGCGGAGCCGCAGGCGCAGTGCCGCCTTTATACAGACCCTTAGCATTGGCCGGGTCAACGGAATCCTGATGCGTGTCGAGCGGGTTGCGCAGGGAGAGTTGAATTTTGCCCTCGGAACTGGCCAGGGTCAAGCGTTCGGCGTCCTCGGGCGAAGCCAGAAGTGTGATTACCGGAGTGTTCTGAGCCTCTCCTGAAGCATTGCGTTCCAGGGTGTGACCGGAGGCAATCACTGCTACATTCTGCAGCACGGTCGTAGTCTGATTCTCCGTGCTCCCGTTGGGCGTGCCGGTGAGAAGTACGTCGACGCGGGTGCCGGGACCGACAAAACCAGCGACCGAGACCACCTCATTCACCCGCACTGAAACCGCGCGCATTCCCGGCGGAATCAGCGAGGGCAAGCCCGAGCCCGCATTTTCCGGAGCCAGCTTGCTGGGCAAAATAAATTCGCCCTTGGCGATTGGAATGATCACGCCGCGGCCCAGCACCTGAGACCTCTTGCTGTAAGCTCCGCCAGGCAGGCCCGAGGCGGGGAACTTGGCAACGCGCACGTCATGTTCTTCGATGCGCGCCCCCACCTGAATGTCATCGAGCGCGACGACCACGTCCGCGCCGGGTTCGTTCGAGGACGGCCCTCGCCCTTGCAAAGACTTGTAGACCCAGAGGCTGACCACGGCCCCCAGAGCCAAAGCCAGAACTCCGATCATCAACAAACGGTTGCGGTTCATAGTGTTCTGTCAGAATAAGCAAAGCACAATTATCCCCATCGTCAGCGGGGGAATAATTCTCTCTGTTTGCTCCCGATACAGATTCTTTACTGAATCGAACTGGCGACGTTGGAGAAAACATTATTCGCGTTCGAGCCGATGAGTCGAATCGTGCCCACCACGATTACGAGGATCACAGCCAGCATCACAGCATACTCTGCAATGTCCTGGCCTTCCTCCTCGCGCCACAATCTCCAAAGATGATCCATCTTTCCGCCCTCCTAGGGAAACAGCTAGCTTTTAGAACCGGTCTTCAAAAGCAAAATGAAGGCCGACAGCCTTTTAAGAACTCGCCTCCGTTGTGCTTGCACTGGGTTGCAGACGAACTAATCCTGAGCTGGTATGAGACATAATAACCCGCAAAATGCTCCAAGAGGTGTACTTTCTTGCATCTCGAAGGTTACTGCCGAGCGGGCGCAGTTGGGATGGCGCGAGACGGCGCGTTCAGGACGACGGCCTGGGAGTCCTCGTAGGCAACCGTCCAGCCGGGGGAGCTCCGTAGGCCCGTTGCCATGGCCGAATGCGGGGGAATAAGCACCGTGCCAATATTCCATTGCTGTAGTGTCTTCTGCCAGTCGTCTTTGAACTGATAGGTCTCTGCGAACTGATTGAGCAGTTTTGCGCCGTAAAGATCAGCCCGCCCGTCAATGAAGACGCGAGTGGAAGGATAGAGCTTCCAGATTAAATAGCCGCCCCAGTCGTAGTGATTGAAGATGGGCCCAGAAGGCGGATGAGTCTGAAGAAAAGCCACGGCGCGAGCCGGGAAGCCTTTCAACTCAGACTGCGGCTGGCGGTGAATCACGTCGGCAGTTTGCACGCACGCAAAGACAACTACGCCCAGTACAATGCCGGCGTTGAGCAAAAAGGCGGGCACCGACGGTGAACGCGCTGGCTCGGACTGGCTCGTGGGCCAGTCTCCAACCCGTTGGCACACGATCGGCACCGCGATCAAAACAAACAAGGGCATCATGCGGATTGAACACAGACCGGCGTACAGGCTGACGATTAGCAGCAGTAGGTCTCGCAGTCGCACCTGGCGGCGAGACCAGCTCAGAATTCCGAAGGTACATAACACAATCAGCAGGAACGGCCAGTATTCGGCATGATGGAAATTAGGTGAGGCCCATTCGGTGATGTAGTTCTGCATCGCGGTGGATCGCAGAGTCTCGATCGGATAGGAGAACATCCGCACGCCGTTGGGATTCAACGGCACGATCAATAGATCAAGCAGAAGAATCAACGCCGCAGTCCGCAGGCGTGCCGCGGAGAGCCGAGAGCGCCCCAGCATGTATTCGATTAGTTCTCCCACGAGGAAAATTGCCGACAGTGCCAGACCCAGGGCAAATCCGGCGTGCAGATTCACCCAGAGCAGCGTCAGCGGCAAAGTCCACCAAAGAAGCTTCGGATTGCGCTCCGAGCGCTCAAGAATCAGCAGCCACAAACTGGTCAGCAAAAGGGAAATAACCTGAGGCCGCACTCCCCACACAGGTTCAGTGGCCCAGGCCGCATAGTGCACGGCAACACCGGCAATGTAAACATCGGCGCCGCAGCGCAAGTAAAATAAATAGAACGCAGCGCAAATGACGGCCGCAAAAAAAACGATCAGTCCGCCAAACCCTGTCGCGCTCAGGAGTTCGTAGAGTAGAAGGTCAGTAAGCCACTCATGCGCAACCCAGCGCTCTCCGGCACGCGTATAAGAGAAAGAATCTGTGTGAGGAACGCTGTGGTGTTCGGCAATGTACTCCCCGGTCTTGAGGTGCCACCACACATCAGGATCGGTTACGTTGCGCAGTGCCAAGGCGAACAGGCCGAGAAAAACGACTGCCAGAAAAGTGCGCTTAGTCGTGAGCCAGCCTGTCATGCCGAATCCATCATAGCGGGTGAGTGCCGCGCAAGGTAAAATCGCAATCCAACCATGGCTGCTGAGAGAAAACCCTTCTCGCCGGGCCGATACAAATGGCGACCGCATTTCTTGCGCATCTTCGTCGCGGGCATGGTGTGTCTGCACCTGTTTTTTTTCTTCAATCAGCGCGAACGAATCAAGCGCGGATATCCCGACTTCACAGTCTTCTACACGGCAGCGACGATCCTACGCGAGGGACTTGGACATCAGCTTTATGACGAGCACGTGCAATACGAAGTGCAGAAAAAATCCGTCGGGGAAATCGCCGAGCGGTATGGTCCCTTGCCCTACATTCATCCGCCTTTTGAAGCCCTGATCTTCCTGCCTCTTACCTGGCTGCCATATCCGCAGGCGTTCGCCGCCTGGGACTTGCTGAACCTCGTTTTACTTTTCGGCGTGTTCCTGCGCTTGCGGCAGTCGGTGAATATGCTTCGCCTGATTCCGCCCTGGGAATTTGTGATCGGCAGCCTTGCCTTCTTTCCAGTGTTCGACTGCTTCCTGCAAGGCCAGGATTCCATCTTGCTGTTGTTGCTTTGCGTGTTGGGGTTCAACGCGCTTAAAAGAGAGGCGGACATACTTGCGGGCTGCTGGTTTGCGTTGGGTGTGTTCAAGTTCCAGTTCATCCTTCCTGTCGTTCTGCTGCTCATGATCTGGAGACGAAGGCGTGTAGCAATTGGTTTCGCAGCCGTTGCAGCAATGCTTGTTCTGATTTCGGCGGGACTTGTGGGCTGGCGGGGTTTATTGCAATATCCCGCATTTGCGTTGCTCATCACGAGGTCGCCGAGCCTCGGCGGGGTTGCGGCCGGATTCGCGCCCAACCTTCGTGGATTAATGCTGGGTTTGCTTTCGCCTTTTTCGAAGCCGTTGGGGACCGCACTGGGCCTGTTCGCTTCAGCCGCCCTGTTCTACTTTGCGGCGACGAAAGGCCGCCCGCCTGCTCAAGGGGCGAAGTTCGAGGTGCAATTTTCTTTGGCGGTCGCGGTATCGACATTGGTGGCTTGGCAAACCAATATGCACGATCTCAGTTTGCTGGTTCTGCCGTTGGTCTTGGTTACTGACTATTGCTTGAGCACGCAAGCGCAAGAACGGCGCACGAGGTTTTCTTTGATGCTGCCCGTTTTGCCAGTCCTGATCAGTCCATTGTGGCTCATTCTTTGGCTCATCGGAGGCGCGGTCAATCTGATAGTGATTCCGCTTCTCTGGTGGGTCTGGGAGATCGGCAAAGAAGTTTCGCGCGATTCACACTTCAGCGTTAATTCCGGCTGCTGAGTACCGATCGCTATAGCTTCGAGCCAGGACCACAACCAGCATCGGCAGATAAAGAAAAATAACGGTCCATCGCCCTACTTCAGTGAAGCTGCGCGGAACGTGATACCAGCGCCAAAGGCCAGCGCCCCAACTAAAGAAGACAGTGGCCATGATTTCGCGCCGCGATTTTGGAATGAGCCACAAGATAAAGCTATCGAAAAACCAGCGCTGGGGCATGCACGCCGCGAGGAGTAACAGAATCGCGTCGCGGTTGCGATAACGATACAGCGCGAACAATAGCAGAGGTCCGGGCAAGACCAGAAGCGGGATGAAGTGTTCATAGTGCTTCATCTGCGCGATCCAGAGCAGAGGCCACCTCGGCATCAGCGCCAGGCTGAATGCTCCAACGATGAAGCAGGCCACAACGCCGCGCCGGCTCGTGTGAGTTAAAAATACCGGTAACCCGATCTGTGGTTTGGCCATAGTTGCAGGCAGCAGCCACGGAAAAAAAGCGCTGGCTGTGATGATTGTTGACCACTGAACCGTGAGCAATCCTGCCCAATAGGGATAGGCGAGAAATATCAACAAGCCGCGATAGCTGTGTCGGGTGAGTCCAAAGGCCAGCAGCGCGGAACTGATTCCATAGAATGCGCCGGCTGCAATCTCTGGCTGCAAGCGCACGAACGGTAGAGCGAAAATCCCGGCCGTCAGCGGATACTGCTCCAACGCAGTGTCGTAAGGATTTTGCCGTGCGAGCAGCCTTTGCGCGAGGTGCAGGCCCCATCGGAAATCTGCCGCGTCCTGATGAAAGTGCTTCATCAGGAACCAGCAGAAGACGCCGCTGGCCAAGCCAATAGCCGCCGAAATCGCGATGCGCAGCCTCATGAGCAGTTCTTCAGAGCATTAAGTTGTAACATGGACGGCCTGAGGCCGGACGCCTGAAACCTGAGTTGTTTTCGTTTCCCTTCGCACCTTGCGAAAGAATTCTCAAGTCGAACTGTTAGTGGCGCTGCTCTGCGCAGCCAGCATGTGGTTCTATGTGCAGCGCGTGCTCATCCCTTATGAAAGAACCGACTCCGCGGCGCATCAGCGTCCGCGCGGCAATCTCTCCGATCTTTATCCGCGCTGGTTGGGCGCCCGCGAACTTTTGCTTCACCACCGCAATCCCTATGGCGACGACATTGCCGGAGAAATCCAGAAGGGATACTACGGCCGCGAGTTGGATCCCGCCCGGCCTGACGATCCCAAGGATCGTCAGGGATTTGCTTATCCCGTGTATGTGGTGTTCGTGCTGGCGCCGCTGATCGGATTTCCGTTTCATGCTGTGCAGATATTTTTTTACTGGTTACTGGTGGGCCTGACGGCAGCCAGCGTTTGGTTATGGCTGCGGGCCTTGCGCTGGGAGTTGCCGCCGCTGGCCGTGGCCTCTTGCATCGCGTTCACCCTGGGAAGTTTTCCGGCAGTGCAGGGAATCAAACTGCAGCAATTGAGTATGCTAGTGGCGGCGCTGCTGGCGGCGTCTCTCGCCTGCGTGGCCAGCGGGTTTCTTTTCTTCGGAGGAGCGTTGCTGGCGCTGGCGACGATCAAACCGCAGCTGGCGTGGCCTCTCGTGGCGTGGCTGCTTTTATGGGCGGTAAGCGATTGGCGGACGCGGCGAAAGTTTGTATTTAGTTTTGCTCTAGCGATGGTTTTGTTGCTTGGCGGCGCAGAAATTATCCTGCCCGGTTGGTGGCGAATGTTTGCAGCGGCTATCGGGCAGTACCATCAATACACACAAAATCAATCGGTGCTCGAAGTTATTCTGAACCAGCTTCTGGGGTCCGTCGCCAGCAGCGGTACCGTAGTCCATGTGGGCGCACAGATTCTTTCCGCGATCGCGATCCTTGCCTGCGTGCCCGTGCTGTGGAACGTAAGGCGAGAGCGAGCCGATGTTCCCGGGTTCGGCGCCGCGACCGCGCTGATGCTGGCCCTCACGGTGCTCGTCATCCCAATGTACGCACCCTACAATCAGGTTCTACTCTTGCCCGCCATTCTGCTCCTCGTGCGCGAGCGATCTCCCTTCACGTCACGGTCGCGTGCTCTTCGCGCGGGATATGCTTTGGGGATCCTCGCTTTAGCCTGGCAATGGATCGCGAGCTTGTGCCTCAGCGCCATTTATATGTGGGATCCAACATGGGCCCTAAGTCGATGGCAATGGCCCTTTTTTGCCACTTTCGCCTTGCCAGTGCTCGTTTTCGTGCTGATTCTGCTGGATGCGCAAAGAATGCGACGAGCGAATTAGTCGCGTGATTTCATGGGAGGGGGCGCACCGCCTATCGTTCGTCTTTCCTTGGCTGCCAATGGCCGTCTTCACAAAGGCTCTTCCCGCAGAGGCCTGATTCCTGTCATTATGCTTATCAGCACACCTTCCGGGTAGACTTGTGCGGAGGCGGCGCAACAGCCATGGTCTTGAATGCGATAAGCCGTGGGAAGTCATCCGGTTCTGGTGTGTTTCCGGCGCTCGTGCTGGTGCAAGGCAACGAGCAGCGAAACATCGTCCTCAACCGGACTCCGTTCAGCGTCGGCCGCAAGGTCGACAAAGATCTGGTCATCGCCGATCCCCGCGTATCGCGCGACCACGCGCTCATCGTGCTGGAGGAAGAGGGATTCTTTCTCGTCGATCAAGGCAGCAAACACGGCACGTTCGTCAACGGAGAGCGCATTCAGCGACAAAAGCTTGAGCGCAACGATCGCCTGGAGTTTGGCGCGCGCGATTCAACCTATGCCATTTTCAATCCGGCTCACGGCACCTCGAACACAGCCCGCGAATTTCTCAGCCAGATTTCCGGCATTCAGATCTCGCAGGAAGCCACCGACCTTGAAAAGTTGACTTTGTTTCTGGAAGCGGCGCGCAAGTTGAACACTGCGGGCGTGCTCGATGAAATCCTGATGACTATGCTCGAGGTCACGCTGCGCCTGACGCGCGCCGAGCGCGGTTACGTTTTCCTTAAAGACGACGAAGGCAATCTGCGGCTCGCCGCGGGGCGCAACAGCAAAGGCGAAGCGCTGCTCGACGACAAGACCATCTCGCATTCCGCCCTCGACGAGTCCCTGCGTTCGAACTCTGAGTTTCTGCTTACCGACACCGGCAGTTCCATGGATCTCGCCGCCCGGCAGAGCATTGTCGCCTACGATCTTCGTACTGTGATTTGCATCCCGCTGCGCAAGCGGCAGGTGCAGGCTGTCCGCGATCAGCAAACGCCGGGGCCGAATGCCGTCTCCGAGGTAGCCGGAGTCCTGTACGTGGATTCGCGCTTTGCTTCCCGCGAATTTTCCGGAGTCGGCCACGATATTCTCCGCGCCATCGCGACAGAAGCCGGGTCGCTCATCGAGAATGCCCGCCTGGTACAGGCCGAGGAAGAATCGCGGCGCTACCAGCAGGAACTCTCCATTGCCGCCAGCATCCAGCAACGCCTCATGCAGGTGAAGATTCCCGATGTGCCGTTCGCCAAACTGCGCGGCAAGAATCTCTCTTGTAAAGAAATTGGCGGCGACTTCTTCGATGCCATCAATACCAAAGAAGGTCTCGCTGTGGTGCTTGCGGACGTGAGCGGCAAGGGAGTCTCGGCCGCGCTACTCGCTTCCACGCTGCAGGGAATGATTTATTCGCATCTGAGTTCCGGCATGCCGCTGTTGGACGTGGTCGCTGCCGTGAACCATTTCTTTACCGAGAAACTCGTGGGTGAAAAGTATGCGACCGTCCTGCTGGCGCGCCTGCGAAAAGATGGCGATCTCGAATATGTGAATTGCGGTCACGTGCAGCCCCTGCTGGTCTGTGGCGGAGAGGTGATGCGTCCGCCGCATGGCAATGTGCCGGTAGGTCTGCTCGCCGATGCCACGTTTGAAAGCGCCCGCTGCCAGCTTAATTCCGGCGACCGCTTCATCCTCGTGACGGATGGCGTGACCGAAGCAGAAAATTCAACGGGTGACTTCTTCGAAGACTTCAGGCTGGAAGCGGCCGCGGCCAAGGCTCCTACGCTCGAAGGAATTTTCTCAGCCGTTACCGAATTCTGCGCCGGCAATCCCCTGAGCGACGACTGCACCGTCGTGGAACTGGTTTACTCAACCGCCGCAGAGTCGCAGCCTCCGGTCAGCGGGTGATGGCAACCAGTTCGTAAAGAGGTGATCCGTGATTAAGCCTCGTTCGTTCCGATCTTCATTCCTTGTCCTCGGCAGTAGCGCCGTATTTGTGTGCCTCGCGTTTTGTTGCTTCGCGCACGCACAAACCTATTACCCGAACACAGAAGTCCGCATCGGCGATCTGCCGTCGGTGACGGCGAAATCCAAAGACGCCTCCGACGTGCTCGCAGCTTCATTGGAGATCATTCTCCGCAATAAAGAGGTTTGCTGCGGTAAGAACTCTGCTCTCGAAGACGATGTCCAAAGAGCGGATCCCAAATCTTTGAAAGATGTTGCCACCAGGCTCCAGGGAAGGCATGTGTTGGGCGATGGCCGCTCCATCATGGTCACGGCAGAATATGTCCCGGCGACTTCGCTCGTCGGCGGCACGTTTATCGGCACGCTCAACGATAAACAACCGCTGCTCATGGAGTGGAATTCTCACTTGTATGTTGTCTACGGAGTGATCTACAGCACGATCTATTCTCCCGAGGGCGGCAGGACGGACTCGATCTTCAAGATATTTCTTCTGAACCCGCGATATTCCGACCAGCGCCGGGAAGTAATCTTCGATCGCCAAACCGACGATTGGGGGAAGGTGCAAGGTCTGTTAACGCTGAAGGCCGCGCCGCAGTAGACACCGCACTCCTTTACTCCACAGTGACGGTGTAGTCCGTACCCTCCCAGCGATTCTCCAGCGGCCAGTAGAAAGTGAATGCAACCTGGCCTCCCGAGGGCATCGACGCTGTCGGCAGGTCGAGTATGTAAATCCCCAGTCCGGTGTCGCGGGTGTTAATCGCTGTGAAAGTTTTCCAGCCGTCAGTACTCCAGCGCACTACGGCGGGCGTGAGAAGCACAAGGCGCAGTATTTTGTTGCGCGGCACAGAATGCGCCTTGTTGTTGAACCTCCAGCCGAAAATCTGCCGCACCGGTTTCTCCACCAGATAGCGTTGTACTGTCTGCGGAGGCTGGTCGAAGACCTTGCCATCGCGCAGCGAACGCCTCAACTTTATGTACTCGGAATGGGCCCAAACCAGCGGACAGGCCGAACCAGTGGGTTTGCCTCGGAAAAGTTCTACAGCGGGAATATCGTCGCCGTCCCAGACCTGTTCGGGGAGCAGGCGTCCGTGGCCGGCAGTGCAGTTCTCAATCATCGTAAGCAGGGCTTCTGCTTCCTTGGAACGGCCCGCAGCCAGTTCATAGTGAGCGCGCTCCCCGGCCAGTAGCGGCCAGGGACGCCCGACCCCAGTGCCATCGAACGGCGAGCCATCTTTATGCTCGCCATAGCCGTCGCCGTTGTAGCGATACCAGCACGCACCCTGCGGAAGCTGTACGCGCAGCAAAGCGTCGATTACACGAACCGTATTCAGGATGCGAGGATCGTCGGGAGCGCGCAGTCCAAATCGAACCAGCGCCAGTGCGTCTGGACTAATGATATGAAGCGCTCGCTCCGGATTTTCCCCCGGTGGACGGTTCTTGATGGGAACGAATCCTTGTGTCGGCGACGCTGCGGAATCAGTTTCCGGCGGTGCGATGCGCACGTAATAACCCTCGACGCCGATTTGTTTTGCCAGATCGCCACCGGTAGCGTAAATCCAACGCTCGATGTTGTCGTTCCAGGCATCGGCCGCATCGCGAAGAATTGAGGCTTGATCGGAGTGTCCAGTCAAATCGGCAATGTCGGCGGCGGCCAGTAGGGCTGAAATTTCCGCCGCCAATGTAAAGGGTGAATAACCCGCCTCTTCTTCCCATCGATCCTGCTGTGTGACTGGACCGTTGCGCAGAATGTAGCTTGCGGCGTTGCGCACCATCGGCCACCACCGCTGCAGTTTGCCGAGTCCCGGCGCGGCCTCACGGCGCAGCAAATCAAGCAGCAGGATAGGAAATGCAGTTTCGTCCATCTGCACGCCGCTCCAATAAGCCCGTCCGTCGAGCCAGAGATTCTGCGCCCAATTACCCGCACCTTCCTGCGTGGCTTCCAGGTAGCGAAGTACTCTGACTGCGTCCGTGACGGCGCCGGCCGCCAGCAAAGCCCCGGCGGTCTCCACCAGATCGCGCGGCCAGACCAGGTGATAACCGCCGAGGTCTTCATCGCCTTTGTTAAAGCCCCACGGAATCGAGAGGCTCGCGATGATGCCACCCAGAAAATCTTTGCTCTCATGCGTGCGCATCACAGCTGTCGACGAGCGGTAAAGATCGTGTTCACGCTTCGGCTCATCGAGTTTGAGCAGCGTGTCCTGCCAGTTTTTCCAGTGGAGAACGTAATGCTGGCGAAGTTCGTTGTAATCTTCGAGCAAACTGGAGCGAACCTGCTGCCCCGCCGCACTCCAGATGCCGCCGAATCCCAGGGCGAGTACGAATTCTCCATTGCAAGCCCCGAGGTCGACTTCGCCGGTGCATGCGAGGTTTCCATTCTCCGCACGGTCGTACTCCCACTCCATCTGGAAGTGAGCGGAAAGATCCTGCCATCCGTCGGAGGCACCCACGAAGCCGACAGACATCTTTTTCCACGGTGCCGAGGATCCCAACGCCAGAGCGGTGTCGTTGTGCTCGGCGAAAAACATCGGCAGGCCTTTGTAATCGCCCACCCATCCGGTGTTATGGTAGCCACAATTGGCGAGGTGGGGCGAGAGCAATGCGTAGAGGTGGTAGTCGGAGAGTTGCCCCTGTAGCGGTTCGAAACGAATTTTCTGCAGCACCACGTTACGGTAGGGATCGCTGAAAACTTCTTTGTGAATACGATAGCGGCCCCCGATTTCCGTATTAGTCAATTCATACGCCGGAATGCCGGGCTCGACCGGCTTGTTCTCGAAAGTGCAATGCCGTTTCTCCTCCGAAAAAAATGCCCGGCCATCGGTCACGAGCAGACCCAGATCGCGCGTGCAGGCCTGGTCCACCCGCGGGAAATACACTTCATTTAGAATGCCATGACTCAGCGTGAACCAGACCTTGCTATGCTGGTTCAATGCAGTTCCGGCGCCGGTTTTGGCGCTTGAGGTCCAGCGAGGTGAAATCCCTGGCCAGCCGGGAGCATAAAGCGTCGGAGAATCGGTCATAGGGTTTTCATCCGCAGGGAAAAACTGGGCTAAGGTCGATTCGCCGAACGATTCTGTTCTGCTGGTAGTGTAAGAATTGAATGGACGCAGCCCCAATTAGTTGCATCGAAGCAAGGGGTGGAAAAAGTAATCTTGTGTTCACACGTAAACACGCGATAATGAGGGAGCCTGAACGGATGCGCATGCCATCTACTGTCCTGTCGAAATCTGCCTTTGTCGTTGGTATGGTAGCAGCCTTGGGCCTGGTCTTTGCATTTTGTGCGCCGGCGAGCGCCGCTGCTTCACCCGATATCAGCGCAAGCACGAGTCTGGACCACGGATTTCTCGGGCTCTACAACCTCGATTTCACGGGCGCGCAGAAGGATTTCACCGCATGGGAAACTCTGCATCCTGACGATCCGGTCGGTCCGGTCAGCGAGGCTGCCGGATGTCTTTTCTCGGAGTTCAACCGCCTGGGTGTGCTGGAGTCGCAGTTCTTCGAGAGTGACGACGCCTTCAGCGCGCGCGCGAAGCTTAATCCCGATCCCGCAGTGCACGACCGTTTTCAGAAGGCGCTCGACCGCGCCCAACAACTGGCTCGTACCCGCCTGAGTAAAGATGCTAAAGACCGGGACGCGCTCTTTGCCATGACTCTTGCCTCAGGCTTGCAGGCCGACTACGCGGCCTTGATCGAAAAGAAGAACCTGGCTTCCTTGCACTTCACCAAAGAGGCTTCTGTCTGGGCGCAGCAGCTTCTCGCTGTCTGCAACGATTGTTCCGATGTGCTGGTGGCGACGGGATTCAGCAAATATCTTATCGGCAGCATGACTGCGCCGATGCGCTGGCTCCTGCGCATGGGCGGATTGCCCGGCGACAAGCAGGGCGGCATCGATGACTTGAAGGTTACCGCCGAACATGGCCGCTATCTGAAACCTTTCGCGCGAATTCTGCTGGCCATTGCCTATGTGCGCGACAAAGATAAGACCCGTGCCCTCGAACTGCTTACCGCGCTGCGTACCCAGTTTCCCGGCAATACTTTGTTTCCCCGGGAGATTGCGCGTCTGACGCCCTCAGTAACGTCTACGCACTAAGTACGCCGCCTCATTCATCAGAAATTCACCCGTTTGTAACTGTGCTGTAACACAGTGCCAATAGAAACGAGCATATCGATTCTTAGGAGAAATCATCGCATGATGCGCAGACTCACCGTATG
>Ga0116117_1000231_pt1 | contig 15996 bp, 14 predicted proteins | sample June2015DPH_11_1_FD_89790 | JGI IMG/M metagenome (GOLD analysis project Ga0116117, IMG submission 89790) | Peatland microbial communities from SPRUCE experiment site at the Marcell Experimental Forest, Minnesota, USA - June2015DPH_11_10 | ecosystem: Environmental > Terrestrial > Soil > Wetlands... | reverse complement strand
GCTGGGGTATCGCTTTCTCGGCGCCGTCGATGGGCACCAAGCTGGTGATGCCCGGCGCCAAGCTCGACGGTGCATCGGTCTACGAACTGCTCGATACCGAGAAGGTGACGCATACCGCCGGCGTGCCCACGGTTTGGCTGATGCTGCTCAATCACATGGCCGCCAACAATCTGAAATTGCCCCATCTGAGAATGGTGGTCTGCGGCGGCTCGGCGATGCCGCGCTCGATGATCAAGGCGTTCCTCGACATGGGCGTGCAGGTGCGCCACGCCTGGGGGATGACCGAGATGAGCCCGATCGGCACCCTTGCCGCGCTAAAGCCTCCGTTCGCCGAACTCACCGGCGAGGCCCGGCTCGATATTCTTCAGACCCAGGGCTATCCGCCGTTCGGCGTCCAGATGAAGATCACCGACGATGCCGGCAAGCGCCTGCCGTGGGACGGCAAGACGTTCGGCCGGTTGAAGGTAAGCGGCCCTTCGGTATCGAAGGCCTATTTCCGCGTCGATACCGACATTCTCGACGACGAGGGCTATTTCGACACCGGCGACGTCGCGACCATCGACCCGCACGGCTACATGCGCATCACCGACCGCTCGAAAGATGTGATCAAGTCCGGCGGCGAATGGATTTCATCGATCGACCTGGAAAATCTTGCGGTCGGGCATCCCGCGGTGGCGGAGGCCGCCGTGATCGGCGTCCATCATCCGAAATGGGATGAACGCCCGCTCCTGATCGTGCAGCTCAAGCAGGGGCAGCATGCGACGCGCGAGGACATCCTTAAATACATGGATGGCAAGATCGCCAAATGGTGGATGCCCGATGATATCGTGTTCGTCGACGGCATCCCGCACACCGCGACCGGAAAGATCCTGAAGACCGCGCTGCGCGACCAGTTCAAGACCTACAGCTTCCCGAACGCGGCGGCTTGAGCCCGCGATCCCCCGCCCTTAAGCTGTCCCCTCTCGGGAGAGGTTGAGTTCCTTCCGGCCTGAAGTCGCCCGATCCTGCGTAGCCGAAGCCGAAATCATAATTCGAGGCAGCGGTAGCCGGTCTCCGGCCTGCTGAAGAACATGCGCTGCTCGCGCACAATCAGGACCAATTGCGCGGGATCGCGCAGACTGCCGCAAACGCCTTTGGCAATCGCCCTATACACGCGGGTTTCCGGATAGGGCGTCACATTGAGGTCTTCGATCGCCCAGCGCTGCAGGTTCAGGACGTTGGTATTTGGCGAAGTGTGCACCAGCCGCGACCTGATCGCCGCGGGCAACGACGCCGTTCCGGCATCGGACAGATAGATTTGCGCCTCCGTCAGATTGCCGGAATAGAGCGCCGCGGACAGGTAGGAATCCCACGAATTGAAAAAACTCAGCCACGGCAGCAACGCAAACAGGACGATCGCCGGCGCGTGACGAGGGTCCGGCCCGCTCCATATGATCTCGCGCCACGAACATTCCGGCGCGCCCGAAAACAGCAGGATGTCGAATATCGCCATCGCCGCGGTCCACGGCCACACTATGCTGTTCCAATCGAGGCCCGCGGGACCGAACATCGCCAGGATGAACAGGTGCATCGCAACCGCTGCGAACAGCGAGGCGCGGCGAAAGCGCCGTGTCACCAGGCCGATGCCGAACGCAACCTGCAGGAACGGCGCCGTCATCCCGAACCGATGTAGAACATGGGTGGTAGATGGAAACACGTTGGTGATCGGCTGAACCAGCCACGGAAAATCGTTCTCCATGAAGTTCAGGTTTATTTTCTGCAGGCCCGAGAAAATATAAGTGCAGGCGACGATCAGCCGGGCAATGTTTAGCGTTCGCCTCGCGCCATCAGTATCTTTCCACGAGTACAGCGCAATGGCCACCAACAGAAAGCTGTACTGAAACACCCAGGGCTGCCACCGCGTTTGATCCAAGAGGCAGAAGGCGGCAATGACCGCGAGGAAGGCCGCAATAAAACACCTCGGCTTCGGTGCTACGAGCGCGATCGCCGCGAACGCAAAAAGGGCACCATACAGCGCGAGCGCCGCAGCCCCGTCGATCGGCGTCAGCGCCGTCGAAACCGGCGTCAGCGGATAGGACCGTGGCCCGATCCAGAGCGCCTTCGACATCCACAGACCGGTACAGAACGCGAGGATGACGGTGGCCCTCAGCCAGAACAGGCGGTGGGCGGCCATGTCTACGAGGTTCGCCCGCTGCGGCTGCTGATACGCTTTAATCTTGGCCTCCTGACCTGCAGGGCGAGCCTTCATCGATGTCGAGCTCTTGGTGTCCCCTGGGGAACCCCAGGTTCGTAAGCCGAGCCCGCGCTGCAACATTAACAAAAGTCAATATTGCCCCCAGTTAAGCCATCCATCTGTCTTGCTGCAGCATTACCGACGAAAGGCCAATTGGAGGCGGCAAGCCAGCCTTCTAGTTTGCCGTCCCACGGAATCATAAGACAAGGAAGCGCCCAGGATGAAAAAATCGATCGGCAGACGAACACTCCCGTGGCTGCTGTTTGCGTCGTTGACCGTGAGCGCGGCGCACGCTGATGCGAACAAGGTAGTGATCGGCGATATCGACGACATGTCCGGCCTCTATGCCGACGTCATCGGGCCAGGTGGCGTCGAGGCCGCCAAGATGGCCATTGAGGATTTCGGGGGCAGCGTTCTCGGCAACAAGATCGAACTGCTTATTTCGGATCATCAGAACAAGCCGGATCTCGGCGCCCAGAAGTTTCGCGAATGGGCGGACCGCAACGGATTGACCATGGTGCTCGGTGGATCGAACACCGGCGTCAGCATCGCAATGACGACGATCGCCAGGGAAAAGAAGACACCATTCTTCGCGATCGGAGCCGCCGGCGCTTCGCTGACCGGCAAGGACTGCACGCCGTACACCGTGCACTATGCCTACGACACCACCGCACTCGGCAACGGCACGGCCACGACCATGGTCCGGCAGGGCGGCAAGACCTGGTTCTTCCTCACCGCCGACTACGCGTTCGGCACGCAGCTGCAGGAAGCCGCCGCCAAGGTCGTGGAAGCCAATGGCGGCAAGGTGGTCGGCGCGGTGCGCGTTCCGCTTTCGACGTCAGACTTTTCCAGCTATCTGCTGCAGGCGCAAAACTCCGGCGCGCAGGTGCTGGGGCTTGCCAATGCCGGCAACGACTTCACCAATTCGATCAAGGCGGCCGACGAGTTCGGCATCGCCAATACGATGAAGCCCGCAGCCCTGCTCGCCTTCATCAGCGACATCCACAGCCTGGGGCTCAAGACCGCCCAGGGCCTCTATCTTACCACGGGCTGGTATTGGGATCTCAACGACAAGACCCGCGCCTTCGCCAAGCGCTATTTCGAGAAGACGAAGCGCGAACCGACCATGAACCAGGCGGCCTATTACTCGGCGACGATGACCTATCTCAACGCGGTCAAAGCCGCCGGCAGCACCGACCCCGACAAGGTCATGGCGGAACTGCACAAGGTGAAGATCGACGATATGTTCACCAGCAACGGCAAAATCCGCGCCGACGGCCTGATGGAACATGAAATGTACATCATGCAGGTGAAGAAGCCCGAGGAATCGAAATATCCCTGGGACTACTATCGACTCGTTCAAACCATGTCCGGCGAACAGGCGTTCGGCAAGCTCTCCGAATCAGCCTGCCCGCTCGCGACGCATTAACATCGGCTAAGTATTATTACCGAGGGGCGCGCCAGGTTGAACAGGGCGCGCCTCACCCCCGCCGCTATTCAGCACAAACCACTTCACAGCTCGCCAGAAAATGCGCTAGGTCAGCTGCGCGCCCGGTCGTCCGCCAGCACCGGGCCGGCGCGAATCCATAGTTGGAATTTCAAGGATGGCCCGCAGGTTTTCCGCTCCCTATCAGTCGGAGCCCGTGTCCAGCCTGGCGTCATGGGCGCGCAATCTGGCGGTATTTTCCGTCGTCGCGGTGGTGGTCTCGATCATCATCGTCCGCTTCGGCTTCCTCGAAATGAAACCGGCGCTGGCGACGTTTTTCGGCGCGCTGGCCTGCGCCGGCCTTTCCATTCTGGTCGGGCTGGCCGCCTTTGTCGCGATCTGGCAGAACGGTTCGCGCGGCATGAGCCGCATCCTGCTGGCGCTTCTGATCGACGCCGTCGTGCTCGCCTATCCGGCCTATCTCGGCGTGCAATATCGCAAGCTGCCGCCGATTCACGACATCACGACCGATCCGATTGATCCGCCCCGCTTCGAGGCGCTGGCGCGGCTGCGCACGGGCGATGGCGTCAACACCGCCGTCTATGCCGGGCTGTATTCCGCCGAGCAGCAGCGGCTGTACTATCCCGATATCGAGACGGTGGAACTCGATGTCCCGCAGCAGCGGGCCTATGATATCACGCGACAACTGGTCACCAAGCGCAAATGGCTTGTGATCGACGAGCGCACGCCGCAGCCACCGCGCTACGTTGGACGCATCGAGGCGGTGGCGCGGACGCCGATCATGGGCTTCCGCGAGGATGTATCGATCCGCGTCACGGCCGACGGCGAAGGATCGCGCGTCGACATCCGTTCGGCGTCGCGCTATTTCGAGAGCGATCTGGGCAGCAATGCCGCGCGCGTCTCCAAGCTGATCGATGACATCAACAGCGCCGTCGATAACGCCAGCCAGCCGCCGGTCAAGAAGCCTCCGGTGCCGGTCAAGGCCCCGCCGAAGGTCGTGAAGAAATAAGAAGTGGCGAATAGTGGCGAATAGGGAGTAGAAAAGAGCCGCGCAAAACGGCCAAACCTTCTTCCCTTTTCGCTATTCGCTACTCCCCATTCGCTACTTCAATCTGTAAGTCCCGCCAATCACCGGGTCGCCGTCGGTTGCAACGATCCCGCGCGCGACCAGATCTTCCAGATGGGCCAGCACGGAATAGCCGGCGGCGCCCGAAAGCCGCGGGTCGATGCCGATATAGATCGCGCGCACCAAGCTCGGAATATCCGCCTCCCCCTTTGCGAGCCGATGCAGGATCGACGCCTCGCGTGCCTGACGGTGCCGGATCAGGAAACGCACATAGCGCTGACCTCCGAGTATTTCCGGTCCGTGGCCCGAGAAATACAAATCCTCATTGCGCTGCGTCAGCCGCTCCAGTGAAGCCAGGTAGTCGCGCATCGATCCATCCGGTGGCGCCACGATTGACGTCGACCAGCCCATCACATGGTCACCCACGAACAGCAGCTTTCGATCGGGCCAGGCAAACGCCAGATGATTGGCGGTGTGGCCCGGCGTCGACACCGCCTCTAGCCGAAACGAGGAACCTTCAACGATCTCGCCGTCGCGCACCGCGATATCGGGCACAAAATCGCGGTCAGCACCGGATTCGGAGGAAATCTTTTCGCTTTCGTAGCGCGGCCGCGACGCACGATGCGGACCCTCCGCATAAACGGTCGCGCCGGTGGCCGCCTTGATCCGCGCCGTGTTCGGTGAGTGGTCGCGGTGGGTGTGGGTGACCAGAATATGCGTCACGGTTTCACCGCGCACGGCATCGAGCAGCGCCGCCGCGTGGGCCTCGTCGTCGGGGCCGGGATCGATAATCGCGACCTGGCCGCGGCCGACGATGTAACTCACCGTGCCCGTGAAAGTGAACGGGCTCGGATTGTTGCAGAGTACCCGCCGTACACCGGGGCCGGCATCATCGACCACGCCGGGCTGCAGCGGAAAGTCACGATTGAATGGGACGTCGTCGTGTTCGGCCATGGGGGATACTGCTCCGACGTCATTCCGGATGCCCGAAGGGCCAGATCCGGAATCTCGAGATGGGTGGAATGAGCGGCTCGAGATTCCGGATTCGTGCTTCGCACGCCCCGCAATGACGGTGCAGCGCTTATGAAAATGCCTGGATGCCGGTGATGGCGCGGCCGAGGATCAGCGCGTGGACATCGTGGGTGCCTTCATAGGTATTGACGGTCTCCAGGTTCGCGGTGTGGCGCATCACGTGATATTCGATCTGGATGCCGTTGCCGCCGTGCATGTCGCGGGCCATGCGGGCGATGTCGAGCGCCTTGCCGCAATTGTTGCGTTTTACTATCGAAATCATCTCCGGGGCCATCTTGCCCTCGTCCATCAAGCGTCCGACCCGCAACGAGGCCTGCAGGCCCAAGGCGATGTCGGTCTGCATGTCCGCGAGCTTCTTCTGCACCAGCTGGGTCGCCGCCAATGGCCGGTTGAACTGCTTGCGATCGAGCGTGTATTGCCGGGCGCGGTGCATGCAATCTTCGGCAGCCCCCATCGCGCCCCAGGAAATGCCGTAGCGGGCGCGGTTGAGGCACCCGAACGGTCCCTTCAGGCCGGACACGTTGGGCAATAAAGCGCTTTCCGGAACCTCGACGCCTTCCATCACGATCTCGCCGGTAACGGAAGCGCGCAAACTTAGCTTGCCTCCGATCTTCGGCGCCGACAGGCCCTTGATGCCCTTTTCGAGAATAAAACCGCGGATCTGGTTGTTATGCTCGGCTGATTTCGCCCACACCACGAACACATCGGCGATCGGCGCGTTGGAAATCCACATCTTGGTACCGGTCAGCCGGTAGCCGTCCGCGGTTTTCTCGGCGCGGGTCTTCATGCCGCCGGGATCGGAGCCGGCATCCGGCTCGGTCAGGCCGAAGCAGCCCACCCATTCGCCGGTGGCGAGCTTGGGGAGGTATTTCTTGCGTTGGTTCTCATCGCCATAAGCGTAGATCGGATGCATCACCAGCGATGACTGCACCGAATTCATCGAGCGGTAACCGGAATCGACGCGCTCGATCTCGCGCGCGACGAGGCCATAGGCGACGTAGCTCGCATTGGCGCAGCCGTATTCTTCCGGCAGAGTAATGCCGATCAGCCCGAGTTCGCCCATCTCGTGGAAAATGTCGCGATCGACCTTCTCCTCCAGATAGGCCTTGGTGATGCGCGGCATCAACTTGTCCTGCGCATAGGCGCGCGCGGTGTCGCGGATCATGCGCTCGTCTTCAGTCAGCTGCTCGTCGAGCATGAAGGGATCGTCCCACTGGAAATTCACCGCGGACGGCTTGTCCTTGGCCTGAGGGCGCACGCTCATGAAAAATTCCTTTCGCATCACTGCCGCCGACATCAGGTTAAATCTTTGGTGATCAGGCATCAAGCTGTTCATTGGAGACGATCTCGATGCCGAAACCGGACAGTCCCTTGTAGTCGTGCGTCGACGATGTCAGGTGACGGATCGAGGTGACGCCAAGGTCGCGCAGGATTTGCGCGCCGACGCCGACCTCGCGCCATTGCCTGTTGCGGTCGGCTTCAGCGGATCTCTCCTCCGGGAGCGGTGCAACCGGAACGCCGGCGGCGCCGTCGCGCAAGTATATCAGCACGCCGCGGCCGGCTTTTTTGAAATGCTCCAGCACGATCTGCATCCGTTTCGGCCCGGTGAAGATGTCCCTGACGATGTTGGGCTTGTGAAACCGGGTGAGAACATTCCTGCCGTCACCGACGCCATTATAGACGAAGGCGACGTGCGCGATGGAATCGAATGGCGAACGATAGGCATAACCCTGCAGCGGTCCGATCGGGCTTTCGGTGGTGAACGTCGAGACCCGCTCGATCAACTTTTCGCGCGCCTGGCGATAGGCGATCATGTCGGCGATGGTGACATGTTTGAGCTTGTGGTGGGATGCGAAGCGTTCCACCTGCTCGCCCTTCATGACCGTACCGTCGTCATTCATCAATTCGCTGATCACCCCGACCGGCGGCAGGCCGCTCAGCTTGCAGAGGTCGACCGCGGCCTCGGTGTGGCCCGAGCGCAGCAGCACCCCGCCGTCGCGCGCGATCAGCGGAAACACATGGCCGGGCCGCGCAAAATCGTTGGCGCCGGCGTTGGGGTTGGCCAGCGCGCGGCAACAGGACGCACGTTCGTCCGCAGCAATGCCGGTGCCGCCGTCGGGCTTGTAGTCGATCGAAACCGTAAAGGCGGTGGTATGACTTGATTCATTGTGCGCGACCATCGGATCGAGCCGCAGCCGGCGCGCTTCCTCGCTTGTGATCGGCGCGCAGACGATGCCCGAGGTGTGGCGGATGATGAACGCCATCTTTTCGGCGGTGCACAGCGAGCCCGCGACGATCAGGTCGCCCTCGCCCTCGCGATCATCGTCATCGGTGACGACCACGAGTTCGCCGCGGCCAAAGGCTTGCAAAACTTCCTGGATCGGATCGGCCATGCTTGAGATCTCTCTTGCTGCAGAAGCATTAACCGGACTCGCGCGCCCGCGCCAGCTTCATTACGCAGGGCAGAATTGCTTGGGCCAAGCGGGCGAGCCGCCGATTATAGAGCCCGGCTGCGGCATGCCGCGCGGTGCCCGGGCTCAGGCTCGCGTATTTTCCGGTAGTATCTCAGACATCAGAACCAGGCGACAACGGCCGCTAACTTGCCTAAGGTTGCGGCCAACAACATTGCCGGAGACGCCCTCATGACAACCGCCGCGTTCGATTTCGCACCCCTGCTGCCTTCGGGACTGCCAGCGCCGGCGGCGAAATGGGCCGGGCTTGCGAAATACAGCTTCATCGGCGGCAATAACGATCCGGACCAGGTTCCGGTCGACGGCTTGATCGAGGCGGTCCGCGCCGTGCTCGGACGCGAGGGCAGAACGCTCGCGACCTACGGACTTGCCAGCGGTCCACAGGGTTATGGTCCGCTGCGCGAGTTCCTGACTTCCAAACTCAAGCGCTGCGCCGGCATCGACTGTGTTGCGGACGACATCCTGATCGTTTCCGGTTCGCTGCAGGCGCTCGACCTCGTCAACCAGACGCTGCTGTCCCGCGGCGACACCGTTATTATCGAGCAGGACACCTATCAGGGCGCGCTGAACCGGCTGACCCGGCTTGGGGTCAATGCAACGGGCATTCCGCTCGACCATGGGGGCATGCGGATGGACGCGCTGGCTGAGGCGCTGGCCGATCTCAGGCGCCGCGGCGTCATCCCCAAATACATCTATACCATACCGACCGTGCAGAATCCGACCGGCACCATCATGCCGGAGGCGCGCCGCGCCGAACTGCTCGACCTCGCCGCACGATATGGCGTGCCGATCTTCGAGGACGATTGCTATGCCGACCTGATCTGGGATGGCCGGCGCCCGCTTGCATTGCACGCAATGTGCCGGACCGGCGCCGTCATCCATATCGGGTCATTTTCCAAGTCGATCGCACCGGCTTTGCGGATCGGCTACATCGTCGCGCCATGGGCTGTGCTGTCGCGGATGCTGGCACTGAAGACCGACGCCGGAACCGGCGCACTCGAGCAGATGGTGCTCGCGGAATATTGCAGCTCGCATTTCGCTGAACATGTGCCGAAGCTGACGCGCGGACTGCGCGCCAAGCTCGACACGCTGATGGATGCTCTCAACGAGCAATTCGGCACCGCGGCCGAGTTCGAGGTTCCCAAAGGCGGTATTTTCCTGTGGGTGAAACTCCCCGACCATGTTGACACCCTAAAGCTCTACCAGGCGGCGCTTGATGCCGGCGTCGCCATCAATCCCGGGCCGGAGTGGTCTACCGGCAAGGCCCATGCTGGCAGCCGGCTGCGGCTGTGCTTCGCCAGTCCTTCGCACCAGCAAATCCGCGAAGGCATAGCCGTGCTCGCCGAAGTGTGCCGCAGGGAATTCGGCGTACCGGCGCGGAGTGCGAATGTGGAGACGCGCGCGGGCAGGTCAATTTGAGTTGGGTTTCGCGAAATTGCACCTCGATCGGCCGCAGCGGTATCGTTGACAGGATTTTCCTTATGGCGCCGACTCATTCCCAGCACCGCTCGGGCATTGCTCCCGTCGTTGCCGCCGCCGTACCTGTCGGGGCGAAAAGCTGCCGGCCGGATCGTCGCAGCCTGACCGCAGGCGCATGTCATGCCGGGACACGCGCTACCTGACCGCGAACGGCGACTGATAGGGCCGGCCGAATGGCACACCATTGATCACGGTCTGGAGCGGTCTCAGATAGGCCTTGCCGTCGCGCTTGTTGTTGCGGGTATCGACGAAGGTGACCGGCCCTTCCACCAGTTCCATGATCGCGACGTCACCGGGCGCGCCGATCTGCAGCGTGCCAATCTTCGGCGCGCGGTTGATGATCCCCGCCGGCGCCGTGGTCGTCATCGTCACCACCTGCTCGAGCGAATAGCCCATTGCCATGAACTTGCTCATCACGTTCGGCAGGAACGGCACGCCCGGCGTGTTGCCGGAAAATACATGAATATCTGAAGAGATCGTGTCCGGAGTGCAGCCGCCGGGTATCGCCACTTCGGCCACGGTAAAGTCGAAACTGCCGCCGCCATGGCCGACATCGAATATCACGCCGCGCTGCTTGGCGGCGAGCGCTGCCGGCAGCAATTTTCCGTCCTGCACGATGTTGGTGAAGGCGCCGGCAAGGTTCGGCGCTCCGGAATAGGCATGCGTCAGCACGTCGCCGGGTCGCAACAGATCGAGAATATCGGACATCAATTGGCCGGTCTCGACGCCGCCGATATGCACCATCATTCTGGCCGGCCAGCCGCACATTTCGCACGCCTTGATGCCGCGTTTCAGCGGCTCGATGCCATGCTTGAAGATCACGTTTTCCGACATCCGCACTTTCACGCCGATCAGAAAATCAGGATTTTCCGCCAGCGCCATGGCGCAGGCTTCGACCTGAGCGTTATCGATATTGTAGAGCTCGGCGACTGGAAATGCCGACAGGCCGTTATTGGCGATGTGGACAAAGGCATAAATCCGCGTCCGGGACTGGGCCACGATATAACGGCGCAGCGCCGCGAGGTTGTTGACACCGGCATCGCCCGCCGACACCACCGTGGTGGTGCCCTGGAATTGCACCAGTTCGTCGGCGGGGATGCCGATCGCCGAACCGTAGGGGTAGACGTGGCAATGCAGGTCGATCAGGCCTGGCGTGACAAGCTTGCCGGCGGCGTCGATGGTCTTCAATGCGCGGGCCGCTGGAATTTCCGGCTCGATCGCCTCGATCACTCCCCAGCGAATGCCGATGTCGCATCTGCCGCGCAAGGACTGGCTGGGATCGAGCACGTCGCCGCCCTTGATCACCAGATCGAACTTGTCGGCAGGCCCCATCGCCGCATCGCCGGACGTCGTCAAGCGCCCTGACAGAACCGCGGCAGCTGCCGACCCCGAAAGCGCGAGAAAATTGCGGCGTGACAATGCAGACATGGTAGCGCCCCCAAACGATGATTTTTGTTGATGAAGAATGCCCCCGGCGCCGGCTTTGCGCAAGCCGCCGTCGCATCCGGCAAACCGATGCACACCCCGCTGGCCTCTCAAGACGCGTTACCGTAGTCTTGCCCGCGCAGTATCAAGGGCCGAAGAGCCCGCACGAGAGACATTCATTGGCTAGCTTTCGAATGCTCGCGGCGAGGAAAGGTCACATCCCGCCGGCAATCGAAAGCACCGCTCCCGGAATGGTGAAATCGGGCGCCTCCGGGCAGCTTTCTTTTTGCGATCGCGGTTGGTAATAGGTGGTTGGGCACCGGATTGCAGAGTGCGCTCGCCATATACCTTCAACCATGGTGGCGATCGGACTTTCGAAGAAGAACGGTACGTCAGCGTGAATATTGTTGCGAAGAGGGTCGCGATCGTTTGCTGTGCCGCGTCGCTGGCCGACCCATTCGTCGCTTCCCGGGCCCGGGCTGAGTCGCCTGACTTGACCGGCGTGTGGATTCCGGACGTGAGGGATCAGAAACGTCAGGAGACGTCGAATGTCCCGCCCTGGAAGCCGGATATTCTCCCGCAGATTGAGCACATGATTGCCGAGGAAAAGGCCGGCCGGCCCTTTCTCGTTCTCAGCCATTGCCTGCCGCACGGCATGCCAAGCTTTATGCTCATCATGCACAATGCGTTTGAGCTTTTGGCGACGCCCGGCCGCATCACCATGTTGGGCGAAGTCGATGGCAACCGAATGCGCCGCATCTACCTGGACGGCCGGCCGCATCCCGAAGACCCCGACCTGACCCTTCACGGTCACTCGATCGGGCACTGGGACAGCGAAACGCTTGTCATCGATACCACCGCGATCGCGCCGCAGGCCTATATCGCGATCAGCGAGGCGGTCGGCATACCAAATAATGGCGACATGCACATTCTCGAACGGCTGCATCTGGCCAAGCCGGACGTTCTTTACGACGACCTTGAAATAATGGCGCCGAAGGTTTTCGACGCGACCTGGAAAACGACGCGGATTTTCCGCCGCTATCCGCAGCGTCACTATGAGATCACCGAAGGGGAATGCGCCCAGGAAGATCTGATTCCAGGCAAGGATCAGTTCGGCAACGACATATTCGTCCCGAACCCGCAAGGTCCCTACGGCTCGGTGCACACGGTGAAATAAGGATGATCGAGATGTCGGCGAAAATCATTCTGCTTGCCGGAGGCCTGGTTCTGGGCTTTGGCGGCATCGCCGCGGCGCACCATTCGAACGCAGCTTACGATGTCGATCATCCCCAAACCATGGAAGGCACCGTCAAGACCGTCAACTGGACCAACCCCCACATTTCCTTCGTCGTCGAGAAAGACGTCAAGAGCGGCGAGCCCGCAAGTACGTGGGTGTTCGAAGTCTCAAGCCCCGGGGTCCTGACCCGCTCGGGCTGGACCAAGCGCTCGCTGCAGCCCGGAGATCACGCGGTTTTCCGCTACGCGCCGCTTCGCGACGGCAATCCCGGCGGGTACTTGCAGAAAGTCACGCTGCCGAGCGGTCAGGAGCTGACTTACAGCCTGACGCCCACCGATCAATGATGCGATGATTGAGGCCGGCCTGAGCGAGTTCTCCAAGTGGCTGGCGGCGACACCGCTGAGCCACACGATCCAGACCACCGGCTGGATCATTCCATTCCTGCAGACCATTCACATTCTCAGCGTTGCCGTCGTTTTTTCCTCCGCGATCCTGGTGGATCTTCGGATCTGGCGGTTGCTCGAGTGCGACGTGCCCCTGCCCGAGGTGGCGCGGCGTTTCCTGCCAACGATCTGGCCGGTGCTGCTCATCCTCCTGACCACGGGAAGCCTGCTGATCGTCGGTGAGCCCAGACGTTCGCTGCTCAATTCCACCTTCTATCTCAAGATGGCGCTGCTTGCTTTCGCCATCATGCTGACCGCTGGGCTGCAACGGTCGATGTCGTCATCGCCGAATTTTTGGGACAGGGATCGAGCACGGCGGATAGCCGCGCGGTTCACGGCCACTGTCTCGATCCTGGCCTGGTGCGGCATTCTGTTCGCTGGACGCTGGATTGCGTACACCCAGGCAGGATGATGCTGCAGCTTCAGGAGTTGATCTCATATTTCGAGGATAGCGGACTGGCGGACAGCATTCGCGAGAACGATGTGCTGTTTCCCCTGATCGAATCGGTGCACGTGCTCTCGATTTGCCTGGTGGCCGGCTCCATTCTTGTTGTCGATCTGAGATTACTCGGGCTCGCCTCCATTCACCGGCCGGTCGGTCGTATCATCAGTGGCATCCTGCCCCTCACCTGGAGTGCATTTGCTGTTGCCGTTGCCTCGGGCAGCCTGCTCTTCATTTCCAATGCCTCCAAGTACCTGGACAACGGCTATTTCGTCGCCAAGATCTGTCTCATCTGCGTGGCGGGGCTGAACATGGCAATCTTTCATGGATTTAGCGCCAGGGATTTGCTGCGGTGGGAGAACAACAAGGCGCCGCCGCTGCCGTCGCGGCTGGCGGGGGGACTGTCTGTCCTGCTGTGGGTTTCGGTGATCGCATGCGGACGCTGGATCGGATTTACGATGCAGGTTCGCTAACATGGTCAGCATCCGTCTCATGCCCGGCACTTTTATCGCAGTCGTCATGACCTGCGTGGCGGCATCTCCGTCGGTCTCCGAAGACGCCGCCCCGATGCCGACTTTTCAGCCCCATGTGGACATGAAGACCTTCATGGAGCATGTCCTTAGTCCGGCCGCGGCGAACATCTGGAAAGTCAACGGTGTCGTCATCGACGAAAAGGGTGAGCATGATCTCTCGCCAAAATCAGACGGCGACTGGGAACAGGTCGTGAGCGGCGCGGCAACGTTGGCGGAGGCCACCAACGCGCTGATGATTCCGCAGCGGACGCGCGACCAGGACTGGAACCGTTACGTCAAGACACTGGCTGACGCCGCGGACAAGGCCTATCACGCCGCGGAAGCCCATGACTTGAAATCCATCTCGGAGGTCAGCGACCAACTCGACGGGATCTGCGCGGCCTGCCATCGTCACTATGGACTTGAATAAATCGCGAGCGCCAGCACCGGATCACGGGTCGATCAATACACCGGGATTCATCATGCCCTTCGGATCGAGTTCGCGCTTGGCGCCCCGCAGCGCGCGGGCAAACAGTTCGGGCCGCTGCTTGTCATAGAACGGCCGATGGAAACGGCCCACGGCATGATGGTGGGTCGTCGTACCGCCATGCTCAACGGTCGCCGCGGTGCAGGACGTCAGCACCTCCATGAACTGCTCGAGCATGATCCGCTTGTCGAGGATGCCGCCAATCGTGAAGTAGAGGCACGCCCCGTCCGGATAGACATGCGTGAAGCGGCAGGTGACCGTACCCTCGCGGCCCGTCACCTGCCTGATGACAGCGTGGCTGATCTCCGTGATCTTCGCGTGGAAATCAGGCAACCGCTCCCATGTCATCGCCGTCTCGAATGTCGAGGCGAGCAACCCGCGCGCCACCGCGTGTTCGCTGTAATAGGGCGCGCGAATGAATTTATTGCGCCAGGCGCCGGCGGCACCTCGGCGGTGCGAGTTCTCGTCGTCCAGTGCCGTGGGGTCCGGGACGCCGCCGCTGTCCCGGCAGATTTCCAGCGCGCGTGCCATCCAGGCCTCGAGCGGATGGTCGGCCGACTCGAATGTGAGCATCAGCACGGCCTCCTGGTTGTCCCACGACATATCAGGCAGCGCCTCGCGCGCCTCAAGCAGCCGGCAGTTGGCGGGATAAAGGCCCGCCTGCGTGATGCCGCGCACAGCGCCGGCGCCAGCATAAAAGTCCTTGAAGCGTACGCTCGTTGCCGCCCGGAAGGTTGGCCTCTCGCGCAGCCTTACCCATGCTTCGGTGATGATGCCGAGAATGCCCTCGGAGCCGATGAACATCCGATCGGGGCTTGGCCCCGCGCCGGAGCCGGGCAGGCGCCGCGTCTCAAGGGTACCGACCGGCGTCACCACCCGCGTGCTCTCGACAAAATCATCGATGTGGGTGGTGAGCGTCGCATAGTGACCTCCCGAACGTGTGGCGATCCAGCCGCCCAGCGTCGAGCAGCGGTAGGCCTGCATGTAGTGGCGCATCGTGAACGGCGACTCGCGCAGCTGGTCTTCGATGTGCGGCCCGTAAACGCCGCCCTCGATGCGCGCGGCGTGGCTTACCGGATCGACCTCCAGCACCTTGTCCATGTGGCGCAGCGAGATCGTCACGACCTTTTCAAACTCTGGAGCGGGTTCGATGCCCTTCACGACGGACGAGCCGCCGCCATACGGAATGGCCTTGGCGCCGATCTGGTCGCACCATGCGAGGATGCGCACGATGTCCTGTTCGTTGTCGGGAAAGGCCACTGCGTCCGGCGGATTGGGCACCGAGCGGCTGAACATCCGGCACGCATCGAACCAAGCCTTGCCGTAAGCGTGCTCCAACCGAGTGAGATGATCGGTGCGAACGATAGGTTGCAGCGCGGAAGGCACCGCGACTCGCGACCGACGCAGCGTAATCTCTTCCGCCTTGGGCGGCGGCGTGACGTCGAACCCAGAGAGGCTGTATCGATCCGCGATATCGGTTTCCCAAAGCCTGATTTCGTCTGACGTCAGATCTTCGTCAGCATAGCCCCAAGCATAGAATTTTTTCTGCCGTCTCATCGTTTCCTCCGACCGAACATAGTATCCTCAGTCGGCGTCGCGGCGCCAACAAGCACGGTAAATTCGTGTCTTCGTCCTGGGACCTCAGACCGCATCTTGGCAGCAAAACACGCATTTTGACAGGGCAGAACCGACATCGGAACGCGTTGCCGTTGGGCGCCGCGG
>Ga0116117_1000230_pt1 | contig 16031 bp, 13 predicted proteins | sample June2015DPH_11_1_FD_89790 | JGI IMG/M metagenome (GOLD analysis project Ga0116117, IMG submission 89790) | Peatland microbial communities from SPRUCE experiment site at the Marcell Experimental Forest, Minnesota, USA - June2015DPH_11_10 | ecosystem: Environmental > Terrestrial > Soil > Wetlands... | reverse complement strand
CTTGTAGCCGAGCGCAATGCCGACCCGGCTCGAGGTGTTGTTGCATAGACGAAAGTCCGCTGCGGCGGAACTGTTCCATAGGCAGAGCATTGCAAACGCCAGCGCCGGCAATAAACCGAGTGATGCGTGTGCAGATAAATGAATCGGACGGCGGGGATTCCTGGGCATCATTTAGCGAAGCTATATCAATTCGTTGACGATTTCGCGAGAGTGAGCGGAGACGATCAACGGCCGAGGGGAGCGTTTTCGGGTATCGGGTGGCCGCAACCACTGCCTGATTGCGCTGAGATGTGGCAAAATCTGTGACAACTCCCACTTAATAGCAATATGCTGCTCAAAACCTTGAGATGACTCTCATGACCATCGACGACAAAGCCAGAACAGAACTCGAAGCCGCAGCCTTCCGGCGCATGGTGGAGCACCTGCGCTCCCGTACCGATGTCCAGAACATCGACCTGATGAACCTTGCGGGCTTCTGCCGCAACTGCCTGTCCAACTGGCTCAAAGAGGAGGCCGACGCCAAGGGCGTGCCGATGAGCAAAGAAGAGAGCCGGGAGGCCGTCTACGGCATGCCCTACGAAACCTGGAAGGCGACCTATCAGGGCACGGCCAGTCCCGATCAACTGGCGGCGATGAAGAAAGCCCATAGCAGGCACTGAATTCCTTTGCCTGAATGCTGCGCTTCTGCCCCGCCGTGACGCCCGCTTTCTCCTGTGGGCGCGCTGTGGATGAGTGCGATGCCGCCTTGACGCGAGGCGCTGCGATCCCGAGGGTCATATTGAGAACGCGGCGCGGCGAAGCCCGCAGCGTGGACCCTTCCAGCCCTCCATGTCAGTTCAAATCAGGAGTATTCGATGGCCACCTCCGCTGCCGCCGTCAAAGAGGCACCCGCGACGACATTTGCAAAAGACCAGCTCAAGGCCATCATCGAGCGCATCGAACGGCTCGAAGAAGAGAAGAAGACCATCTCGGACGATATCCGCGACGTCTATGCCGAGGCTAAGGGCAACGGCTTCGACGTCAAGGCGCTGCGCACGATCGTGCGCCTGCGCAAGCAGGACGCCAACGAGCGCGCCGAACACGAAACCATCTTGGAGACCTACATGCAGGCGCTCGGAATGCTGTGAGGGGTAAGCGGGCCCTTTTGTCCCTCATCCATGTCTTCCCGGCCAAGCGAGCCGCGTGCGTGCGGGCCGGGGATCCATGATCGCCGATGGGCATGAAGTGCGAGGAGCCAGCCTCCAACGTTCACCTGAGAGGCTTCGGCTTATGGCCAGAACGCTGCAGAGATTGTCGTAGCGATTGTGCTGCGTTGGTTGACGCTCAGTGCAGCGACGCGTTCCGCATTACGAAAGACTGCGTCGGCAGCTCGTCAGTAACAGATCCGGTGAAGCGGTCGCTGGCCAGTCCCATCTGCGGATCGTCTGCGAAATTCATCGTGATCACGGCTTCCGGCTTGATGAAATAGACGCGCATCAAGGTCATGTCGGCATCGCCCAGCACGGTTGCGGACATCGACGTGCTCGCGCTTGGCGCCAGCATCATCATCCGCATCCATGCCGTATTGCCCGCGGACGCGGCGAGCCGCGTCGATCTTGCCACGACGCTGCCCTGCCCCTGCGCTCCCTTGGCGACTACCGTATCGATCGTGGAATCGGCCGCCGAATTATGCGCGGCTAATGCGGGGCGGATGCTGCGCGGAATCGGCGCGCTGGCTGCGACGATGTTGGCGCGGTCGACCGGGGGATTGGAGGGTGGCGCGTAGGCCATCGCCTGCAGGGTGGACACACTCGCAGTCGCCAGCGGGTCGGCGACGGAGTCCAGCGCCCTGCGGGCGCGGATGGCGGCAATCTGCGCCGGCGTTGCCTGTTTCGGGTTGGCCGGGGCCTCGCCCCAGAAGCCGCGCGCATCGATGATGTCAGCCGGTGTCTGCGGCTTCGCTTCGGCCTTTTGAGCCGACGCTGAAGTGTTAGGCGTAATCTTTGCCGGCTGCGCGATCTGGGCGTCGGCCGAGGCCAATTGGAAGGTCTCGGCGGCTATCGGCTTTCTGGCGCGCGGCATCGGCACGGGATCGGCGGATTTGGCGGGCGAGGCGGCCATCACGCTGGCTGGAGCCGGTTTTTCGCGGGCAGCCGGAGCGCCGGCGCTCTCGTCTTCGTCGTCGTACGATTTCCTGCTTCCGAACAATGCGGCAAACAGGCTCGGTCTGGTCTTCGTCAAGTTGGCGTCGCCGTTGTCACGTTGTTCGATGTCGGCGCGGGCGAGTTCGAATCCCTTGAGGGGCTTGCCGTCGGAGGGAATATGTATGGTTCGGCCGTCCGGAAATAGGCGGGCCAGTTGGTCGTGGGTCATCCGCGGCCAGTGACGAATGCTGCCGGTATCGAGATGGACGAAAGGCGATCCCGATGTCGGATAGAATCCGACGCCTCCCCGCTGCAGGCGCAGCCCGGCAAAGCGGATCTGCTCGAGCGGCACGTCCGGGATGAAAAAATCCATGGCGTGGCCGAGCATGTGCTGGCTGAAGCGCGCCACTCCTGAAGAACGGCGGCGGAGCATGGCGTTGGTGGCGGGAGAGCGGTAGGCGGAAATGATCTGGATCGGCTTCTTGCCTTCGACGTCGCGATAGACTTCCCAGAGGATGTCGAACAAGTGACGATCCATCACGGTCTGGTCCTGACTGCGCCAGTCGCGCAGATAGTGATTGAGCTCTTGCAGCGCCTCTTCGTCGTAGCGTCCGTCACGCTTGAAGGTGACGGTGAGATCCTCGTTAGAATGGGTGTGGTGGAAAGAAAGGGTGCGGGTCTCGTTCAGCGCGCTCGCATCGTGGACCGATCCGGCTCCCAGCAACAGCAACAGGGACGACAAGCCGAGATGATACCCGGCTTTCGGTAACGACAGCGAGTTGAAACGGCGTGCGAAACAAGACAGCACGTATGACCCCACCCGAGAGGACGACCGACCGAACAACCCTTCCGCGACCCCGTGTGGCGGAAGACGGTAAACACAATCTTAACGCGGGTGGGTCAGCCAAGAATCAAGTCCCACCCCCCAAGTCAGTTCAAACCTAACCTGCCGAGTGTGGCGAAAAATAGCCCATTGCTTAATCCGGCGTGAAGCATGGTCAATTCGGCGGCCCGCAATCCTCCGGGGTCATTGAGATCATTGGGGAATTCCAGCCTGCCGCCCGACGGGATGGTTAATGCCCGCGCCATTTTGTCAATTTCGCGGCGGCACTGGATACCTCACGACCGCTAAAGTCGTGACAAGCTACGGACGAGATTGCTTGGCAAAACATCCTGCGAGAGCGGGCCCTTTAGCCTCGGCCAACAGGGCTGAGGAGCGCATCCGATAACTGCCGATGATGCGAAGATCGCACCGAGGGCGAGGTGTGGTGCTGCAAACCTGGAATTGTGATAACCGGCTGCGGTAGACCGCGATTGCGCGATCGCAAGCGGGTCATCGCTTTGCAAGCGATGACGTTGCTTCGGCTACCGCCGTCAGCGGGTTATTATCCGTCGCTGCAGCCGACGGCCCGGCACCGATGGAGGAGGCGTTGATGCCCCGAACAGCCGCTCGAAGAACGAAGCGCCGGAGGAAAACAACGATCCGGAAGATGAATTGTCGCTGGCAAAGCTGACGCCTGTGGGCAGATTGCCGGCCGGACGAACGTAGTTCGGCTGCGAATGGGCAACCACGTTTTCCAGATCCTTGCTTCTGCCGTTGCGAAGCATTGCCAGCATGGTGGCGTCGCGGCCGTAAACATCCCGGCGAAACTGCAGCTTGCCGGCGTCATCCACAAAGGCCGTCTGGTAGGTGATATTGACCGGTATCGGCGTTGGAAATTTGAGGTCGATCTCGCCCTGGCCATACAGACTGCGGATTTTTTCCGGCGTGTAATGCTCGTTCGGCTCCGTGATGTTCAGGAGCGTCGCGGCATATTGATCCGGATTCTGGACCCGCATGCAGCCATGGCTGAACGCGCGCTCGTCTCTGGCGAACAAGTTCTTGTCCGGGGTATCGTGCTGATAGACCAGGAACTTGTTCGGGAAATTGAAGCGGATGCGCCCGAGCGCATTGGCTTCGCCGGGCGGCTGCGAAATGTGGATGCCGCCGTCGCGATCGCGTTCCAGCCGCAGCCCCATGCGCTGAAGCACAGTCGGGTCCTGCTGCAGCGCCGGCAGATATTCGTTGTAGATGATCGAGGGCGGCACGTTCCAGGTCGGATTGACCGTGATGAATTTCATGGTCTCGGTCAACAGCGGCGTCGCGTGAATCCCGGGTTGTCCGGTGACCACCTTGGTGGCCCAGATCTGGGCGCCATTCTGCATCACCTTGAGCGTGTAGTCCGGGATGTTGAGGATGACATAGGCATTGCCGATCGAGGTCGCGCCGAGCTGGCGCGGTAGCCAGCGCCAGCGCTCCATGTTGACGATCACGGTGTCGATCTGGCGGTCGCGCTTCGGGCTGTTGATGGCCTTAACGGTTTTGTCGTCGAGCACGCCAGTAGGCTTGAGTTCGGCGCCCTCCTGGAATTTGCGCACGGCCTCGGCGACCTTGGCGTCGTAACTTGTGTCGTTGGCGTTTTCGGCGATGCCTAGCTTGGCGCGCAGTTGCGGCACGCGCTCGTCCTGCATCTCGGTCGCCGGCTGCCGCTTGCCTCGCGCCGGGGTATATCTGAGCGCCGGCCCCTCCGCGATCTGAACCGCCGGCCCATCGCCCTGGCCGCGCAATTCAGCCAGCTTGGCCTTCAATTCACGATACAGCTTTTGCGGAGGGTTGTAGCCGGCGAGTGCCGCGGACGCATCCTTGGCGGTGGTGATACTCTCGAGCACTTCCGAAGGATCGGTCGGATGCTCCGGATATTGAATGTCGGCGCTGACCTGCGACCAGTGCATGCGGCCGCTCTGCGCCTGGCGCGCATAATCCAGCATGCTGGCGGTCAGTTTCAAGTCGGCTTCCGCGAGCAGATCCGGCGTGTTCGCCGCCGCGAAATCCGGCACCGGATAGTCCGACGAAATCAAGCCATCGGAGCCGGCATCCTTGAGCCGCGCGATGACGCCCTTGCCGCCTTGGGTCAGCGCGCCGCTCTGGGTCCACAGCGGCGCAAATTCGCGCGCGGTGTAGAATTTCTCTACCGCGCTGCGTTCGGTCTTGCGGTCGAAATAGCGTAGGGACTTCGCACCCAGCATCTCACGCAAACTGTCTGCGACCGGCTGATCTGCCGGCGGCACGTTGCTGGCCGCTTTGGTCGGTTCACTGGCAGGCTCGGCGCCCGGCGTTGCCGCAGCCGGGGTGGTGGTCGCGGTGTCGTTCTTGGCGGCGCCGCCCTTGTTGGGTTCGTCGACCGGCGCGGTGACGAAATCGGATGGTTTGGTCTCCGGTGCCTGCACCGATGTATTCGTCGTGTCGGGAGCCGGTGCCGTTGCAACCGGTGTCGTTGCAACCGGTGTTGCCGCAACCGGCTTGAAGTCGTTAACGGTCGGAGGCGGAAGATTTGCTGGCTCGGGCAGCGGGATGGCCGCTTCGATCGCCAGTTCCGCCGCGCTGCCGCGGGCTAAGTCAGTCTGGGCAAGCGCCGAAAATGCGGAAACCGAAACGGCGGAAACCGCAACAAACGTGGCCGCGACAGCCATCAGCACGCGGTCAAATCCGGAACGGTTCTTCAAGCGGTCTCGCATCGTCACACCCCTCGGGCGAAACTGCCCCGGCATGGGGCAGCTCTTGGCATAGTCTTTACAACTTTCGCTAGAGCGTCGGCCTCATCGGTTCGAAAATGGCGTCCATTATCCGCGGCTGTCGTTGAATGTCAGTCAATCAGCTTGAGCCATCACAGTCAGCCTATCAAAGTGGGCCAATCAACGGCAGTGATTCGCGTTTTCCGAATGGGCTCCAGCCTCTCCGTTTGGTACGCCTCTCCAGTTAGCACTACGCAACGATTCATTAGACGAATACACAAGAAACGGTACACGCGCGCCCTTCATGCTGCCAGCGCCACGCCGGGACAGTCACGACAAACTGACGCAAACGCATTCTTTGGCAACGCAACGGCTACTTTTGCCACGCGATCCTCCCCTTGTCTGTCACCCGCAGGCAACGGTTCAGATTTTCCGGAAAGTGATCTCGATCTTCCGCCTCTTTGGCCACCGGAGCGCCACAATGGTTCGAGCTAGCTCGCCTTCTCGGCGCCACCGGTCGCGGGATCGTCGGCGGCGGACTCGTCCAGCTTGCGGTAGAGGGTCGAGCGGCCAATTTTCAATCGGCGCGCGACCTCGGACATCTGCCCGCGATAGTGCGAGATCGCGAAGCGAATGATCTCGCTCTCCATCTCTTCGAGCGGCCGGACCTCGCCGGCGCTCGTCAGCATGGCAAGGGTACCGACCGAAGAAAGTGGCGCGATTGGTATTTCGTTACCTGATATCGTCGCCGTCCCGCTCTGATGAAACGCCGGCTCGAAGACGACGGGGTCGCCATGCAGGTCCGACACTGTCGGCGATTGGGCCGCAGCTTGCGGAAAATCCGCCAAGCCAAGCTGGTCACTGTCGCTCATGACCACCGCCCGATAAATTGCATTCTCGAGCTGGCGGATATTGCCGGGCCACTCAAGGTGCGACAGCTGCACCATCGCCTCGCCGCTGATGCTGGTAATGGGGCGGTTTTCCTCGGCGCAGAACCGCGCCAGAAAGTGCCGCAACAGATGCGGGATGTCTTCGCGGCGCATCCGTAGCGGCGGCAGCGTCAGCGGCAATACGTGGAGGCGATAAAACAGATCCTCACGAAATTGCCCGTTCTTGACGCGGTCGAGCAACTTGCGATTGGTCGCTGAAATGATGCGAACGTCGACTTTCACGGGTTTGCGCGCGCCGACCGCCTCGACCGCGCCTTCCTGCAGCGCGCGAAGCAGCTTCACCTGCGCTGCCAGCGGCAATTCCGAGACTTCGTCGAGGAACAGCGTGCCGCCGGAGGCTTCGACGAATTTGCCCAAATGGCGCTCGGTGGCGCCGGTAAAGGCGCCTTTCTCGTGGCCGAACAGGATCGACTCCACCAGATTGTCCGGGATGGCGCCGCAATTGACGGCGACGAAAGGCTTCGATTTGCGGTCGCCGCTGCCATGGATCGCGCGAGCGAACAGTTCCTTGCCGACGCCGGATTCACCTTCGATCAGCACTGGAATCGTGGAGGCGGCGGCTTTTTGCGCGGTACGCAGCACGCCCGCCATGATTTCGCTGCGGGTGATGATATCGGCAAAGGTCAATTTACCTTCGCGGCTGTGCCGGATGCGCTGCAGCTCGCCTTTCAGGGCGCTGGCGTTGAGCGCATTGCGCAGCGACACCTGTAGCCGTTCGATGCCGGCGGGCTTTACCACGAAGTCGTGGGCGCCGGCGCGCATCGCCGACACCACATTGTCGATGCCGCCATGGGCCGTCTGCACGATGATGGGGATGTTGAGGCCGGCTTCGCGGATCTTAGCCAGCACGCCCATGCCGTCGAGGCCTGGCATCACCAGGTCGAGCACCACGGCATCGATAACAGGGCCGTCGGCAGCGTTCAGCAGGGCGAGAACGGCATCGCCTGAGTCGACAACAATGGTCTCATAGCCGCATTTTTGCACCATGTTTTCGACCAGGCGGCGCTGTATTGCGTCGTCATCGGCAATCAAAATGCTAACCGCCATGGCTTTCCCCGGGCATTGCAACTATCTGTCTCGAATCGGGTCACTGTCGCCGATGCCGATTAACGCCCTCTTAAGCGTTAACGTTCCCCCTTCTCCGAACTACCAGCCGTCCTGGTCGAAACGCATACACAGGCTCCAACAAGATGACATCGCGCCCCACGTCGGCTCTCCGCAAGTCGATGGCTCACCGCAAACCGAACATCAGAAAGTCCGCGACCAAATCCAGGTCGGGGAAACTGCCGGAATGGAACCTGGCCGATCTCTATTCCGGGATCGACGCGCCGGAAGTCACGCGCGACCTCTTGAAGATGGATGCCGAATGCGTCGCGTTTGAGACCGACTACAAGGGCAAGCTCGCGGACCAAACGGCCGACGAGCCCGGCGGCGGCTGGCTCGCCGAAGCGGTCAGGCGCTACGAGGCGATCGACGATCTCGCCGGGCGCCTTGGATCCTATGCCAGCCTGGTTCACGCCGGCGACAGCGTCGATCCCGCGATTTCCAAATTCTACGGCGACGTGTCCGAGCGGCTGACGAATGCCTCGCTGCACCTGCTGTTTTTCGCGCTCGAGCTCAATCGCGTCGACGATGCCGTGATCGAACGCGCGATGCAGACGGCTGAACTTGCCCACTATCGCCCGTGGATCGAGGACCTGCGCAAGGACAAGCCGTATCAGCTGGAGGATCGCGTCGAGCAGTTGTTTCATGAAAAATCGCAGAGCGGTTACAGTGCCTGGAACCGCTTGTTCGATCAGACCATCGCGGGGCTGCGCTTCAAGGTGGCCGGCCGCGAACTGGCGATCGAGCCGGCCCTGACCCTGCTGCAGGATCGCGCGGGCGATAAGCGCAAGGCGGCGGCGCAGGCGCTGGCGAAAACCTTCAAGGCCAACGAGCGGACCTTTGCGCTCATCACCAATACGCTCGCCAAGGACAAGGAGATTTCCGATCGTTGGCGCGGCTTTAAGGACGTTGCGGATTCCCGGCATCTCGCCAATCGCGTCGAGCGCGAAGTGGTCGATGCGCTGGTGGGGTCGGTCCGGTCCGCCTATCCGCTTCTGTCACATCGCTATTACCGGCTCAAGGCGGCTTGGTTCAAAAAGAAGAAGCTGGCGCATTGGGACCGCAATGCGCCGCTGCCATTTGCCGCCACTGGCAGCATCGCCTGGCCCCAGGCGAAGAAGATGGTGCTGACGGCCTACCGCGGCTTCTCGCCGGAAATGGCCGGGATCGCCGAGCAGTTTTTCACCGATCGCTGGATCGATGCGCCGGTGCGGCCCGGCAAGGCGCCGGGGGCCTTCTCGCACCCCACCACGCCGTCGGCGCACCCCTATGTGTTGATGAATTATCAGGGCAAGCCGCGCGATGTGATGACGCTCGCCCATGAGCTCGGCCATGGCGTGCACCAGGTGCTGGCGGCGAGGAACGGCCCGCTGATGGCGCCGACGCCACTGACGCTCGCGGAAACCGCCAGCGTGTTCGGCGAGATGTTGACCTTCAAGCGGCTATTGGCCGAGACCAAAAGCGCCAAAGCGCGCCAAGCGCTGCTCGCCGGCAAGGTCGAGGACATGATCAACACGGTTGTGCGGCAGATCGCCTTCTATTCTTTCGAGCGCGCCATTCATGGTGAGCGGCGCGACGGCGAACTGACCGCCGGGCGGATCGGCGAAATCTGGCTCGACGTGCAGGGCGAAAGCCTCGGACCCGCGATCGATCTTCGTCCGGGCTACGAGAATTTCTGGATGTATATTCCACACTTCATCCATTCGCCGTTCTACGTCTACGCCTACGCCTTCGGCGACTGCCTGGTAAACTCGCTCTATGCGGTCTACGAAAATGCCCAAAGCGGCTTCGCGGAGCGCTATCTGACCATGCTCGCCGCCGGCGGCACCAAGCATTATTCCGAGCTGCTCAAGCCGTTCGGGCTGGATGCGAAAGACCCGAAATTCTGGGACGGCGGGCTGTCGGTGATTTCAGGCATGATCGACGAGTTGGAAGGGATGTCCTGACCGACGGACGCGCGTAGAACATTTGTGGAACGTGACGTTTAGTCGTGTTGATGAACGAGCCGTCTCGCCGGACTGTTGAAGCTGATTTCGTCCAGATGAAAAAAATCGGCAATTCGCTTGGTCTGGTCCTGTCCAAGGACATTCTTTCCCGCCTCAAGCTGAAGGAAGGCGACAAGCTTCATATCGTCGAACAGACAGAGCGGGGAATCCAGCCTTCGCCATATAATCCCAAGCATGCCAAAGCGATAGAAATCACCCAGCGTTCGTTCAGCACTTATACGGACACGTACCGAGCACTTGCGAAATGAACGAGCCGATCTGGTTGGACGTGGAGATTCTGATTGATCTCCACGCCGAGCAGCGTGCTCTGTTCGGAGGACCGGACGGTATCCATGACCAGGGTATGCTGGAATCGGCGCTGGGCCGTCCCATTTGCAAAATCGCCCATGGCGGAACAGACCTTGCCGTGCTTGCGGCGGCCTATGCCTTCGGCATTGCCCGGAATCGTCCGTTTGTCGACGGCAATAAGCGCGCAGCCTTCGGCGCGATGATCGTGTTTCTAGGTCTAAATGCAATGCGGTTCAATTAAGGATCCGTTAGCGATTTGTTAACCATGTGTCCGTTTTCCTGATTCGTGTTTCGAATCAGGGGGCTGGTTAGATGGCACGTACTGTGGCGACACTTCCGGTCGGCAGCCGGATCACCGATTTCATCAGTCTTGGTGTAATCGCGAAGACCTTTCCGGTCGACAAGGTTCACGCGCTTCTACAAGCGACCGGCAAAGCGAGTGTCCGGCAGCGCGATCTTCCGGCTCACGTGGTGGTCTATTACGTAATCGCTTTGGCGTTGTTCATGCAGTCGTCCTGTCGGGAGGTGCTTCGTTGCCTGTTGGAGGGCGTCCAGTGGCTGCACCCGTCGGTTAAGGTCAAGGTGGCGGGGAAGTCCGGCATCTCGCAGGCCCGTACGCGGCTTGGATGGGAGCCTTTGCGTCAACTGCACGACGAGGTGGTTCGGCCGATCGCCGCCCAGACGACGCGGGGCGCCTGGTATAGGGGCTGGCGGTTGGTCAGCATCGACGGCAGCACGCTCGATGTCGCCGACGATCCGGCCAACGATGAAGCCTTCGGCCGGCCCGGCTCCAGCCGCGGGAGCAGCGCCTTTCCGCAGATCCGCTTCGTCTCCCTGGTGGAGAATGGCACGCACGTACTCTTCGGCACCCAGATGGCAGGCTGTCGGACGAGTGAGATCGCGTTGGCCAAATCCGTGCTGCCGAGCTTGCAGCCGGGCATGTTATGCATGGCGGATCGGAATTTCTTCGGCTTCGGACTCTGGAACGACGCCCGCAGCACAGGCGCCGACCAGTTGTGGCGGGTCAAGGCGGGCAGCCGTCTTGCTCGCGACGAGGAATTGCCCGACGGCTCTTATCTGAGCCACATCTACCCGTCCGAGAAGGATCGGCGGCGCAAGACTAACGGGGTCAAGCTGCGCGTCATCGACTACTGCCTGGACGGCGTCGCCGACGCCGAGCCAACATATCGCCTCGTCACCACTATACTCGATCACGACAAAGCCCCTGCCCAGGAATTCGCGGCCCTCTATCACGAGCGCTGGGAAATCGAATCCGCGCTGGATGAATTGAAGACCCATCTACGCGGCGCCAACATCGTCCTGCGCAGCAAGACGCCCGATCTGGTCCGCCAGGAGTTCTATGGGCTCATGATGGCTCATTTCGCCATTCGTGGCCTGATGCACGAAGCCGCACTCAAAGCCGACGAGGATCCCGACCGCCTCTCCTTCCTGCACGCCGTTCGCGTCATCCGTCGAAAGCTCCCGGCTTTCCTCGCCATTCCCCCCTCAGCGCAGGCTTGCGTTTCATGATAGCGTGCTCGGCGAGATCCTGCAGGAACGTCTCGAACCTCGCGGCCATCGCCGCAACCGGCGAGCAGTCAAACGCAAGATGAGCAACTTCCCGCGCAAGCGCCGAACCGACAAACCGGTGCCGTCTGTCGACATCCGAAAGGCGATCAGGGTGCTAAAGTGCTAAAGTGAACCGCATTGGGTCTAAATGACATCGATTTCCTGGTGCCCCCGCAAGCCGCCACCGCCATGAGGCTCTCCCTTGCTGCCAGTGAGCTAAGGGAAAAAGGGCCTGACCCGCGGGATCCGGGACGATTGGACGGTCGCGAGCCGGCAAAATAATTCGCGAGGGTAACGGCGGCGCAAACGGCGTACCGCCGTTGCGCTGCCCTCGGGACTGCGGTAATTCCAGGCCGGACGAGCACACCGACCCTGGGGACACCGATGGCTGAGCATAACGAAGTGGCCTATACGACCGCTGACGGCAATGATTATATCGCGCATGAGCAGACCTATGAGGGCTTCATCAAGCTGGTGAAATACGGCACTGCTGCGGTCATCTTCATTGTTGCCATGATGGCGATTTTCCTGACCTGATCGATGCTGCATCGCACTGCCGCCCCGCGCAGTGCGATTTTAAAGAAACCGCATACATTCTGGTCGTAAAATCGGTATCCATCGTCGCGAAACTAGCGCTAGTTTGCTCGCGCGCGTCTCCCTCGCGCTGCCGGAGGCCTCATGAAGATTGCCGTTGCCAAGGAAATCGATCCGGCCGAGCCGCGGGTCGCGGCCTCGCCGGACACAGTGAAAAAATTCAAGGCTTTGGGCGTCGATGTCGCGGTCGAGCCGGGCGCGGGCATCCAGTCGGGCCTGCCGGACCAGGACTTCGTCGCCGCCGGCGCCACCGTCAGCGCCGATGCGCTGAAGGACGCCGACATCGTCATCAAGGTGAAGCGGCCCGAGGCCAGCGAGCTTTTGAACTACAAGCGCGGCGCGCTGGTCATCGCCATCATGGACCCCTATGGCAACGACGCTGCGCTGAAGGCGATGGCGGACGCGGGCGTTGCAGCGTTCGCGATGGAATTGATGCCGCGCATCACCCGCGCCCAGGTAATGGATGTGCTGTCGAGCCAGGCCAATCTGGCCGGATACCGCGCGGTGATCGAGGCCGCCGAAGCATTCGGCCGCGCCTTTCCGATGATGATGACCGCGGCGGGCACGATCCCTGCGGCCAAGGTGTTCGTGATGGGGGTCGGGGTCGCCGGGCTGCAGGCGATCGCGACCGCGCGGCGGCTCGGCGCCGTCGTCACCGCGACCGATGTGCGGCCCGCCGTGAAAGAGCAGGTCGAAAGTCTCGGCGCCAAATTCCTGGCGGTCGAGGATGAGGAATTCAAACAGGCCGAAACAGCAGGCGGTTACGCCAAGGAAATGTCGAAGGAATATCAGGCCAAGCAGGCCGCGCTGACCGCCGAGCACATCAAGAAGCAGGACATCATCATCACCACCGCGCTGATCCCCGGCCGGCCGGCGCCGCGCCTCGTCAGCTCCGAGATGGTGAAGTCGATGAAGCCGGGCTCGGTGCTGGTCGATCTCGCGGTCGAGCGCGGCGGCAATGTCGAGGGCGCCATGGCCGGCGAGGTCGCCGATGTCGGCGGCATCAAGATCGTCGGTTACACCAATGTCGCGGGCCGGGTCGCGGCCTCGGCATCGAGCCTCTATGCGCGCAACCTGTTTTCCTTCATCGAGACGCTGATCGACAAATCGACCAAGGCGCTCGCGGTGAATTGGGACGACGAACTGGTCAAGGCCACCGCCTTGACCAGGGATGGCGCCGTGATCCATCCGAACTTTCAGCCGAAGACCTAAGGAGAGCCGCCATGGATCATATCGCGCAGGCCGTCGATCCCTTCGTATTCCGGTTGTCGATTTTCGTGCTCGCCGTGTTCGTCGGCTATTTCGTGGTGTGGTCGGTGACGCCTGCGCTGCATACGCCGCTGATGTCGGTAACCAACGCCATTTCGTCGGTGATCGTGGTCGGCGCGCTGCTCGCGGTCGGCGTCGGCATGATCTCAAGTGGCAGTGGCTGGGCGCGCGGCTTCGGCTTCATCGCGCTGATCTTTGCCTGCGTCAATATCTTCGGCGGCTTCCTGGTCACCCAGCGCATGCTGGCGATGTACAAGAAGAAGACCAAGTGAACGGCGTGCACCTAGGGGTGACGAAGACAAGGGGGGCCTCCAGATGAACGCCAATCTGTCCGCAGTTTTGTACCTCGTTGCCGGGGTGCTGTTCATCCTGTCGTTGCGCGGCCTGTCGAGCCCGGCGACATCGCGCCAGGGCAACTTCTTCGGCATGATCGGCATGGCGATCGCGGTCGCGACCACGCTGGCCGCGCATCCGCCGGCCGATGGCATCGGCTGGCTGCTGGTGATCCTGGGCGTCGCCATCGGCGGCTCAATCGGCGCCGTGATCGCACGCCGGGTGCCGATGACGTCGATGCCAGAACTGGTCGCGGCGTTCCATTCGCTGGTCGGCATGGCCGCGGTATTGGTTGCGGCCGGGGCTTTCTACGCGCCCGAGGCCTTCGATATCGGCACGCCCGGCAACATCCATCCGCAGTCTCTGGTCGAAATGTCGCTCGGCGTCGCCATCGGTGCTTTGACCTTCACCGGCTCGGTGATCGCGTTCCTGAAACTGTCTGCGCGCATGAGCGGTGCGCCGATCATTCTGCCGTTCCGCCACGTCATCAATATTGTTCTCGGCCTGGCGCTGCTGGTCTTCATCGTCGGCCTCGTATTGTCGGGCAGCGCGCTGGATTTCTGGCTGATCACCATCATCGCGCTGGCGCTGGGCGTGCTGATGATTATTCCAATCGGCGGCGCCGACATGCCGGTCGTGATCTCGATGCTGAACTCCTATTCGGGCTGGGCCGCCGCCGGCATCGGATTTACACTCGGCAATTCGGCGCTGATCATCACTGGAGCGCTAGTCGGATCGTCTGGCGCGATCCTGTCCTACATCATGTGCCGCGCCATGAACCGCTCCTTCATCTCGGTTATCCTCGGCGGCTTCGGTGGCGAGACGGCGGCGGCGGCCGCGGGTGCGGGTGGCGAAGTGCGCCCGGTAAAACTCGGCTCGGCCGACGATGCCGCCTTCATCATGAAGAATGCGCAGAAGGTGATCATCGTGCCCGGCTACGGCATGGCGGTGGCGCAGGCGCAGCATGCGTTGCGCGAGATGGCCGATACCCTCAAACAGGAAGGCGTCGAGGTCAAGTATGCGATCCACCCGGTGGCGGGCCGGATGCCCGGCCACATGAACGTGCTGCTCGCCGAGGCCAATGTGCCCTATGACGAAGTGTTCGAGCTCGAGGACATCAACTCAGAATTCGCCCAGGCCGACGTCGCCTTCGTGATCGGCGCCAACGACGTCACCAACCCGGCGGCCGAGGACGACAAGACCTCGCCGATCTACGGCATGCCGGTGCTGCAGGTCTGGAAGGCCGGCACCGTGATGTTCATCAAGCGCTCGCTGGCGTCGGGCTATGCCGGCATCGATAATCCCCTGTTCTACCGCGATAACACCATGATGCTGCTCGGCGACGCCAAGAAAATGACCGAGAACATCGTCAAGGCGCTGTGAGACCGCCTGCAGGGATCATGACCGTCCTGAAATGGCTCTTGGTTGTCGTTTCGGTCGGTTACGTCGGCGGCCTCGCCGCGCTGTTTTTCCTGCAGCGGTCGATGTTGTTTCCGATCCCGCCGGTCGCGCGCGCGGCCCCCGATGTTGCGGGCCTTCCGGAAGCTGAAGAGCACGTCCTGACTACGGTCGATGGCGAAAGAATCATCGTCTGGCACGTTCCGGCAAGACCGGGCCACCCGGTCGTCCTCTTTTTTCCTGGCAATGGCGATTTCCTGGCCGGGCGCGTCGCCCGTTTCCGCGGCATCATCTCTGATGGCACGGGCCTGGTCGCGCTGTCCTATCGGGGCTATGCCGGCTCCAGTGGTCAGCCCAGCGAGCGCGGATTGTTGCAGGATGCCGCGGCGGCCTATGCCTTTACCTCGGCGCGATATAGCGCGGACCGGATAGTCGTGTGGGGCTTTTCGCTTGGGACCGGTGTTGCGACAGCCTTGGCGGCTGAGCAGCCAGTCAGCAAATTGATCCTCGAAGCGCCCTATACCTCAACGGTGGACATCGCAGCTTCACTTCTGCGGATTGTGCCGGTGAGTTTGTTGATGCGGGATCAGTTCCATTCCGATCGGCGCATTGCGCGTATCAATGTTCCGCTTCTCATCATGCACGGCACTGACGATCCGGCGATTTCGATCGCTTTCGGGGAGCGTCTGTTCGCACTCGCCCATGAACCGAAGCAGTTCATCCGGTTTCCCGGAGGTGGTCACGAAAATCTCGACGATTTCGGCGCGATTGAAGCGGCGCGGCAATTCATCAATGCGGCAAACGGCTGACGGCTGCCGTTGTTTGACGCATAGTCCAATCCAAGG
>Ga0116117_1000229_pt1 | contig 16111 bp, 6 predicted proteins | sample June2015DPH_11_1_FD_89790 | JGI IMG/M metagenome (GOLD analysis project Ga0116117, IMG submission 89790) | Peatland microbial communities from SPRUCE experiment site at the Marcell Experimental Forest, Minnesota, USA - June2015DPH_11_10 | ecosystem: Environmental > Terrestrial > Soil > Wetlands >... | reverse complement strand
CGGTCCACGCGGCCCCCGGATGGACCGATGCCTGGATCAACCTGGCTGCGGAACTGGCCGTCGAGGCGCATTTCCATGAAGCTCGCGATGCCGTGGCCATGGCCCTGCGCCTGGACCCAGGCAACACGCAGGCTCAAACGCTCAGCGATCAGTTGGCCCGTGATCCCAATGCACAACTATCTCCACCATAGAGCGCTTCCGTGGAGGCCGATGCACTGAAAGATCCGATTGCCCTCTACGACGCAAGGACACTGTGGCTTCCTGTCCCGCGATGAAGGCAGAATTGAGATATCCGCAAGATGACCATCTCACCCGACAATTCGCGCTGGACTCGGCGGAGTGTGCTGCGCACCGTTCCCGCTCTTTGCGCTTCAGCCCTTCTTTCGAGTAGATTGTCGGCTACACTTCCACCGCAAACCACGGCGTCACACAAACCATTCTCCCGATTCACTGACGTTGCCCAGAGCGCCGGCCTGACCAAGACCATGTTCTATGGCACGCCTGAGAAGGTCACGTACATCGTTGAAGAGATGGGCGGAGGTTGCGCTTTTTTTGACTATGACAACGACGGCTGGATCGACATCTTCATCGTTGGCGGCCGCAGACTTGAGGACATTCCAGCAGGCGCATCCAATCGGCTCTACAAGAACAACCGAGATGGAACCTTCACCGATGTGACCGAGAAAGCCGGTCTGATCGATGCAGGTTGGGGGGTCGGAGTCTGTGTCGGCGATTATGACAACGACGGCTATGAAGATCTATTTGTCACCTACTATGGCCAAAACAAGCTCTACCACAACAATGGTGACGGCACGTTTACCGATGTGACCGCCAAGGCCGGTCTTTTGCACGAGGGAATACGCTTCGGCTCCGGCTGCACTTTTATCGACTACAACCGTGACGGCCTGCTCGATCTGTTTGTTGCCAATTACGTCGAAATCGATTTGGCGCACGCTGCCAAGCCATCTCTGGACGTACCGAATTGCAACTACGAGGATGTAGCCGTAGCCTGCGGCCCACAAGGCCTGAAATTCCCACCTCAATTCCTCTATCGCAATAATGGCGATGGCACCTTCACCGACGTTTCAAAACAATCGGGAATCGCTTCCATTCGCGATTCCTACGGGCTCACCGCCGTCTCCTTTGACATCGATGGCGATGGCTGGCCCGATCTCTATGTCGCCTGCGACACCACGCCTAGCCTGTTGCTGCTCAACAACCACGACGGCACATTCCGCGAAGAGGGCCTCATGCGTGGTGTGGCCATCAGCCCGGATGGCCTGCCTATGTCTGGCATGGGAATTGGCGTGGGCGACTACGACCTCGATGGGCGCCTCGACCTCCTTAAGACACATTTCCAACTCCAGCCATCTGGCCTCTACCACAACAATGGCAAAGGCGAGTTCGAAGACGTAGCCATGGCGGCGGGCATTGCGGGTCAGCGACAGTACGTCAGCTGGGCTGCCGGCATCTTCGACTTCGACAACGACGGCTATCCGGACCTCTTCTGGGATACCGGCAATGTCTACGCGGAGATCGAACGTATCAATCCCAAGTTCCCCTACAGAGGACCGCGCATGCTCTTCCGCAACCGTGGCGACGGCACCTTTGCTCGCTTGGGAGACGAGGCTGGACCCGCCATTAATGCCCTTCATGTAAGTCGCGGATGCGCGTTCGGTGATTTTGACAATGATGGGGACCTGGACATCGTCATCATGAATCAGAATGAGCCGCCTTCGCTGCTGCGCAATGACGCCCCAAAGGCGAATCATTGGCTCAAGGTCAGGCTCGAGGGAACCAAGAGCAATCGCAGTGCCATCGGCGCTCTCGTCCTGGCTCGCTACGGTGGCAAGGTACAGGCCCAGGGAGTGTTGAGCCAAGCCAGCTATGTCTCCGCCAACGACCCTCGTCTCCATTTCGGCCTGGGAGCCGAGACCAAGGCCGACATTGAAGTGCATTGGCCGTCGGGAGCCGTGGAGAAATACCCAGCGCAGGATGCCAATCGCCTCATTACCATCCTTGAAGGCCATGGCATCGTTCCTGGCCGTCCCTTTACCCCCAAATAAGCTCCGAAACAGGCAAAATTCCCCCTTCGAAACCAACCATGCCGGCGAAAGAGACGGGTGTTTGAGGCTCCCAACTAAATCGTTCAAGCAGTATGAATTTTGCCTCTAAATCGTCCCTCGTACCCCGAAAGTGGCATTGCTGTAACCATCTATAAATAAACCTGTTATCAGTCATGCTGACGTCAGAGCCGTCGCGTAAAAAAAAACTGCTTGCGAGTGGCATATTCAGTGTGATAACGATATCCCGCATCAAAAAATCGATTTTCCGGTGACAGCTACTCCGGCAGACCGGGGTGGATCATGCTGCCGGGATCTAAAAACAGGAACGAATTCAGGAGGCAACACGTATATGAACACTGCTCAAAGGGCGCCATCGAGTCTAATCTCGATGCGCAACTGGATTAGGCGGATTCCATGGCTGCTGATACCAGTCTTGGTACTCTCCTTTTCGATCGCTAACGCTCAACAATTGACAGCAACTTTAAGTGGTACCGCCACCGATCAGACAGACGCCCGAATTCCGGGAGCCACTGTGATCGTGACGAACGACGCCACTGGCGACAAGCGTGACACCAAGGCCGACAGCGCTGGTTTCTTCTCGGTAGCGGCTTTGATCCCTGGCACATACACGGTGAAGGTCTCAGCCAAGGGATTTGCTTCCTGGGAGGAAACCGGGGTTCTTTTGAACCAGGGTGACTCTCGTACGCTGCCCAACATCCATCTGAAGATCAGTTCAGACGTTAACTCCGTCACCGTCGTTTCTGGAGCGGATGCGGAAGTACCGGTAGATACCGCCGAAATCAGCAGCACGCTTAACAATGAGCTGGTCGACTCTGCCGTTCTGACGGGACGCAACGCGGCCGAGCTTATCAAGCTGATGCCGGGCGTCACATTCAACAACGCAGGCGGCGCTGGATCTTCTTTCAGCAGCACAACCACAGGCACCAACAACGGTCCGGCCGGAAGCTTCTCCGCCAACGGCACGCAGCCTTACGGTTCAACGGCCGTCATTCTTGATGGTGCCAACCTCGTCGATCCGGGCAATGCCGGAACGCAGATTGCCAACATCAACCAGGACATGGTCGACAGCGTCAAGTTCCTTTCCGCCTCCTACGGCGCTGAATATGCAAAGGGCCCTGCCATTCTTGAAGCCTTTAGCAAGAGCGGCGGCCAGAAGTTCCACGGCGAAGCTTATCTCTACGCCCGCAACTCTGCGGCAGGCTACGCCAACGATTGGAACAACAAGCTCCAACAGGAGTTGCTGGAAGGACAAGAGGGCGGTTCTGCCTCGCAAATCTCAGCAGCCAACAAGGTCAATCCCCAGGACTTCTACTACATCGGCGGCAATATCGGCGGTCCGATCGCGTTCAAGGGCTTCAATCGGAACAAGGATAAGCTGTTCTTCTGGGGTGGCTACGAGAAGATGTACCAGACTCCGTTTGAGTCCGCGGTACAGATGAACGTTCCCACCGTGGCCCAGCAGGCCGGTGATTTCACCAATCCCGGCGTGCCGACCCAGGTTTACAACCGGGCGAACAACACCGGCGTCTATGTCAATTCATATGCCATGCCTTGCAATACAGACGACGGTTGGCAGGGCTGCGGCGCCGCCAATTCACCTTGGGGGGGATACGGCAACGGGAACCCTGCGAATCTGAAGTCGTTCTTCGACCCGAACGGCATCATCGCCAGCGGTATGAATCCACAACCCAACGAAACGCCATCGGTTGGCAACGGCTGGAACAACTGGTACTACACACCGCAAGAGCCGCAAAACCGTTGGGAGGCGACTGGCAAGGTCACGTACGCATTCAACGACAATAACAAGCTCTGGGGTTCCTACACCTACCAGACGGAAACGGATGAGCATCCGCTTTCGATTTGGTGGGCGCCGGAATGGACCCTTCCATATCCTGGCAAACCGAACGGAGTAGAGACCGCGAACGTATACCTTGCGAACTACACGCACGTGTTCAACGCCTCCACCACCAACGAGTTTGTCTTCTCGTATGCGAAGTTCGTCAACGACAACACGCTTTCGACTCCGGCTGCTGCCACCCCTGCTGCATTCGGCTTTCCTAACCAGAGCCTATTCTCCGGCAAGTCGCAGGACGAGATTCCAGGCTTCACTGGCGGATGGCAGGCAGGCATCACGGAAATCGGCCAACAAACATTCGATGGCGGCCTTTACGGCAAAAACTCATTCGGCAAGACAGCGAAGGTCCCCGCCATCACCGATAACTTTACCAAGATCGTCAGAACCCACTCCATCAAGGCAGGTTTCTACTGGGATAGCTCGGAGAACATCCAGTCTGACTCCAATGGACCCCCAAACGCATACTCAGGTCTGTTTGACGTAGAGAACTGGGGTTCCACGTCCACATACAATATGACCCTCGACCGCCTGATGGGCCGCAACCAGGCTTACACCGAGCGGAGCGTCATTCCCAATCCGGATATCCTTCAGCACCAGTGGTCTCTCTGGGCGCAGGATTCCTGGAAGGTCACACCAAAGGTCACAGTCAACGCTGGCCTCCGTGCTGACCACGAAGGTCAGTGGTACGACAAACTCGGCGGCACCCAAGTTTGGGATCCCGCTCTCTACAACAACACCGCCAGCGCTCCCGCCAACACCGGGCTCGTCTGGCACCAAACGCTGTCAAGCATTCCACAGTCTGGTTTTGCGAGCCAGTTGTTCCTCTACGATCCGCGCGTAGGCATTGCTTATGACCTCTTCGGCACAGGCAAGACAGTTGTTCGCGGTGGATTCGGAACCTACCGTTATCAGATCTCCAGCAACGATGCCAGCGGTTCTATGAGTGGCCCGTTGGGTGGATTCGCCTTCAACTCCAACTCCCAGAACAACGGGTTCTACGGCTACAGCATCACGGGCGGCAAGCAAGCCACATGCTCTGCACAAAATGTGGCCTGCGGCGCAAACTCGCCTGCCCCTTCATATCAACAACTCAAGGTCCCTGCGGGTCTGAATCAGAATGGCAGCACCGTCGGCGGCGCAGATGCGCTGAACGACAACAGGGTACCCTATGCCAACACCTGGAGCTTTGGCGTGGCGCAGGCTTTGCCTGGTCACACCGTCGCGCAGGTTTCTTATGTGGGCAGCAACAGCCGTAACCAATTCTTGAACGGCAACAACGGTAAAATAAGTGACCCCAACGCCGTTCCCTATGGTGCGTACTTCCTGCCCGATCCAAAGACCGGCACGTTGCAAAATCCAAGTCCCATTACCGGGACCGGGTTAACCGAGCAAGACTATCGTCCGTACAGCAACTACCAGGACATTTATGTCCTCACTCACGGCGGCTGGGCCAACTACAACTCCTTGCAGGTAGCCGCACAGAAACAATCCGGCAACCTGTTCCTGTTCACCAACTTCACCTTCGGCAAGGTCCTGGGCACCCGCGACGGTTCCACCTCCAATGGAAACGGCAACGGTACTGTGGCCAACCCGTTCGATCTGAACGCCAACTACGGACCCTTGGAGTATGACCACACCAAGACCTTCAACGTGTCGTTCAGCTACAAGCTGCCCAAGCCGATCCACAACAACGTGCTTCTAGGCGAAGCCGTGAATGGTTGGCAACTCTCCGGATACACCACCTATGAGGACGGCATACCTTACCAGTCTGGAAACCCAGCCGGGCAGGCGGTCTACAACCAGTTGAAGGATGCGAACGGTAACATTCTGCAAACCTTCACCATGCCTGACGGCCAGCAGACACAAACCATCGGGTATGCGGAATGGATTGGCTCCCCGCGGCCCGAGAACTCGCTTCAGCCCGTTCTCGTCTGCGATCCACGAAAGGGATTGCATGCGCACCAGCGCTTCAACCCCAATTGCTTCGTAGCACCCATGCCGCCTAGCGTTGGAGAGTATGGCCAGGTTGGACAGTCTGTCTGGCCGTATGTTCGCACGCCTAGTTACTTCGGCAGTGACTTGGCTATCTTCAAGGCCTTCAAGGTCACTGAAGCCCAGCGGTTCGAGGTTCGTATCTCGGCAACCAACTGGCTTAACCACCCCACGTCGGCCTTCGGTCTTAACGGCCCCTCTGATAACCAGTTGACCTTCACCGGCGTCAGCTCGAGTTCCGGCTTGGTCTATAACTCCAACACTGCAACCACCGGCATACCTCAAGCCAAGTTGGGATATCGCTGGATGCAGTTCGCAGGAAAGTACTACTTCTGAGTTAAATCGGGATAGTACAATTCGAGAGGGGGTGGCTTACCGCCACCCCCTCTTCTTTTGTATGCGCACTCCTCCGACAACCTTCAAGTTTCTACTTGCTCTGACCGCTCTGGTATGGGCCATCAGCGCCCGGTTGCCCGGCGAGGAGCAGTCATCAGCACTCATCCAATTTGAACTCCGGAAGCTTCCATTTCGCCTCGATAGCAGTGAAACTCCTGCAAGAAATGCTCCTGAATCCATGGCCGGCGGAGTCGCCGTCTTCGACTACAATGGCGACGGCCGGCCCGATATCTTCTTTACCAACGGCGCTGATATCGCCACCTTGAAGAAGTCCTCTCCCAAATACTCCAACAAGCTCTTTCGCAACGATGGAAACGGCGTCTTTACCGACGTCACGGCGCAGGCGGGACTTCAAGGAACTGGATTCGACATTGGAGCAGCAGCAGGCGATTACGACAATGATGGATTTCCTGATCTGTTTGTTGCCGGCGTTCACGGCAACACCCTGTATCACAACAATGGCAACGGAACCTTTACCGATGTAACCCACAAAGCTGGTCTGGATAAGTCGAACGATCCTGATTTCGGCCCGTTATGGTCTGAAGCCGCAGTCTGGGTCGACGTCAACAATGACGGCCTGCTCGATTTGTTCGTCGTCAATTACATGCAATGGACTTACTCTGACAAGCCGTTGTGCGTATCCCAGGGCATTGCGGACTATTGCCACCCTCGCTATTACAAAGGACAGCCCAACCAGCTCTTTCTCAACCAGGGAGATGGCACATTCAAGGATGTTTCCAAAGAGTGGGGCATTCGCGATCAGGTGGGCAAGGGAATGGGCGTGGGCATGGCCGACTACGATCTGGATGGCAAGCCGGACCTCTTTGTGACGAACGACTCTGAATATAACTTTCTGTTTCATAACATGGGGAATAAGTTTGAGGAAGTGGCCTTCCAGGCAAACGTCGCGCTGGCCGAGGATGGCGCCTTCATTTCTGGGATGGGCTTGGATTTTCGCGACTTCAATAATGACGGTTATCCGGATATCGCCTACGTCGCGCTGAAAAGCCAAACCTTCCCTCTATACAAGAACACCGGAAAAGGTGATTTTGTTGAAGTCACAGGGCCAAGCGGAATGCGAGCGCTCAGCATGAAGATGTCCGGTTTCGGCGCTGCGTTCTACGACTTTGACAACGACGGATGGAAGGATATGTTCACGACCCGGGGGCACGTTGCCTGGCATGGGCCTCCGGGAAGCACCATCAAAGAACCGAATACCGTGTTTCGCAACCTCGGCCCAAGCGGAAAGTGGGAAGCTCTCACTGATCAAGCGGGCTTCACCGACGCGACAGCCGGGCGGCATCGCGGTTGCGCCTTCGGCGATCTCGAAGGAAACGGTCGCATTGATGCAGTGACAACAGGTTTGGACATGGATGCCGAATTGTGGATGAACCGGAGTCCGCATCCCGGTCACTGGCTTGACATTGCTTTGCGTGGCGTTAAGAGCAATCGTGACGGTATTGGAGCGCGCATCAAGGTGGTGACGAAGGCAGGTGTGCAGTACAATCACCAGACTTCGAGTGTGTGCTACGCATCTTCGAGCCTGGGTCCTGTGCACTTCGGCCTCGGCGCGGAAACGGAGGCCACTACGGTGGAGATCACGTGGCCCAGCGGGATTCTGCAGAGGCTTGATAACCTGGACGCCGACCGAATCATCAAGGTTACGGAACCGGTTTCCAGTTCTTCAACAACAAAATAAGTGAATACGAAAGCAGGCGTTCTCTAATCCTTGTGCGGACCCGCTTTCTGTTGTGCCGCGTCCAGCTTCTGAACAATCTCGCGCTCTCTTTGTCCATCTTCGGGCCGGTGAAGCTTGTAATAGATTGCGGCTAGCTCAATGTGCGGATCGATCCATTTGGGGTCGTTCTTTTCCAAATCTTCCAGAGTTGCGGCGGCCTCGTCATACTTCCCCGTCATGCCGTCAAGTTTAGCCAATTCAAAGCGCGTGAGCGGATGCCCAGGTCGAAGTTGCAGTGCGCGTTCAAGCAGCGGCCTGGCTTTGTCGAACTCTCTCTGCTTGATCAGGGTCACTCCCAGGTACAGGTTGGCGGTCGCGTCCTTGGGATCCTGACGCAGGGCCGCCTCGAAGGCCGGAACGGACGCGTCTGTATCTCCCATTGCGTCGCGAGCCTGTCCCGCCATGGTGTAAAGCCCGGGAAACGACGGATCAATACCGAGGGCGGTGTCGAAGTCGGCTCGTGCCTGTGGAAACTCACTTCTTTGCATGCGCGCTGAACCGGCAATCACATACGCATCCACGGAACGGGTCACTTGCGCCGCCTTCTCCATGCGTGGAAGTCCCTCTGCTGCTCTTCCCGACTGAATCAGGGCGTAGCCGAGGACGTATTCGAAATCCATATTGGATTCCTCGCCCTGCTCCATGGGAGCAAGCAACGCCGCGGCCTCCGCTCCCTTATCCAGCTTGATGCAGGTATAGCCCAGCAGCACAGCTGTCTTTATGTCATTGGGTCTGGCCGCATGGACCGACTCAAATCCACTACGAGCATTCACCATGTCGCCTTTTTTGTAGTAAGCCAGCGCCAGGTTCAGGCGTACGGCGTTCTTATCCGGTGCCGAAGTCATTGCGCGCGTGTCTGCTTCAATGGCGGCGTCAAAGTCTCCCACCTCGGCAAGCGCTGCGCCCAGGTTAGCTTGCGCCTCGGAGAGTTTCGGGTCAAGGGCGAGAGCCTTCCGGTAGTCTTCAATCGCAGTTTTGTAATCGCCGCGCTGCTGAGCAGTGATTCCCCCGCGTAACAACTCATCCACATTGGCGGATGACTTTGATTGGGGAGCTTGCCCCACTGCGGCATGGAGACCGAGCGCAACGTACAGAATGCAAACAGTCCGCATGGCTACTAGGATAAAGCATTCGTAGCCTTCGCTACCATCTGCTGGCTGCAAGCCGTAGTACCGGCTCAATCGCGCAACATGCTATGCTGGAAGGCGCAGTTGAGGGCTCTCTATGGCTTCTCCATGGTTCTGAAGCCAAGTATCTTTACATTGGATCCGAAGCGCCTGTAATCGCGAAACTCGATCGTATTGAGCATCGCTTCATGGCGACCCTCCAGCAGGCTCACCTCCGCGCTGACCGGCATCAAGTAGTCGTGAGCGTTGATGGATACATAATCGTAGTCCACCACAACGGCGGTTGCGCGCGTTGGAAAATCCTTGGGCAAATCGTCCGCAATCAACGTAACGCGGCGAACGCTGCGGGTTGCCGCGTCGATAAACACCTTGCCATGGAAGTCCACATTGGGCTGCAGGCCGTTCGGTCCTCCCACGCTGAACGTGGAGTTCGCCTTGGCGACGCTATAATCGAAGACCTGCACTGTGCCATTTCCCAACGTGTCGGTCTCCTTCCACTTGAACTCCGCCTTCGCCGACGGCTCAAACACAGCGTCGAGAACGGCGCCGAATTCCCCAGTCGACTTGGGGCCCTTGATCGCTTCCGGGTTGGTGCTGGCAGCTGGTTTTCCATCCACTTCCAGTACCGTGCGCGATTCGTTCTGCTCGCGGTACCTCAGCAGTTCCGTAATCGTATCGCGATGCTTCCAACTCCCTCTTCCGGTTGGGTCCAGCGATCGATTGATCACTTCGACACACATGAAGTTCGGCAATCCGGTCTTGTATCCCACTGCACGCTCACGGGCGTCCGCGATCAATGCATCCGATTCCTCCTTTGTCGGTGGCGGAATCGGGTTTGTGGACGCGGCAATAGCCAGCTTGCCGCCCAGGTCCGGCGTCAAATCGATCGTGGGCCCACTCTCATCCGCGGCCGCATTGGCGCCATTTCCTGCCGTCCCGGCAACTGCATTTTCGCCCGGCTGGCCGCCTTCCACCGTGAATGATATTTCCTGGAAGCTCGTATCTCCCCCCTGGCTCATCGTCGCCTTCACCTTGTAGTCGCCAGGCGCCAGAGTCTTGGTCTGGAAGTTTGCCAAGTAGGGAACAATCGCGTCTTTCACTCCGGCCCGCAGCGGAAGAGGCGTCAGGCGCCCCGCCTTGCCGTTCCGAATCACCTGCATCTCCAGCGTCGGAGCCTCGGTGGCATGCGGGTCAGGGTGCAGAATCAGAAACAGTGAAATCGACTTGGCGTCACGCGGCACCGTTCCCGTCAGGTTCGGTATCACCTTGCCACCCTCGTAGTGCAAAGGTTCCAGCGGGTCCGCGTCTTCGTTGTAGGCGTCCATCTTGCGCACCAGCACCAGGTCGCTCATTTGAGGACCGTGCGGCACTGCGGCTATCTCAAACGGGATGCGCTCAGCGCTCATCTTTTCGCTGTTCTCATCCTTCACGGCAACTTCCAGAACATAACTTCCGGGAATCTCCATGAAATGCCGTTGCAGTGTCACCGCCAGCGACTTGTCTCGATCGAGCGACTCAAGAGCGCCGCGCCGCGCAATGTCTTCCCCAAAGTGTTCAATCACGGTACCGGCGCTGTCTTTGATCTGCGCTACAATCGCCACTCGCGCCGAGTAGAGATTCGTGTGCGTATCCTCTTTGACATCGAGTCCCGACAGCGGCACTTCCACCGCCAGCGCATTCGTGTTTCCTTCCGGCATGTCGCCAAAGCGCAGGATTGTTGCGTTGAATTTGAAGTCCGAGGGTAGTTGCGGTTGCTCCAGCCTCTTCAGCAGCGTCGCCTCAAAAGGTCGAATTCCGGTCGCCGACCCAGGCGGCAATGAGAAGTAGCCTGTTTTGGCCTGCACCTTCAGTCCTACGCGCAGCGGTTTGACGTCAATGGTCCTGAACTTTCCGTCATACTCTTGCTTCGGCGGAACATACGAGGCCTCGTAGTAGGTCGACAGATCCTCGACCATCTGCTCCAGCGGACCCTTCACGTTGACCTGAGCGTCGATATAAAGACCACCCGTATCCTTCGACAAGTCCGAAATCGGATTCTTGATGTCTCGGAATCGATTCGGGTCCTCATTGTTGCCCCGCATGAAGTCCGTCATCACGGCAACGTCTGCAGCTGGGGTCCATGTGAAGTTTCCTCCTGTTCCTAACGGTACCGAACTCTGTTGTTGTGTCGGTACATATGAAGAATAGGGCGAGGTAGCAATCGGTTGGGGGTTGTAAGCAGGCTGCCCGTTGAGCAGCGCGTTTTCCATTGACCGCTGCCCGGCAATATTCATAGCATCTAAATCGACGGTATAAATGGTGACTCCGGCCTTGGTTGCCGCGCCGGAGATCGTCTTCAACATCTCCTTCGAGCCCGAATCCAGCAGTTCGTTCAGCGTGAAATAAATGATGGCCTTTCTCTCGACAAGCTGCTGCTGCGATCGGACCAACGCCAGAATGCCGGCCAGCGATCGGTTCGCGTGCTGGTCCTGCACAATCAACTGGGCATCTTCCAGGGCTTTCAACACAGTTTGTGCTCTGGCGCGCTCCTTCAAATCCACGTGCCGGCCGGAAGCGTCCAGGCCTGTGCGCGCGACGGCGATCAGGTTCTTCTCTGCCTGCTCGGCAGCCTTCACTCTGAGAGGTTCTGCTTTATCCTGGGCGATATTTATCCCTTGGCTCAGGGTCGACGTCATTCGCGTGACGTTGCTTTCGGTAGCGACAGTGATTGCCTGCTCCACCGCCGTCCGATCCTGCGTGTAGCCCTGAAGCAAGCGCAGTCGGCCACCCAGGTCCAGGACGGAGATAGAGTAACCCGCGGGGGGCAGGACCTTCAGAATCTTTTCCGCCATCAACCTGGCGCTCTTGGCGAGAGGGCCTTCGAAACGGTCGAAGACGAATGTGACCAGGTGGCCGGAGCCCATTTCTCCCCGTACAAGGCGAAACTCGCTCAATTTTACCGGGGTACCGTTGTCCGCAATCGCAAAGTCTTCCGGCTTCAGATCGAGAACGGGCTTGTGGTGCTTGTCGTGAACCACAAGATCGAGAGATACCTCATCTACATTTGTGCTGAAATGTGGCGTCTGATCGGTGGGTACTGGGGTCGGTGGAGCTTCTGGGGTGGTTTGGCCATGAACAAAAGAAGTCAGAATGATCAAAACCAATCCCGCATAACCCCAGCCTGCAGACTTTTGTTCCGATCTGGGTCTCCAGGTTCGAGATTCATATGACTTTACGAGGAATTCCGATAACTCTCGAAACATGTCTTCCACAGCTCTCCAAAGCGGATTTCGTTGACGGCGATTCCAGAAGCGATATCCCCCGTTTCGCCGGTTTGGGACCGCTATCATGCGATCCTTATCTTTGGTTGGAATTGTATCTGGAATGTGCGTCATTACTCATTATGTTTTTTGTTTCCAGTATTAATTCCGTAACACATTCGTGTGATCCGCATACGATCCCACTTGTGTTCGAAATCCACTGTCCTTGAAGGCCTTCCCGAATTCCACATCAGACCGGGGAATTGCACCTCAACTAGAAGTTCACCGAGAAAGTCTCACGGATTTCGGCTTGTCGAGGTCAGGAACCTCCGCGATGGACAAAAAGCGCTGCTTCGTTGGTAGGTCGGACTCCGAATCAGGCCATCCAAACCGCATTTTTCCATCGAATTCCATATCGTACTTTTGCTAAAATAGAAGCAATTGATTGGCTATCCGGACGTTTCTTGACCTTCTCCTCAAGGTAAGCTCCGGAATTGCTCCTGTGTCGGTTTTGGAGCGGTCATTGGGGAGAATCGATGAGGCGGAAATTCTTAGCGGCTGCGGGTGTTTTGCTCACAACGGGGGCGGGTCTCACCGGAACGGTCCTAGCTGGGGGAAACGGGGCCGCAGTGTTCACCCTTCCTTCGGCGATCCCAGCTTATCCCATTCTTGCCTTCCTGAGACCGGTTCCAATGGAACCGCTAGCCTCACCTGATCCGTCCTTACAACCCCCTCTCACCATAGACATACCGGTCAATGGCACAATTTATCCTCCTGACATCATCCCTCCCCAGTTTGCGTGGCGCGACGACAATTCGACTGCTACCGTCTGGCGCATTGAAATCGACTTCGGCGAGCATACCCGTGCTGTGAAGGTTTGGTCGAACGGCGAGAAGATGCAGCTTGCCCCGGTCGATACCAATTTGAAGGGATATGTCCCACCGGAGCTGACCCCCGAGCAGGCAGCCGCGCACACCTGGCGCCCCGACCCAAAGACTTGGGAGGAAATCAAGAAGCACTCCGTCGAGCAGCCCGCATCAGTGACCATCACCGGCTATGCGACCCAGAAAAGCAACCAGCCTCTCTCTCACGCTCAGGCGACAATTCAGACCTCGAAAGACCCGGTCGGCGCCCCCATCTTCTATCGCGATGTTCCCCTGATTCCGCCCGATCTTGAGACCACCCAGCGCGGTGTCATCAAGCCTTTGCCCGATTCGGTTCTTCCCATGATCAAGTGGAAGCTGCGGTACATCTCCGATACCCAAAGCAAAGTCATGATGACGAATTTGCCCACCTGCGGCAACTGCCACTCCTTCTCGAGCGATGGCAAAACGATGGGGATCGACGTAGATGGGCCGGCCAACGACAAGGGCCTCTATGCCCTCGTTCCCGTCAAGAAAGTAAGCACCATCAGTAACGACTATCTTATCCACTGGAGCTCGTTTTCCGAGGAGCACGCGCAAAAGCGCTTCGGATTTATGAGTCAGGTATCGCCGGATGGGAAATACGTTGTGAACTCCATCGACGTTCCCCACGCGCATGGCACGCGCGTGCTTGACCGGCTTTATAACGGCTTCTACTCAAGCTATGGATTCGGCCAGGTCTTTTATCCTACCCGCGGAGTTCTGGCCTGGTATAGCAAAGAGACCGGCAAGCTGAACCCGCTTCCCGGCGCCGATGATCCCAACTTTGTCCAGACCTCCGCCTTCTGGAGCCCGGATGGCAAGTGGCTGGTTTTTTCGCGCGCCGCGGCCCGCGATCCCTACCCGCCGGGTTACCAGAGAGCGAACTTCGCAAACGACCCCAACGAAACGCAGATCCAATACGACCTCTACCGGATCCCATTCAATGGCGGCCAAGGCGGAGCTGCGGAGAGGATCGTTGGCGCCTCGGAAAACGGCATGAGCAACAATTTCCCCAAGGTCTCGCCCGACGGCAAGTGGATCATCTTTGTCCAGTGCAAGAACGGGCTGCTCATGCGTCCTGACAGCAAGCTCTACATCGTGCCTTTCGAGGGCGGCGTTGCGCGACCTTTGCAATCGAACCTGCCGGTTATGAACTCTTGGCACACATTCTCGCCCAATGGTCACTGGCTCGCTTTTTCATCTAAGAGCCCTTCGCTCTACACGCACCTTTATCTCACGCATATCGACAGCGAAGGCAACGCCAGTCCACCTGTCGTCGTCGAGGACGCCACAGCATCGAACCGCGCGGTCAATATTCCTGAATTCGTGAACCTCGGGTCGGAGACGATGGACCACATTGAGACTCCGGCAATCGATTTCTATCGCGAGTTCGATGCGGCTCAGCAATTGCAAGACAGCCACAAGTACGTAGAGGCGGTTCCGGCCTGGAAGCTGGCTGCAGCGAAAGATCCTGATGACGCACGCCCTTACAACAACATGGGAGTAGCGTTGGCTGAGACTGGAAAGACCACCGAGGCGATCGAGCAGTACAAAAAATCGCTCTCGATGAATAACGACAGCTCTCAGACCCACAACAACCTGGGCAGTGCCCTGGCGCAAGCCGGCAAAATGGATGATGCACTAGCTGAGATTCAAAAGGCTGTAGAACTAAATCCTGACAACGGTTCGGCGCACGTCAACCTTGGCCATATTTTTGAGGTCATGGGTGGTCATCGCCAGGAAGCCATCGATGAACTAACCAAGGGAATCGAGCTGGCTCCTAAATCGTCTGATGGCCATAACATTTACGGCGTCATCCTGGCCCGCATGGGAAAACTGGACGAGGCCATCGTCGAATTGCAGAAGGCCGTCGATCTCGCGCCGCAGTCCGCTGAATGTCGCTTTAACCTGGGTCGGGCCTTCGCAGCAAGCAACCGCTTTTCCGACGCGCTGCCACAGTTTGAGACGGCGGTCAGTATCACCGGCGGCCAGGAACCTGCGATTCTGCAAATGCTCGCAGCCATGTACTCGGAGACTGGACAGTATCAAAAGGCAGTCGAAACTGCACACCACGCGCTCGATTTAGCCATTCAGCAACAGAATGACGGCCTGGCAGAGGAACTTCGCGGAAACCTGGCGCGCTATCAACACCAGGCTGCTGCGGCTGGCGGCGCCAACCCATAGCCACACTCGCAACCCATCCGCTTACGACAGAGAACTGGCCGCGCGCGTTTCCAGCAAATCAGTCGACTTTCTTTGAAACCTCTGACGTCGTCTCGGCCCTCAGCGGCAATTGCACTTCGAATGTTCCGGTGCGGTTGTTCAACTTGTCGCGGACGGCCATTCTGATCGATGCCGCTTTCGGCGGCACATCGAGTTCCTGTTCCGCATGGAACAGTGCTTTCAACTCTCCGTTCTCATCTCCATCTGTCGAGGCCAACCCTTCGTTCAATGTGCTGTTCAGCAAGCGTCCGTCTGCATCGTAGGCCGCCGCCGCAAATTCCAGCTTCGCTGGCTTGTCCCCATCTCCTGCCAGCGCCTTCAACTGCGGGTCGAAGACCCCATACTCGATCAGGTACTTCTGCAGCTTTACCGGGGCCAACGGCTTCCGCGGACCATCTTTGTGGCGCGTGCGGAAAAACGCCGGCGAGTCCTCTAGTTGCTGCATCTGTTCGTCCGTTGCCATTACCGGCCCTCCGTCAACCTTCAGGTGGGCGCTGAACAACAGGTCGTGCAGCATGGGCGCACCGTGTTCAATGTTCGCGTACAGCG
>Ga0116117_1000226_pt1 | contig 16186 bp, 12 predicted proteins | sample June2015DPH_11_1_FD_89790 | JGI IMG/M metagenome (GOLD analysis project Ga0116117, IMG submission 89790) | Peatland microbial communities from SPRUCE experiment site at the Marcell Experimental Forest, Minnesota, USA - June2015DPH_11_10 | ecosystem: Environmental > Terrestrial > Soil > Wetlands... | reverse complement strand
GAAGAGAAAAACAATCGCAGCATCTTTCTGGAGCGGCTGGGATCGATTTATCACGAGCAGAACAAGACGGCTGATGCGATCGCTGCCTACCAGAAGTTGATTGACATGGGCGGGGATTCGGCGGTGCGCGGCTACCAGAACCAGGTGGATATTTATCGCGACGCGAAGCAGTTCGAAAAGGCGGTGGAAGTGGCGCGCAAGGCGGTCGAAGCCAATCCCAAGGATCGCGATCTGAAATTGATGCTGGCCGCGGAGATGGCCGATGTGGACAAGACGGACGAGGGGCTGGCGCTGGCCAAGGGTTTGCTGGCCAATACCGGCGAGGACCGGGGGATCTGGCTTGAGTTGGCTCAAATGTATGTGCGTGCGCACCGCTGGAAAGAGGCCGAAGAAGCCTTGAACAAAGCCGGCACAATGACATCGAAGCAGGAAGACCGCGTGTCTCTGCTGTTTACCAAGGGCGAGTTGGCCGAGCGGCAGAAGCATTATGAGCCGGCCGAGGAGTACTTTCGCCAGGCGCTGGCGCTCGATCCGGAGAGCGCGATGACTTTGAACTACCTGGGCTATATGCTGGCCGACCGGGGGAAACAGCTTCCGGAAGCTCTGAAGATGATTCAGAAGGCGGTGGGACTGGAACCGATGAATGGCGCGTTTCTTGATTCGCTGGGGTGGGCATACTTCAAGATGGGCGACAACGAACAGGCCGAAGAAAACTTGCGCAAGGCTGTCGAGCGGGACTCTACCGACCCGACGGTCCACGACCACATGGCAGAGGTTTACGAGAAGACCGGGCGCATTCGGCTGGCCGCCGCGCAGTGGGAGATTTCGCTGGCGGAGTTCGCAAAATCGGCGGCGGTGGATGTGGAGCCAGCGGAAGTGGCCAAAGTTCAGAAGAAACTGGATTCTGCTCGCGTCAAGCTGACTAAACAGGAGAGCGCCACGAGAGTGGTCAAGCCGGAGTAGGGTTGTGTGGCAAAGCTGGGTGAATTGAAGATTCAGAAACGAAAACGGCGGCCTCTTCGCTAACCAGAGGCCGCCGTTTTGTTGAGTTGGAGATGACCCGAGCGATGATGGAGCCAGCGCTACTTGCTTGTTTCCGCCGCGGAGCGAATGTATAGGTCCACGTTGGTTTTGTCTACCAGCGAGGTTCCTGTGTCGACAAATGCAGGGTAGGGAGCGAAGGAACTGGCGCTATAGTCTTTGTTGAGCTGCTTGGGAGGATCGTGGTAGATCTCATCCAGCGCCTTTAGTCCGAGGTAGCCCATCGTATAGGGCTTCTGCGTGATGGTGGAGTCGATGGTGCCACCCTTGATTCCATCCAGTGTAGCGGGGTCCGCGTCCCATACCACCAATAGGCGGTCGGTCGCCCCGGAGCGCTTCAAGGCATCAGCCACCGCCTTGCCCGAAGATGAATCGAGGCAAACATAGGCATCGATTTTTTTGTCTGCGGTGAGGGCGAGAGACTCCTGCGCCCAATCGAAGGCATAGCGAGCGTCACCCTTCATGTCGACCACATTCACGATATGAATGTCGGGGCGAGTGGCAAAAACCTCCTTGAATCCCTTGAGCCGTTCTTCCACATTGGTCTGGCCGGGAATCGTGAAGAAGACGACATTGCCCCTTCCGCCGAGCTTCTCAATGACGCGCCGCCCACCCAGCCTTCCCGACTCCAGATTGTTGGTCCCGATAAAGAATAGCCTGCGGCTACCCACGGCATCGGAGTCGAAAGTAATGACGGGAATCCCGGCGTTGATGGCAGCGTCAATCTCGGCTTGCAACAGGGAGACATCGGAGACGGAGATCATAATTCCGGCCGGCTTGGCGGCAATCGCCTGGTGAAGCGCCTGCAATTCGGCTTGCGGATCGTAGGTTTCCGGCCCCACCACTTTGGCCTTCACCTTGTATTCCGCCGCCGCCTGGTCGAACCCATCGGCAGCCGTCTGCCAATAAGGCAGCGTGGCGTGGGTCACGACCATGTAATAGACTTCGCTGCTGGAGTGCCTGGCGCAGCCCGACGTGGAAAGAATGGCCAGTGCCAGCAAGGCCGACGCAACGTTTCTCATCGCTTTCATACCCGCCTCCCGGGTTGAATCGTAAGTTCCGACGGGGTGTGCGGGTTGTTCCCCACAACACCCCGCTCATTCATCCGAACGATGCGCCCTGAACACCGGGGAATGTCCATTACGCAACCGTCTTAGAAGGGTTATAAACCGCTTGAGGAACTTTGCTACCTGTAAATCGACTTCACGCTGCGCAGAATTCCCGATTGCGGTATAACCGAAGTGGGAGTGCAAAATACGGAGCGGGACTTTGAATCTCAAACCTTGCATCTGACAGTATGGAAGGCGCAGTGCAAATCACTAAAGATGTTTCGATGACCGGTTCGGAGGCCAAATCGCCTCTGGTGTTGCCTGGTGGAATTGCTGTTCGCTCCGATGGGGAACTGACTCTTCGCGTGCACCCGGAGCCACCGCATCCTTATCGCAGTGCTTTTGCCCGCGATGGGGCCCGGGTTCTTCATGCGCGCGCCTTTCGCCGACTGGCCGGCAAAACCCAGGTCTTCGCACGCGTGTCAGCGGACTCTTCATCGGACCACTTTCGCAGCCGCCTGACGCATACATTGGAAGTAACTCAGATTGCTCGCACACTGGCGCGCACGCTGGGATTGAATGAGGAGATGGCCGAGGCGCTGGCGCTGGCGCACGACATTGGGCATCCGCCCTTTGGCCACGCCGGCGAAAAGGCCCTGGACCATTGCCTGCGCGGCTTTGGACTGCACTTCGACCACAATTTGCACGCGCTGCGCATTGTGACATGGTTTGAAGAGCGCTATGTAGGTTTTCGCGGGCTGAACCTGACGCTGGGCGTGAGGGAAGGCATCATCAAGCATTCCCACGACTACTCTGCCGCTACTCATCCGGAGCTGGCGGGGTATTTTCTCGATCAGTTCCCTCCCCTCGAAGCCCAACTGATCGATCTTGCCGATGAGATTGCGTACACGACGGCCGACCTGGACGACGGCCTGGACTCCGGCATCCTGACGCTGGAGCAGGTGCGTGAAGGCGTGGCGCTGTTTCGCGATTTCAACGACGCTGTGCTGGCGGATTATCCTGGAGCCGAACCGAAGCTCGCTACTTATGAAACCCTGAAGCGCATGCTCAATGCGCTGGTCACGGATTTGCTTGAAGAGGTGCGGCGGCAGGTGGCTGAACTGGGCGCTGCTGACCTCGAAGAGATTCGCCGCGCGCCGCATCGGCTGGCGGCGCTTAGCGCGGAGATGGAAGCTGCCCGCGCCGCCGCCAAGACGTTTCTCTATGCCAATCTTTATAACTCCCCGATCATCGAGGAGGCACATGCGCACGCGACCGAGGTGGTGGAGGGATTGTTCTCCGCGCTGATTCGGGACCCTGGGTTGCTGCCGGAAGATCATCAGGCGCAGATTCCGCCTGAGGGTTTGGCGCGGACGGTGGCCGATTATATTGCCGGCATGACCGACAGCTATATTGAGCAGGTATGGGGAAAAGCGGGGAACAGGGAATAGGGATCCGGGAACCCGAGATCGCAGCGTTGAGCTTCTGATAGCCCGCTTGATCCGCTAGAGTGAAGTCAGCGCCATGCGCGAGAGACGATCCATTGATCTTCACAATTTCACGGTTGCCGAGGCGATCCGGGAGTTTGTGCGCTTTTACAATGCCTGCGTGCGGAGCGGCTACAGGGGACGGCTGGAGGTGATCCACGGCTATGGATCGTCGGGCAGCGGTGGGACGATCCGGGAGGAGCTGCGCCGTTATCTGACGGCCCACTCGGAGATCTTCGGAGAGTTTCTTGCCGGAGAGAGCCTGCGCAATCCGGGAGTCACGATTCTGTATCCCGGAGAAGCGTTGGCGGCGATGCCGATGGGGCTGGGTGGTGGGTTTTCTTCGATGCGGCGCGGGAGATCGCTTCGCAAACCCTCGTAACCGCTTTTGGCGGGTGCGGACGGGCGGAACAGACCTTGCCGGTTGTACTCTTGTAGATGTGAAAACTTCCCTTACGAAAACCTGGCTTGGGCTGGCGGCGATGGAAATGGATGCACCTTTGCGGTCTGCGTATCGATTTTTTAGTTGGGTTGGCCGCCCCGAAAAACATTCCTCAGGGGCTAAAGCCCGCCTTAATTTTGCTGGCTTTGCGGCACGACTGAAGTCGTGCCCTGACGCTAGGCAATTTCTTTTTACAGCAAGGCAGAGTGTATTCGCTGTAAGACAGCGTCTTTTCGCGGATTGTTTGGTGGTGTTGCTTATTTCTGGTCTTGCGCTGGCGCAAGGCGTTTTGGCGCAGACTGCTCCAGAGAAAGCTGCGCCGGAGAACCCTGCATTGGCTGCCGGACCTCCTCGGGGCGGGGGATTTTTTCGGCTCAAGGATGTGCATCGCGGACTGATCGGGACGGCTTGGACGGTCTTCACGGGCAGCACGCCGGAGCCGATGGGTGTAGAGATTCTGGGCGTGCTGAGGGGGGCGCGCGGCCCTGGCCACGACATGATTCTGGCGCAGTTGCATGGGGCCAAACCGGAGTACACGGGCGTGGTGGCGGGCATGAGCGGCAGCCCGGTTTACATTGGCAACCGGCTGCTGGGGTCGCTCTCTTACCGCATCGGCCAGTTTGCCAAAGACCCCATTGCCGGCATCACGCCGATCGAACAGATGCTGGAAGTGAAGGATCTGCCGATCGACAAGGATCAGGGAACGGGGAGTAACGAACAAATTCCACAGGCTGCGCCGGCAGAGAATGCTATGCGACAGATGGAAACGCCGCTGGTGATGGGGGGCTTTAACCCTGAGGCGATTCACCTTTGGCAGCAGAAGATGGCCGGTACAGGTCTGGAGACGGTTGCCGCCGGAGGAATGGGCGGAACGTCCGACGCGAGTGCGGCAACGGACGCAGCGGCAGAGAAAAAAGCTATTGCCAGCATTGAACCGGGCTCGGCGGTAAGCGCTCAATTGGTGCGCGGCGACCTGGAGATTGCGGCTACTTGCACGGTGACCTACGTGGATGCGAAGCAACTGCTGGCCTGCGGACATCCGTTGTTGCAGGCCGGGCCGGTTTCATTGCCGATGACTACGACCGAGGTTGTGGCCACGCTGGCGTCGCCCTTGAACGCGTTCAAGATTGTGAATACCGGCGAGACGATTGGGGCGTTCAATGAGGATCGGGACGCGGCGATTCGTGGCGTCTTCAGGGCTCGAGCGCGGATGATTCCCATGCATATCCGGGTTCACGGGCAGGACGGCGAAGGCTCAGGGGCGCAGGATCGCAAGGTCAACGTGGAGGTGCTGGACTTGCCCGCACTGACTCCGCAGGCGGTTCTGGTGGTGTTGTTTCAATCGCTGATGCAGACCAACGGCAGCACGACACAGACCAGCTACCACTTGACTGGGAAGATCGATTTGGCTGGCTACCCGGCCTCGCCGCTGGACCTTTGGGCCTCAGCCGGAGAATCGGGGACAGCGCCGATGGAGACGGCGCTGATGGCGGCGACTCAGTTTGCGAAACTCTATTCGAACGGAAGCCGGCGGGGTGCGGTGCGCTCGATCGACTTGGATGTGGAGGCGATTCCGCATCGCGTGGATGTGGAACTGGAGGCGGCGCGGCTGGTTTCAGGCAACATTGTTCATGCCGGCGATACGGTGGTGGTGGAAGCGACACTGAGGCCGTGGCAGCAAGAGCCGCGGAATGTGCGCATTACGGTGAAGCTGCCGGCCCGTCTGGGAGCGGGCAACCTTCGGCTGCTGGTTTCAGACGCGGGGACGCTGGACCGAACGCTCGACCAGCCGCGTCAGCAGAGCCATGGCGCGAGTATGGAAACAGCGTTGTCCCAGATTCAGCGACAGCACCCGGCAGACCGCATCTATATAAGCCTGCTGGTGCCGGAGACGCAGGCAGGGATGGAGGGGAAAACGCTCTCAAGTCTACCGCTTTCAGTGGCCAACGTGCTGGAACCATTGCGCGTGCCTCAGGATGTAAGCCTGAACGGGGAGTCGGCGGAGTTGGAGGCCGATGCACCCGCCGAGGGAGTCCTCAGTGGTTTTCAACTGCTGAATCTGCGCATAGAAGCTGGCGGCGGTTTAGACTAGGTACGGCGGAGAGTTTCTCGCCACCATACGGGAGTGCGCCCTTTATTTGAGCGCTTCTGTATGCAACCCCCAAAGGATTCGGGACCAAGCATGAACATCATCCAAGGACTTGCCGCGCACGCGGCGGGAGCTGAACTGTTGCCTTTCAAGTACGACCCAGGCAAGCTGGGCCTGCAGGAGGTGGAGATTGCCGTCAGCCACTGCGGGATCTGCCACAGCGACCTTCACCTGATTGCGAACGACTGGGGAATCAGCCAGTATCCGTTTATACCCGGCCACGAAGTGGTGGGCAAGGTAACGGCAGTCGGGGCGGAGGTACGGTCGCTTGAGGTGGGCCAACGGGTTGGGCTCGGCTGGCAGTCGAACTCCTGCGGGATTTGCGAGTGGTGCAGCCGGGGCATGGAAAATCTTTGCCTGGCATCCGAAGGGACTTGTGTACACCGGAATGGTGGCTATGCGGAGCGGGTTCGCGCCAATGCGCGGTTTGTGATTCCGATTCCCGAGGCCCTGGAGAGCGAGCAGACCGCTCCGCTGCTGTGCGGCGGCATTACGGTCTACAACCCCATGCGCACACATGGCGTGAACCCGTCGTCGCGGGTGGGCATTGTGGGTATCGGCGGGCTGGGACATATGGCCATCCAGTTTGCGCGGGTGTTTGGCGCGGAGGTGACGGCGTTTTCGACTTCGGCCGCAAAAGAAGAAGAGGCGCACGCGCTGGGGGCGCACAACTTTGTGAATAGCCGCGAATCGAAGGCCATGAAGGACGTGGCGGGCACACTGGATTTTGTTTTGAGCACGATTAACGCCGACCAGGACTGGGGGGTTTACGTGCAGACACTTCGGCCTACCGGGACGCTTTGCTTCGTAGGGGTTCCGCCATCGCCGGTGAGCGTTCATGCGTTTCCGCTGATCAGCGGGCTGCGTTCGATCAGCGGCAACCCGACTGGAAGTCCTTATCGGATCAAGGAGATGCTCGACGTGGCGGCACGGCATGGGGTGAAAGCCACGACCGAATCCTTCCCGATGGCACAGGCCAACGCTGCCATCGAAAAGGTGAAGAAGAACAAGGTGCGCTACCGGGCGGTGCTGGCCAACTGAGCTCTGGTTCTGCACGGGCGATTATTTTGTACACGGACCGCAACTAATGCGCGAGAATACTGTCTGAGAGAACAGAGGCCGGTTGGGAGCAGAAGCCCCGGAGCCGGCAATGCTGAGATCGGAGGATGACTCCGATTCCCAGTCCGAACGAAGAGCGGGACAGGGCGGTACGAGTCAGCACGAGGAGGATGTCATGCGTGGATTACGACTGGTTTTGTTTGGAATGCTTTTGACCCTGCCGTTTGCGGCGACGGCAGTCGCCCAGGATGTGCAAGAAGACGTTGGAGTCGGTCCCGCGCTAGTTGCGCCGCCGGCTGTTTACGGTCCTCCGGTCTGCGAGTGGGGCTACTACTCTTATTATCCATATGCCTGCGCGCCTTATGGGTATTACGGGCCGAACTGGTTTTATGGCGGCGTGTTTCTGGGTGTCGGACCCTGGTGGGGTTGGGGATGGGGTCACGGCTGGGGCGGTCACGGCTGGTATGGCCGCGGCGGCTACGGATATCGAGGCGGGTACGGCTATAGGGGCGGCGGCTACGGAGCTCGCGGGGGTTATGCAGGACGCGGAGCTTACGGCGGCGGAGCTCGCAGCGGTGCGGTAGCCAGAGGTGGCGGTCACGCTGGTGGATTTAGCGGTGGTCATGCTGGTGGATTTAGCGGTGGTCACGCCGGCGGATTTAGCGGCGGTGGACACGGCGGCGGCTTCGGTGGCGGCGGTCATGGCGGCGGCGGTGGTCACCGGTAAGTTTTCCTGGTTCTCTCGCATGGGGCCCGTCTGCATTGGCAGACGGGCCTTCTTGCTTTGGTGCAAACCGTCGGCGCGTGGCGGTTGAGTGTCATGATTCCCACCCATTCCGCAGAAAAAAGCGGAATGGATGGGGCAAGGAGTTTTGTCGATTGGACTCGCTTTTGAAAAGCTAAATTACAGATAGATGGGACTATCCCGCCTTAGGCACAAAAACAAATCGTGCCGAAGGTGGTGTGCCTGGACTTCTTTGCCGAGTTTGTGAGGGTTCCAGTAGAGCGCGGTCCAGTTCCCTGCCCTGAGCTTATGACTGCGCGAGGGCTTGAAGCCGGTTGGCGATTCGTTCTGCGGCGTCGGGATGGGCTTGGGTGCGGGCGGCTGCGGCCATCTTCACCAGACGCTCCGGGCTCTGCAAAAGGCTCACGAGGGCGGCTAGCAGCTTGCCTTGCACGTCCAGATCCGACTCATCGAGCAGGAGGGCTGCTCTGGCTTTGACCATCTCTTCGGCGTTGCGACGCTGATGGTCGTCGGCGGCGGCGGCGAAAGGAACCAGCAAGGCCGGTTTGCCGGCCGCGGCGAGTTCGGCCACGGTGGATGCTCCGCTGCGGGCCATGACCAGATTGGCCTGGGCAAAGCGGGCGGGCATGTTGTCGATAAATGGCTGGACCTGCCAGCGGCTGGGGTCTGCACCGGTGGCGGCGTAAGCTGCCTGAGTTGGCTCGAAGTGGCGCGCGCCGCTCTGGTGGAGGACGGTGAGTCCGGGCACGGCATCGAGCAGGGCTTTGATGATCTGCGGCAGATGGGTGTTGAAAATGCGCGCGCCTTGCGAGCCGCCGAAGATGAGCAGGTGGGGCGCGGCGGCTGTGGGCGGCTGGAGGGTGAAGAACTCCGGGCGAACAGGAATGCCTGTGACCTCGGCGTTGTTGAACCACTGGGCAGCCGAGCGAAAGTTGACGGCGGCTGCCTGAACACGCTTGCCGACGAGGCGATTGGCGAGGCCGGGCATGGCGTTGGGCTCGAAGGCCATGGCCGGAATCTTGAGTTGCAGGGCCGCAGCCATGGCCGGGCCAGAGGCGTATCCGCCTACGCCGAAGACGACGCTTGGCTTGAACTCGCGGATCAGGCGGCGGCAGGCGAAGATGGCGCGCGGCAGGTCCATCAACGTGCGCAGGCGCGTGATGAGCGAGACGTTTTTGAGCTGGCCTACATCGACGAGGCGGAGATTGAAGCCGGCTTCGGGAACGAGGCGCGACTCCATGCCGCGCGCCGTGCCGATGAAGAGGACTTCGGCTGCGTGGTGGGCGACTAACTCGCGAGCTACGGCCAGCGCCGGAATGATGTGGCCTCCGGTGCCGCCTCCGGCTATTAGTACGCGCAGTTGAGACAAGCTAGTGCCTTTCAATGGATAGTGGGTCAGTTTGAAATCCACAGACGTTGAATGTTCCGGCAGCGAACTCGCGTCATAGATGTGCGCATAAACGCTCAAGAAATGACCACGGTTGTGCAACAGTTGCCTGTCGGTGGGTCGAACAGACTATCGACGAACACTGGCCTGTTTGCGAAGTTGTTTGAACTTTGCAACATTCCATTTGCCCAGAATACTAATCAACTCTCCCGCATCATTGAATTTTCTCTTTTCGTCTGTTTCGGCATTCGTCACCTCTCCTACGGTCCATAAGCGGGCCTTTTGCGAATCGAATTTTCCCAAGTATTTCTCCAGTGCCCACAAATTGATTTTGACAGTGAGACCCTTATTGCTCTTGCGCATAGACAAAACCGATGACATGTTGCATTACCCCCTATCGTCATAGGATACCTCCATTCATCCCCTAAGGTTTTTAAACTGGCCACTACGTTTCAGCGAGGTCAATCCACCTTCTTGGTGATGTTGAGCAGGATGCCTATGCTGGCTAGCGTGAAGAAGACTGAGGTACCGCCGTAGGAGATCAGGGGTAAAGGGATGCCTTTGGTGGGGACCAGCGAGAGTACTACGCTGATGTTAAAAAACGCTTGCAGCAGGATGGTGGTGGTGATGCCGAAGGCGACCAGGCGGGCAAAGGGATCTTGCGAGCGAAAGGCGGCGCGCAATCCACGCCATCCGAAGGCCGCGAAGAGGACAAGGATGAGAATGGAGCCGATGAAGCCCAGCTCCTCGGCGATGTTGGCGAAGATAAAGTCGGTATGAGCTTCAGGCAGGAAGAAGAGCTTCTGCACGCCCTCCATGTAACCCCGGCCGGTGACTCCGCCAGTGCCGACGGCGATCAGCGATTGGTTGATGTGGAAGCCTGCGCCTTGCGGGTCGGCATCGGGATTGAGGAAGGCCAGAATGCGCCGCAGACGCCAGGGAACCAGGATGAGCAGAGCGGCGAGAGGGGGCAGTGCAAGGCAGAATGCGCCGGCGAGATACTTCCAATTCATGCCGGCCAAAAACAGCATCATGAGGGTTACGCCGGCCAGCACCATGGCTGTGCCCAGATCGGGCTGGAGAACGATGAGGATGATAAAGACCACGGGAATGATGGCGGAGCGCGCCAGGGTATTTTTCCAGTCGCCCATTTTGTCGAGACGGGTGGAGAGAAACCATGCGAGAAAAAGCACCAGCACGGGTTTCGCGATCTCCGAGGGTTGAAGGGAAAATTCGCCGAGACGAATCCAGCGGTGCGTGTTGTGCGAGCCGGGCATGAGGAAGACCAGCACCAGCAGGAAAGTGGTGACCGAAAGCGCCGTGTAGATGAAGCGTGGGGATTTGTAGAGGGTGAAGTCGATGCGCGAAAGCAGCAGTAGGGCGGCTATGCCGACCAGCGCCCACATGGCCTGCTTGCCGACGAAGGTATAGGGGGAGTGATAGCGATCTTGAGCCACGACCGCCGAGGCGGAAAACACCATGACCAAGCCCGCCACGATGAGCAGCACGGTGGTATAGAAGAGCCACTTATCGACGCCTGCGCGCTTTGCCATAACCTTTCATTCCCGGGTACGATGCTATCGATCCCGTGCGTTCTCTCGACTGCTCGGACACTTTCACAGTTCCTATCATTCGGATGTCGTGGTATCCCACCCTAGCCGCAAAAACAAAAACGCGGCGAGGGTGGGTTACCCAGACCTCTCGCTACCTATGAAAATGTTCTAAAGTCATACCTTTTCAAATCTAATCTCGCAATTCCTTGACTAGCTGCTTGAAGACTTTTCCGCGCTGCTCGTAGTTTTCAAACTGATCGAAGCTGGCACATGCGGGAGCGAGCAGCACCACGTCGCCGGGATGCGCGGCGGCGGCGGCTGAGGTGACAGCTTTGCCCAGAGTTTCGCAAGAGTAGATGGAGACCACGCCGCGGAGGTCCGATTCGATCTTGCTGGCCGCTGCGCCGATGGTGTACACGGCGCGCACGCGTTCTCGCAACAATGGCGCGAGCACCGTATAGGGAGAGCCTTTGTGCTTGCCTCCGAGGATGAGATGGATGCCGCCCTCAAAGGCGGCGATAGCTTTGGAGGTGGCGTCGACGTTGGTGGCCTTGGAGTCGTTGTAATACTGGACGCCGTGGTGAGTGGCCACGAATTCGAGGCGATGCTCGACGGCCTGAAAGCTCTCGACGGCGCGTCGAATGGCATCAGCCGGGACGCCGGCCAGACGCGACGCAACGACAGCGGCCAGCACATTCTCGATGTTATGTGCGCCCTTGAGCGTGATGTTATGCAGTGGCAATATCTCTTCCGTCGCGGCATTTTCCGCGGCGCGATAGACGACATGCCCCTGCTGCAGCCAAGCTCCTTGCGGCACGGGATGCTCAATCGAGAACCAGTACACCTGCGCGGCCGAGTGCGAGGCGGCTTGGACGCAGGGGGTGTTGTCGGCATTCAGCACGAGATAGTCTTCGGCGGTCTGCTGGGAAAAGATGCGTTCCTTGGCCGCGCTGTAATTTTCAAAGCTGCCGTGACGGTCGAGGTGGTCGGGAGTGATGTTAAGAATGACGGCAATTTTGGGATGGAAGAGCTCGGTGGTTTCGAGCTGAAAACTGGAGACCTCAAGCACCGACCAGCTTTCGTCGGTACTGTCGTCGATGAGAGCCACGACGGGGAGGCCGATGTTGCCGCCGACGAGCGTAGGCAGGCCGGACTGTTGAAGGATTTCGCCGAGCAGCGTGGTGGTGGTGGTTTTGCCGTTGGAGCCGGTGACGGCCAGCATGTGGCCTTTGAGGAAGCGCGCAGCCAGTTCGAGTTCGCCGATGACGGGCAGGCCGAAGCTCTTGACCTGCGCGAGTTCGGGAGTGTCAAGCGGCACGCCGGGACTGACGACGATCATGTCCTGGCGGCGGAAGGTGAGCAGGCCGTGGCCACCGGCTTCGACCATGATGCCGGCTTCGATGAGCGCGGGAATCTCTTTGGCCAACTGCTCGGCCGATCGTACGTCAGAGACTGTGACGAGCGCACCACGGCGGCGGAGAAACAGGGCTGCCGCGAGACCGGATTTTCCCAATCCGACGACGAGAACTTTTTTGTTTTTCAATTCCAGCATGCGGACCTACCTCAAAATCTGTTTTGAAAGGACCCGACTTTAGCCGTGAAGATAGTAGTCACTCAAGAATCCAGCTTATCCGCTGCGGGCCTTTGAGCGCCGATCTTACATCCCTCAGGGGCTAAAGCCCGGCCTGTATTTGGTTGCTTTGCGGCACGACTAAAGTCGTGCCCTGACGCTTCTTGGTAACCGATATGAGTTCATACGCGGCATGACCATCCGTGCCCTTTCAAGGCAGCCATTTTACCGCCAATTGTAGCGACTGCCTCTATTGTGCGCCACACGGAGCGTTTTTAGCGGAGTTTCAAAGTGGTGAGTGCAAACAATGCAAACACCAAAGCGCCAATCCAGAAGCGAACAATAATTTTGGATTCGCTCCATCCCAATTGCTCGAAGTGATGATGCAGGGGAGCCATCTTGAAGATGCGCTTTTTGTTGCGCAGCTTGTAACTGCCCACTTGAAGGATGACGGAGACTGCCTCAAGAATAAAGATGCCACCGATGAAGGGCAGCAGCAACTCCTGGCGAATGATGACGGCGACTGTACCGATGGCCCCGCCCAACGCCAGCGATCCGACGTCTCCCATGAAGATTTCAGCGGGGTGGGCGTTGTACCAGAGAAAGCCTATGGCTGCGCCGACCATGGAGCCGCAGAAGACGGTCAACTCGCCGACCATGGGCATGCGCTGGAGTTCGAGGTAGTCGGCAAAGACTACGTGGCCGCTGACGTATGTGAGGACGGCGAGCGCGCCAGCGGCAATGATGGTGCAGCCGATCGCCAGGCCATCGAGACCGTCGGTGAGGTTGACGGCGTTGGATGAACCGACCAACACGAGGACGACGAAGACGACAAACGGCAGGAACGCCAGAAATCCCAGATGCGGGATGGAGCCCAGCCAAGGCCAATTCAGACTGGGATGCCAGCTCTTGATGAAGGGTACGGTCAACTGGGTGGAGAAGAGTTTGAACTGCTCCATGACGACGAGAGCAATGGCCACGGCTGCCCCGGCGAGGCCCTGGTAAAGCAGCTTGGCGCGCGCCGTGAGGCCGAGGCTGCGCTTCTGGACGACCTTGATGTAATCGTCAGCGAAACCGATGGCGCCAAAGGCAAGGGTGGAAAAGACGGTGATCCAGACGAATGGGTTTTCGGGATCGGACCAGAGCACGGTGGGGAGCAGAATGGCAATGCCGATGAGCACGCCGCCCATGGTGGGAGTGCCGGACTTTTTGAGATGCGATTGCGGGCCGTCGTCGCGGATGTACTGGCCGATCTGAAACTCGCGCAGCTTTTGGATTACCCAGGGCCCGATGAACATGGCGATCAGCAACGCTGTGCCGGACGCGAAGGCGGTGCGGAAGGTGAGGTAGCGGAAGACGCGAAACGGGTGAAAGAACGGAAAGAGCTTTTCGTAGAGCAGCCAGTAAAGCACGTGGCCTCCAGAGCCGGAATGAGGCGGGTTTCATCTTGATTTTACTAGGCTGGGGAGCGGCGCGTTGTGGAAGAAGACGGTTTCAGCGGGAATCTTACTACGGCTTGAGCGCCTCGATCGCGCGCTCCAGGTGCACGCCGCGTGAGCCTTTGATGAGCACCACATCGCCCTTGCGGAGATTCTTCTTGAGCCAGCGGCCGGCCGCTTCGGCGTCAGGCAAGAAGAGCGCTGCGACTGCGCCTTTGCAGGCGGCGGCAGCCAAGTGCTCGGCGTTGCCGCTGACGCCGACGACTAAATCGATCTTGGCTTCAGCGGCGGCGCGGCCAGCTTCGGCGTGCAACGCGGGGCCTTGCTCGCCCATTTCCAGCATCTCGCCGGCCACCAGAATTCTGCGCTTGGCGGGGCGCGCGGCCAGTGTGCGAATCATGGAACGCAGCGCCTCGGGGTTGGAGTTATAGCTGTCGTTGAGAATGGTCGCGCCTTTGACTTCGAGCACCTCGCCGCGCTTGTCGCCGGCAGTGAGCGATTGGAGCGCCGCAATCGCCGCGTCCAAATCGACGCCCGCTTCAAGCGCTACCGCCAAGCCAGCCAGAACATTCGATGCGTTGTGCGCGCCCAGCAAGCTGAGCGTCAGTTGGCCCTCGCGCTCTGCCGCTCGATAGCGAACGTGCAGGCCGGCAAGGTCTTCGGTGGCTTCGAGCAACTGCGGATCGGCGCACGGACCTGCGCCAAAGTAAACAACGCCGCCGTGGAAGTCGCGGCCAAACTGCGAGACGTAAGGATCGTCGCTGTTAAGGAAGACGATGCCATTGGAGGGCAGCGCGTCTACCAGTTCGAGCTTGGCGCGCGCGATGCCGGCCTGGCCGTCAGCAAAGTTCTCGATGTGCGCTGTACCGACGTTGGTGATGACGCCCCAATCGGGCGAGGCAATCAGGGCGAGCGCGGCGATTTCGCCAGGGTGGTTCATGCCCATTTCGAGGACCGCGATCGCGTGCTCCGGCTCGAGACGCAAGAGTTGCAGAGGCAGGCCGAAGGCGTTGTTGAGATTGCCACGCGATTTGAGCACGTTAAACTTTGCGCCGAGTGCCGCGGCAATTGCTTCCTTGGTGGTGGTTTTGCCGGCTGAGCCGGTGACGGCTACAACGCGCTTGCCCCACTGGCGGCGGATATGCGCGGCCAAGGCTTGCAGGGCGATGAGCGGGTCTTCGGCGATAAGAAGTGGGACGGCGAGAGCCGCGTCAGGCAGCGTGGCCACGCGCGCACGGGAAACCACAGCAGCCACGGCTCCGCGTTCGATGGCGGCGGCAACAAAATCGTGACCGTCAAGCCGGTCGCCACGCACCGCAAAGAAAAGTTCACCCGAAGCCACGGTGCGTGAATCAATCGAATAGCCGACGGCCATGAGCGCACCGGCATTCGCTATGCTTGACGGCGCTTCTAGCACCGCGCCCGCGCCGATGGCCGCCTCTGCAAGTGTGAGATTCATTTCACATCACCATAGCCCATTTCTCTGAGCGAAGAAAGAGCAATCTCTACATCGTCGAAAGGAATCGGGGTAAAGCCGATGATTTGCTCTTTCTCGTGGCCCTTGCCGGCGAGCAGAACCACGTCGCCGGGCTTGGCCTCGCTGAGCGCCAGACGGATGGCGGCGGCGCGGTCCGGTTCGATGATATAGCGAACGCCAGCGGACTTGATGCCGGGCTCGACCTCGGCGAGAATGGCGAGCGGCTCTTCGGAGCGGGGGTTGTCGCTGGTGGCCACGACAAAGTCGCTCCCCTTGCCCGCAGCCTGACCCATCTTGGGCCGCTTGGTACGGTCGCGGTCACCGCCGCAGCCGAAGACGGTGATGACGCGGCCTGCGGTTTGCGCCGTCATTTGATGCGCAAGCGTGGTCAGGTTTTGCAGCGCGTCGTCGGTGTGCGCGTAGTCCACAATCACTGTGAAGGGCTGGCCCGCATCGACGGATTGAAAGCGTCCGGGGACAGGCTTGAGTTGTGGAGCAGCCTGGACCAGATCGGCAAACGGCACGCCGCGCGCGTGAGCCGCGGTGAATGCGGCGATCAGGTTGAGGATGTTGACTTCGCCGGCCAGATGCGACATGACCTTGGCCTGGCCCACCGGCGTTTCAAGATGAAGCATTGCGCCCGAGGGCGTGAGGGCGTAGCTGGCGGCGCGCCAATCGCCCTGGGCGATGCCGTAGGTACGCACTTCAGCGCCGGCATTGCGCGCGGCCTCGGCGAGTTCCGCACCGCGAGGGTCCATGGCGTTGATGACGGCGACGCGGGGAGCAGG
>Ga0116117_1000223_pt1 | contig 16272 bp, 19 predicted proteins | sample June2015DPH_11_1_FD_89790 | JGI IMG/M metagenome (GOLD analysis project Ga0116117, IMG submission 89790) | Peatland microbial communities from SPRUCE experiment site at the Marcell Experimental Forest, Minnesota, USA - June2015DPH_11_10 | ecosystem: Environmental > Terrestrial > Soil > Wetlands... | reverse complement strand
CGCGCCTGTAGTCATGTTTCATTCTTCGATTGTGCGCTTGGGGAAGGTAATCTTCTGCAAGCACCGAAGAAGATGCATTTGCCCTGATCAGCAGGCTGGTGCCGGGTCCGGCGCACGCGGCGCTGTGAGAAAATCAAAGTTTGCAAACGCAATCCAACTTTCGCTTGCTTGTGGTTCGATTGGGAGCCATGGGCGATATTTTGCACGCTTTGCCAGCGGTAACGGCGCTGCGGCTGGCTCATCCGGAGTGGGTTATTGACTGGGTGGTCGAGCCGCGTTGGCGGGCGCTGTTGGCGGCTGAGGGAAGCACCGTGCCGCGAGCTGGCCCAAACTCGGCGCAACCCTTAATTGACCATCTGCATTTTGCCCCCACAAAAGCCTGGAGAAAAGCTCCATTCGGCCGCCAGACCTTCAATGAATTCATGGCCTTGCGGGCAACTCTCAGGGCCGGCGAATACGATGCGGTGATTGACCTGCAAGGGGCGATCCGGTCGGCGCTGGTGGCGCGGCTGGCGGGTTGCAAGCGGCGGATCGGCGAAGGCGAACCACGAGAGCGGGCAGCGCGCTGGCTATTTTCCGAGCGCGTGGCCACGCATGGCGTACATGTGATTGAGCAGGATCTCGATCTGGTTTCGGCTATCGCCGGAGATGTATTGAAGCCCATCCTGCCCTGGCTGCCTGTCGACCCGGTAGCCGAAGCATGGGCCGACGGAATTCTGCCTCGGGCTGTCAGTCAGCCCGCCGTGCTGATCAATCCCGGTGCAGGGTGGGGCGCAAAGCGCTGGCCTGTCGAACGCTATGCCACAGTGGCTCAGGGCCTCATCGAGCGGGGCTGCCGGGTTTTGGTGAATGCCGGTCCTGGCGAAGAGACGCTGGCCGATATGATCGTCGGGAAAACGGATGGCGCGGCCACTCCGGTGGTTTGCTCGCTGGCCCAACTCATCGCTCTCACCCGCCGCACTGCTCTAGCCGTGGCTGGCGACACCGGCCCACTCCATTTGGCTTGCGCTCTTGGCCGCCCAGTGGTGGGCGTCTATGGACCCACCGACCCGAGCCGCAACGGACCCTTCGGCACGCACTTCAAAGTGCTGCGCAGCCCCCAGAGCCGCCGCGACCACACCCGCTATGAGGCGCCAGAAGCGGGCCTGCTCACCATCCAGCCCGACGAAGTGCTGCACGCCGCCGATGCATTGCTTTATCCTGAGACGACCCCCGAAAGCACTCTATGACCCAGCCCATGCCAACCCGCCCCAACCTGCAGCCGCCCGACTGGATCGCCCGTTGGCAGCGTGTCGCCCGTCGCATCCGCGTGCCGCTGGGATTTCTCGCGGGGGCGTTGTACCTCTTTGAGTTAGTCCGGCACGCGCCACATCCGGCTGCCATAGCCTGGAGCCTGGCGCTGGTGCTGCCCGGTCTGGGCCTGCGCGCCTATGCCGCCGGCACGGTGAAAAAGAATCGCGAACTGACGGTGACAGGCCCCTATGCCTACACCCGCAATCCGCTCTATCTGGGCTCCATGCTGATTGCCGCAGGCTTTGCCGTGGCGCTCCAGAGCTGGCTTGTCGCGCTTGTGCTTACCCTTGGATTTGCCGTGATTTACGTGCCGGTGATCGCCTCGGAAGAACGCTTTTTGCGCGCCAACTTTTCTGGGTTTGACGACTATTGCCAGCGAGTACCGCGGTTGATTCCCAGGCTGACCCCGGCGAGCCACCCCAACGACGAGGACCTGTCGTCGGGGACCCCGGCGAGCCACCCCAACGACGAGGACCTGTCGTCGGGGACCCCGGCGAGCCACCCCAACGACGCTGGGGGAAGCTTCTCGCTGTCGCTCTATGTGCAGCACCGCGAGTACAATGCAGGGATGGGGGCCGCATTGCTTTATCTGAGCTTGCTCCTTCTGCGGCCGCTGCTCGCCGCTTTTGTGAATCTGCGGCAATGAGCGGTTTTAGCGCCCAGTAGTCAATTCAGCAAGGAGCCATGCCCGCCGGTGAAGACGCGCACAATCGTAAACGCTATTTTTGGCGCGCTCGCTCTGGCCACTTTGGCTCACGGCCAGCAGACGCCCGCCCCCCTGGCGCCACCGCGCGCCGGCTTCAGCTTTCCGCAAAAGCAAACGCTCACCTATTCGGTGGACTGGCGAGTTTTTCCCGCCGGCACGGCCGTGCTGCGCTTTGAGGCTGACGGAAACCGCGAGAACCTGACCGCCAGCGCCGACACCAGCGGAGCCATCAACCTGCTCTTCCACGTAGCCGACCGCTTTCAATCGAGCTTTGACCGCGACAAAGGCTGCACCGACGACTTCAACAAGCAGACCGTCGAGGGCCGACGGCAGGTCACTTCGACGCTTCACGTCGACTACGCGCAGAATCACTCCGTGCTGAACGAAAAGAACCTGGTCACGGGGCAGACCAAGCATATTGAGTCGCCCGTATCAGGCTGCATGACTGACCTGCTCACTGGCGTTTTTTATGCCTCGTCACAGCCGATCGCCCTGGGGCACAACTTCGTGATTCCGGTGGTGGATGCGATGCACATTGTACCGGTGACGATGAAGGTGGAAGGTCGCGAGGAGATCAAGACTCCGCTCGGCGCATTCAAAACCCTGCGCGTGCAGCCCACCGCCGACGCTGGGGTGGTGAAGAATCGCGGCAACATCTGGATATGGTACACCGACGACGAGCGCCACCTGCCCGTGCAGATGCGCGCACGGCTCTTCTGGGGCACCATTACCTTCCGCCTGATTGGCAACGAGAACAAATAAGGGTAGGAGAACTGAGATCATTCTCACCGGTTTGTCTCTCAATATTGGGGACAGTTTTCGCAGGCTATTGCACGCTGGAGAAGGGTAAATCGTGTAAGTTATTGATTTTAAATTGGGGCGGCGGGCGGGGATCGAACCCGCGACATCCTGAGCCACAGTCAGGCGTTCTGCCACTGAACTACTGCCGCCATCTAACCTTTTGATTGTAACATCGAAGCAGGTTGAGAGTTTCGGTGTTTTTGCTGATGTTCTCCAGTGGTTATGGCTTCGGTCGTACCATCGCATGTTGAGTGGTTGTGGCGCGGTCCCCTGCGCACGTCTTCGCAAGCCATTGGTAACGGGCAAGTCGAAGGCATGGCCCAGCCTGATTCGTCAGAGTTCCGCATCACCTTGAACTCTGCTACACTGGTTCAAGCGTAATCAAGGGGCTAAACGCGCCAGGCCGCGCCCGCAGATACGCTCCTGCAACCCAAGTTCGGGGAGTGGCTCAGCCTGGTAGAGCACCTGGTTCGGGACCAGGGGGTCGGAGGTTCAAATCCTCTCTCCCCGACCAAATACAACTTTCCAAGCAGAAAGTTCTGCAACTGGCAGAAAACGCTGTCGTTACCCGGGTTCAAAACTCCTTTTTCCTTGTCATATTTCAAACCGTCCGGAAACAGAGTTTTTTGAACCCTTTGCTTCTGGTCGATATCAGCCACCAGCCAGGCATTGGCGAGATTGACCGAGATTGAGCGCGAGAATTCCAGCAATTCTGTGAACGTTGCCTTGGTCTCTTCCGTTGCAGAGATCTGCGCCTGAACGTTCGCAATCTGACCTTCCAGTTTTTCTTTCAAACTCTCAAAATACGGCATCACTGTCCGATCATTCTTGACGTACTTCATCATAAGCGCGTCGAGGTCTTCCTGTAAGCCGCGCAGCTCCCTACGAAGACGGCCACTGATCTCCTCGCTATCACCAGCCTTCCCAGCCCATTCCGCGCGGAGGATGTTCTGGAATTCAGCTGACAGTGCCACTCCTGACGGCAGCTGGCGCAGCAAATCCACGAACTGGCCGTCAGCGATGTACGTACGAACGCCAACGTTAACCATCTCGCAGTTCTTGTTGAAGCAGCGATAGTAGCTGTAGTAGGTGCCCCACCTGTTCTTGCTATCGCCTCCGGTTAATGGATGGCCGCAAACATGGCAGCGAAGAAATCCACGCAGTGGAACGTTCAACTGATTTTTGGCTTCAGGTGCAGTGGTGGACTTCTTGCCATCCAGGATCAGCTGCACATCACGAAACGTCTCATCGGAGACGGTCCTCTGATGCTTGCCTGGCAGATCACCATATCGCGCGGTTGGGATCATTGCAATATAGGCAGGATTTGATAGTATCCGCAGAAACTGGTCCAGCGTGTACTCCTTCCCTGTCCTACTCCGCATTCCCCTCCTGATCATCTCCCGATGCAGTTCAGCCGGCTTGTAGGCCCCGCTCCTCAAGAGAAGGAACGAATCACGAATCAGTGAAAGGGCCGGTTCGATTGGAGCTAGATTCGAATCCTCTTTCGTCTTCGGTCGGATATTCTCGAAACCTGCCGGTGCTAGAGAAGGCCAACGCCCGCTCAACACGGCATTCTTCATCCTGCCCCGCTGCTTTTCGGAATGCTCGTCGGATTGATTCTCGGCTTTGATGATTTCCTGGGCCCGTTGATTACGGCCCTCTGCGGTGCGGCAGTCAATATTCGGGTTGCAAGCGGAGACAGAATAAACTGCCAGACTGTCAAGCAATTCGAAAAACGGGAACGAAAGGCTCGCCTTGCGGTAGATGCGGGAATAGTCAAAAAAGGCGACGTTAACGTTCTTGTTCTTCCTGATGTACTCCTTCATCTCCTTGAATTGCGGCCTCGATACGGGCTTCCAGCCGGATGTGCCTTCATCCTTATAGATATTAATGATGGTCCAGCCACGCCTCTCACAATATTCCCGGCAAGCGCGTTCCTGCGATTCCGGCCCATATCCATCGCGCGCCTGATCTTCGGTGCTCACCCTTATATAAATCACAACGAATTTCGTCGTTCTGTAAACGATCTCGTTACTGCTCAGAATGATCCTGCGACGACGCTTCATAATCACAACCTCCTATTCTGCTGCTGCTTTTTCTTTGCCCTTGCGAGATTCCAGAAACAAATCGATCAAGAGTACTGCAAACTGCCGGCGGCGCATTTCCGTTTCCTCCTCATCTTCGATGGTTGGAATTGCGGCACTTAGGTTCAAGCTTTGGAAATTGCCATCCGCATCGTGATAGCCGATTTCAGGTTGAAGCGAACCGACCCGACTGTTGAGACCGGGGAGATTGAAGGATGCGGTATGAGGAAGCTCTGTAGCCGATAGCGCGCGGACCGGCACGCTTGATGCTTGATCAAGCCAACCTGACTTCGTGGCGTAAAACCCACCACTTTCAGGCACGTCCCGACGATTCTCTGGTCTTGGCAGAGTGCTCATATCGGCGGAACTGAACACATAATATCAGGCGAAGAAGTGGCGAACAAGAAGATGCTGAGGGATGGACGTTACTATTGCGTACTCGCGGCAACTTTGGGTTTGAAGGCTGCTCAGATGTCTCTACATCATCTCTGCTGTTTTGGCAGCGGCCAGCATATTCAAGGCGATTTTACCGACCCAATCAGCCTGTTTTCCTTTCATCAATAACCATCTAACCAACACAAATTGAGAATTTTAGGAGAAACCTGTGAGCAAAAACATTGACCATCTTCACCTTGCACAACTGAGAGACTATTACGCTCAGAATTACTGCCTGCCATCCCTCACTACCCTTGGCGAAATGTTGAATTTGACCTCCTCTGCTTCTGCGTTCTTCATCGCAAAGCGACTCAAAAAGCTGGGCTTCGTCAAATCTGGCCCTGATAGGCGCCTGGTGCCAGGAGTCCACTTCTTCGAGTCCACACTGGTTGATACGGTGCCGGCGGGCACGCCGCAGCCGCTGAGCGGAGTAGAGCCCATCCTCGTGGACATTTCGCAGCGCTTAATTCGGAAGCCGTCTGCGGCCGTACTGCTTAAGGTCAAGGGCGATTCGATGATCGATGCCGGCTTGATCTCTGGAGACTACGTCGTAGTTCAGAAGGACCAGGAAGCGAATCCCGGCGACATCGTCGTGGGGATCGTGGACGGGGATTACACAGTCAAATACCTCGACATCGACGACAACGGAACGTACCTGAAGGCCGCCAACAAGGACTTCCCAGACATTCGGCCGAAGGAATCGCTGAAAATCTACGGGGTCGTCACGGGCTCATTCCGGGAATACCCGGCACCATAAACAAGGTGCCGGGTAAAACGGAACGGTGGAATAATCACAATGTTCACCGCAACGCCGCTACAGAGGGCTTCACCACCAGCCCGCCAAGATTGACGGTGCAATGAGCAAGCTTCATTTCCATCTTCATCAAACCCTCCGCTTGATAAGTTGTTCAAATCCCTCAATGCCGTGGGAAGCGGTCCGCTCCTATAGACCATCCGATTCCAATCCAACGCCCCGCGGCCCTCCGTGCCGATCTTGGTCAAATCCAGTACCGACAAGCGTAACGAGTGTTTGTTCTATTTGAAAGATTACTTAAGTTCATCTTTTCTATAACTTTATTTGTTAATCATCGAGTGAATATTCTGTATCATGCTTGCATGACCTCCAGGGATACTCAGTATCTGGCCAAGCTCCGCGATTACTACGCGACGCACCATGTACTGCCCTCTTTCGCCACGGTTGCCAAGCTGATCGGCCTGCACTCCACCTCCGCGGTTGCGGCGATGGTCGCCCGAATGAAGCGGGACGGATTTCTCAGTTCATCACCTGATCGGCGTCTCCAGCCAGGGGCGCGATTCTTCGAAAGCGTTTTGGCTCACAGCGTTCAGGCCGGGATGCCTCAACCAGCGAACGAAGGGCTCGTCGTCGGATATGACATCGCGAAGCACCTGGTGAAGGTGCCGTCCAGGACAGTGCTTTTGAAGATCAGGGGCGAATCGATGATCGATGCCGGCCTGATGCCCGGCGACTATGTGGTGGTGCAGAAGGGCACTGAAGCAAAGCTGGGCGACATCGTGGTGGCGATGGTACGCTTTGGGCATTACCTTGCTCGAGCTGCTTGAGAACCGCAACCCATTTCATGGTATGCAGAGGGACAAGATGCTCACCTCAAAGGTGCGGCATGATTTCATTCCTGCAAGTTTGGCGGTATGGATACAAGATCTTGTCTCGAAAGCGACCCACCCGACACCCGAACTTCGTTTCCAGTCGATGCAGGAGTTTCTGGAAGCGATTGAATCAAAGCACGTCAGCTACATCTTTGAAAGGAGCAGAATTCAGGCACACGCCCTAGCCACAAAGGCCGAGAAGTTTCTTGCGCAAAAACGAGTAGCAACATCCGCCAAGTGCATCACTCAAGCGCTGCATATCTGTCCCGATTGCGTTTCGGCACTTATCGCTGGAGGCCGGCATAATCTATTCATTCATCACATACCAGAAGCAAAAGAACAGTTTGACAAGGCTCTACTTCTAAACCCGAGAGCCAATATCCAGAAAGAACTGGGCTGGCTTTGCCTCGAATCCGAGAACTACCCGCAAGCAATTTCGTTGCTCACCGATCATTTACAACGGAATGCGGCAGACTACGAGGCTTTCAATCTCCTATTGGAGTGCTTCTACAGAACCGAGCGATACGAGATCGGCTTTCAAGTCGCCAAACTCATGGTTGATACCGGCACTCCGAGTTCTTGCTTCCTTAACAATTATCTCCTCTTCGCCGCCCTTCAAAGCGCGGCGGACCAAGAAGCTATTCTAAAGGTGATCGAGAACGGTAAGACTGGGACTCCATTCTTGGGATACAACATCAATGCCCTGAGAATTGTTCCACCAGAAAAACTGAAATCGGTCCTACTTTTTGAGAACTATCGATTTGGCCTTCCATCGAAACGACAAAACGTAGTGACAATTGAGAATAACGGCAAGAGACGTGAATTCGCGGAGCAGTTAATTAGCGTTGGGCGTTCGACAGAAAACTCACTCTGCTTTGGAGACACCAATGTGAGCCGCTGGCATTGCGTGATCGTAAATGTTTACGACGATGTGTGGATATATGACCTCGACAGCACGCTTGGAATGACCGTCGACGGCATTCGAGTTGATCGGAAAGCCTACCTGGATGGGGTCTGCACCGTGAAGATTGGCTCCACTACGATTAGAGTTTGCCCAAAAGCCGGCTTACTACTATGAGGCCTCATATTTCCACGAGTTCAAAGCACAAAAAACTCGTAACGAGGAGTCGTCGATTCGACGATGCTTTGTCGATCGCCGGCGAACAGGGGTTGCTGAGTGGCGACCGGATGCTCACCGTGCGCGGCCGCATCCCCTCGCGTCTCGTCGAGCAGGCGAAAAAGAAGACCGGTATCCAATCCGACTCACAAGCTGATCGAGGCGGCGCTGGCGAACATCGTGATCACGGACGAGTATGCTGACTGGCTGCTTGCCCAGCGTGGCACTGTCAGCAAGGATTTCGATCTTGAATTCTAGCTTGACCTGGGCGATCTTGCCCGAGCATGAACTCCTGACCTCCCCACCACTCGACTCCCTGTCTGGTTCTGACGCCGCAGGCCACGCGGCGCGTCGAGTCCGGCGCCCGTCAAGAGCCTTGCTTTTACGACATGGTCATAATATTATGGTCATATTGACAGGAGCATCACATGCAAAGAATTCCAGCCGCCCAATTCAAAACACAGTGCCTTGCGCTGATGGACCAGGTTGCTGAAAGCGGCCGACCAGTCATGGTCACAAAACACGGAAAGCCCGTTGTTCAAATCAGCCCAGTTGAAACCGGTGAAGACGAAATCTTCGGCTTCCTGGTCGGTAAGGGCCGGATTGTCGGAGACATCGAGAACTCTATCCCAGTCTCAGATTGGAACCTGCCTGAATGATTCTTCTCGACACTCACATCGTTATCTGGCTCGCTTTTGAGCCGAACAAACTTTCGAGACGAGCGAAAGAAGCCATTCGATCTGCTCGCATTCAGGGGGGGCTCGCGATTTCAGGAATAACCCTTCTTGAGTTGGCTTGGCTTGCCGAAAATGGGCGAGTGGAAACCAATCTCAGCGTCGAATCCTTTGTTCGCCAGTGCGCCGCCAAAATGACGGTGCTTCCCATTACGCCAGAGATTGCAGTCTGTGCGGTCGGCTTCTCCCATCCCTACCCGAAAGATCCCCAGGACCGGTTGATAGGAGCTACAGCATTGATCGAAGGGCTCCAACTTGTCACCCACGATACGCTGATTAGGAAGTCTCAGATGATTTCGGTCATCTGGTAGTCAACCAATTCGGAAAAATCATCGATGTCAAACCGCCGAGGAGAAATCATGCATTTAGCCAATGAACTCGGTATATGGCGGAACATCCGAACATCCTTACAAACTTCGGCGGAAATGCGTTTGAAGTTCACGCCCGCCGCGGCCGATCTTTGGGCCACCCTTAAAGCCTAGTGCAACCGTCGCGGCCGCTTTGTTTACAAAGAAGAAGAGAATGAGGAAGACGAATAAAGCAGTTCAAACTCGAGCTTGATTTGCCCGCTATCCAGGACAGCATCGAAATCAGCTTTGTCCTTGTTTCACATCTCGGAATGCCCGGTAGGCAGATCGAGCAAGTTTCCGTGCCACACGATGCTTATCCCTCATCAGGCTCGTTCATAAGGGACCACGACAAAATCATTGGGCATTGGGAAGTGGCAGAAGCGGGTGGCTAAGGCTCGCCAGGGCCTTCTTACTGGAACTTCTTTCTCTTCGTGTTGTTGGTAAAGCCCACGGCAACAACCGGCGGGAGTGGAGGCCAGTCCTTCTCTTCCAGCCTAGCCTCGCGCTGCCAATAAAGTGCTCCCGGAATCGGAATATAAAGCTGCCGGCAGTGAAAAGCGATAAGATCCCTCGACACTCCGTACTCCTTGGCCAGTTCCTGCAGCGGCTTCTGCCAAGCCTTCCGGTAAAGTTCCTCCCGATCGTACCGCGAAAACAGCAGTGCTGAAACAGTCAAGGGCTTATCTGAGATCTCGCTCTTAATGACGCCACCACCGCCAACTCGCACCTCCGGCAACAGTGGACGCGGAACGGCCGCGCGAGCCTCTGACCTCATTTTCCAGAATCCATGCGGCGGTAACGGGATATACAGTTCCCTACAGACCCTGCCGAGCGTCTTGTGATAAATCCCGATCTCCGCGGCCACCGTGCGCAGGTTGGCCCTCCAGACGCTCTCAAAGAGAGCCTGGCGGTCATACTGAGCCAGCAACGCAGCTGATACACACCGGGCGCCTGCTGCGCCCGTCGAATTGCTCAAATCTCGGTCCTCTCTTGCCACAAGCGGCGGAAGATTAATTCCAGTGCCTGATTGATCGGCATGATTGTCTGTTTCCTGCAATAATGAACGAGACAACGCATCCTGGGGTCCGGCGCCAACCGGCGGGAATTCAGTACTTTCGTTTGGGCGCACGGAAACGCGGTTTTCAGCGTGTCCTTCTAGGTTGTTGACAGGGTCGAGGATAGCGCTATAGAGCGGCATTAATTGCCGAACAAGATCCCTCAGCAGGTTCAAACTAGAACTGTTCAGGTCGACCAAAGATACTTTTTCGAGTAGAACGTTCTGCAACTGACAGAAGCGCTGTCGTTGCCTGGGTTCAAAATTCCGTTTTCCTTGTCATATTTCAAACCGCCTGGAAGCAGAGTTTTTTGAACCCTTTGCTTCTGGTCGATATCGGCGGCCTCCCAGTCGTTGGCGATATTGGCCGAGATTAAGCGCGAGAATTCCGGCAATTCAATGAATGTTGCCTTGCCTCTTCAGTCTCGGAGATCTGCACCTGAAGCTTTGCGAGCTTGAGCTACAGTAGGTGCCCCAGCTGTTCCTGCTATCGCCGCCGGTTAGTGGATGGCCGCATTCATGGCAGTGAAGGGAGCCACACGGTGGAACGGTCGCCTGATTCTCAGGCTCGGGTGCCGAATTGCGCTTCTTGCCGTCCAGAGTAAGCTATGCATCACGAAACGTCTCATTGCTGACGGCCTTCCATCAAGGTCATGGAGATCACCATATCTCGCGATAGGCACCATTGCGATTTAGGCGATATTTCTCAGCATCCCCAGAAACTGATCCTAGCGTGTACTCCTTCCCGGTTGACCGAAAGTGCTCCCCTCAGTCTTGAAATTGCCTATGAGTTCAAAACCCTTCTCTCACCTTGTCCGGATGGAATTTTGGCGAACTGCGGTGAGCCGCTCGCCGATACAGACTGAGAGCCCGTAAGACAGTTGCAGTGGTGAATATGCGCCGGTCATCGGGGACCAGCGGACTGAGCTGGCCAAGTCGATCACGGGACGATCTTGCATCGGGATTCGTGAGGCGAAGGATAGGCACCGCGGGCCAGCCGCCATCGGTGCATTGCATTGCAACTAGCCTCTGCACACGCTTCTTCATACGCGAGGCATCTACGCCAGATAGCAATGCCGCTTCCAGGGCCAGTGCTTGTTCGAAGACACCGGCGTTCGGGAGTAGACGCGGCTGAACAGAATACTTCGGAGCTTCATGGAAGTTGTTGTGTAGGTTCTGGACCTCGCGAATCAGGTAGAAGCGCGAAGGCCACCAATAGGATTTCCATGGGCATTTCGCGAGAAGAAATTGCCGCAGGCGATGGTAGCCCTTGCGCAAAATAATGTGTTCGGACGGAAGGACGGAGGCTAGAGCCAGCAGTGCGACCGCCGTGACATCGGGGTGCGCGCTTCCCCATCCATTCTTATAGTGAAATGTTGCAAAAGCTCCGTCTTCGAGCTGAAAACCGGCGAGTACTGCGTAGTCGTGCAGATCGATATTTTGATGGGCGCTTCGGAGGAAGAGGAGGACCCGGGCAGTCGAGTCGGCATCGTGATCGCAAGCGCTGTTATAAGACCATCCGCCGCTCCTTTTTCGTGCATGAACGAGGAAGCGGGCAGCAGAGGCAACGGCGGCGGGGACGGCTTCGGGATAGCGACTGACATGCGTGAGCAGGGCCGCGCCGGCATAAGCCGTTACCCACGCATCGGAGCGTCCGGGCGCAATCAAAAAATCTCTCCAGGCTCCATCCGGCTCCTGTTGATCGAGAAGAAAACGAACGCCGGAGGCCTCGACACGAGCAAGTTCTGGAGGACTCGCGGCTGGTCTATTCAGCTCAATCTCAGCTTGCACAAACCCCTTCTCCTTTTGAGTTCTTGCAGGCTTGATTGATTCTTGCGAGAGCGATACCGCTTAGACCGATACGAACTTCAATTTCTCGCGAAGGATGTCGGTTGCTCAGAAATCACGACTCGTCTTTTGCCCAAACTGTCGCGTCAGAAAGGATGGGGAAGTTCGCGGTCGTCGACCTGCCTTTTTGCGCCCTGCCATTGTTTCTGGCGGTTCTCGTGCCAAGAGAGTTGAAACTTGGTTTGACGGTCGTCCTCGAGGAATAGCCTTCCATCCCGTTTCCGGTCCTGGGGAACGCAGAACGTGAACTCTAGCCCTTTCGCGTTCAACTTCACCCATCTATAGATAGCTACTGTAACTGAGTTCATTTGGTCCGAGATCCAGTACTCGGATTTTCGGCACACGAATGAGCGATCTGCGACGAAATGCCGCAGTTGGTTCAAAAGTAGTTCGAATGGCGGGCGCATATTTGGAAGGCTTAACAATCAATAACTTGAATAAGATTTGGTAGCGCTACCGGCTACCGAAAGATAGTTTATGTTGTGTATTATCAGTGGATATACTCTTTGGAGATTGAAAGTTGCCCATAAAGTTGCCCTGATTCCTCGCACCATGACCGCGATTTCGAGCGTTGAAGGTTAAAGTTCAAAGCGAATGGCCAGAGACGCTACCGAAGAGTCGTTCAAATCCATTGTTTATTGGGGTCTTTAGAATGGTTTAGAGAAAAGTTGCCCCACAAGTTGCCCCATTACACCAGACATTGAACGCTAGACCTTGGAACCGAAGATTTCAGGAAAGATTGCCACCCTGAAGCGAGTGTAATGCTCTCTCAACGCCTTGACTTGATGGGGCGAATCACCACTTTTCGCTTTTCATTCGTTTTCACTACTTTACAATCTCCGACATCTATCCTCGGTGATCACTTCAAAACCGGCCATCAGGACCGGCCGCGTCCTTCACACAATAGCTTATCGTCTTCTTGTGTACATCCAGCCCAATGAAGTACATATTCTTCGAGGAGCCTCCGAGGGAGTTCTCTGAATCAGCGTCGCCGCTGAGTTCAGCCTATTGCAACACCTCGCGCTCCTCCTCGACTTAGCATTCAAACATAAGTGGCCGCTCTTGGATGATCACCAAGGATCTATGGGCCGCCGACCAGGGTCCCCGAGCGGGAGATTAGACTTAGGGAAGCTGGCACTCCATTAGGAACCTGCAGTTGGTACCATGTAGCCATCTTACCTGCGAAATTGGCTAGTTTTCGTTGAATTCAGCATAACGTACAGCACGCCTGTTTTCTTTGAATGCAAGTTTGCGCGTAAAATTCTCGTCCGTTACGGCCTATTTCGTTTGGGGCAGCCAGTATTCTATCTAGAGTCTCCCGTAAGGGTTCCTTGAACTCCTCGCCTTTAGGCGACGGACCGTGCTTTTATCCGTTCGGCCGTTGCCGCTTTTTCGGTAAACGACTACTCTGGCAGGATTGGTATTGGTGGAAAGTCAGAACTGCATCGGTAAGCACTCTCTTAAAATCGGCTGCATTGCCGATCAATCCGGCTACCAGCCGTAACACGAAGCCACCGCCTTGCAGGCGGTGGTATTTCACAAAACATTCCTCAGATTCTGATGCGCGTCTTCTGTTTGTATTTCCTTCCGACCTTGAGTGAATCAAGGTAGTCTGCCCATTGCTGCATCATTTCCGTCCTTTGACGCAGAAACTTAGTTCTGTTGTATGCCCGCCCATTTGAATCAGCTACCCTGTGCCCCAGTTGAAGCTCGATTATTTCCTTCTGGACATGAAGCTGTTCGCTAAGAAGTGTCCTAGCCGTCGCCCGGAACCCATGTACAGACGATTCATCTCGTTTGATGCCTACCTTACGCATCGCTTGACTAAGTGTGTTGATCCCTATATAACTTGCTTTGCGTTTTTGACCGGGGAAGACATAGGTCCCACGGCCGGTAACGATTTGCAGTTCCATGAGAATCTTTCGCGCTTGCCGTGACAGGGGAACAATAAGGGATTCATCGTCCGGAAATGGCCTTCGTGGAAATTCTCTTTGTTTCGATTTGCGAAAAGTCCAAAGCGCTTTCTTTAGGTCGATGTCCACCCATTGTGCTTGACGCAATTCAATGGGCCGCACGAAGACGAACGGCGTAAGGCGCAAAGCGCGCTGCACGACGAATGTGGCCTTAAGGCCGTCGATTGCTCGCAGAATAGCAGCAACCGTTTCGAGTTCCGTTGCCGCTGCAAGGTGTTTCCCCTTAGGAATCTTCAATGCTTCCTTGAGATCACCGGAAAAATCTCGTACTTGACGCCCAGATGAAGCGCCATATCGAAGGACCTGGCCGCAAGTGTCCAGTATCCGGTGTGCGGTATCCACTGCCCCGCGCGCCTCGACCCGCCGTAACGCATCTAGTAATTCTGGTCCGGTTACATCGGCGATAGGCCGACTACCGATATGTGGAAAAATGTCTCGCTCAAGGCTTCTAGAGATTGATTCGTGATAATCCTTGCTCCAGACTAAAGAAAACTTATCAAGGCACTCTCGCGCAACGACCTCGAAACTGGCAGCAACACGAAGCTTCTCAGCTAACATCTTCATTTTGCGATCTATTTTCGGATCGATACCATTATCCAGCAACTCTCTAGCCGCATTCATCTTTGTTCGGGCAGACTTGAGGTCGACAACTGGATAAGCGCCGAGAGGGAGTTGTTTCTCGACACTAACAAATTTGTATTTTAAGTGCCACCTCTTCGTGCCAACGGAAGAAACCGCCAAATAAAGCCCATTTCCATCGCACAACTTATAGTTCTTTGCGCGTGACTTAGCGTTGCGTACTCTGGCATCAGTTAGTGGCACTGCGAGTCGTGGCATTGCGCGAATTTCTCCTTGGAGTAGTACTCCCTCAATGCTTCTCCTTAAAACAGTGGATGTCCACGGACAGGCGCGAACGAATCCGAACGAATGTAATAAGTTTTTTGAGTAAGCTCTTGGCATTTTTGAACGGAACTGGACCACTACAGACGTATTCGTGATAGATGTAATACTATACCTTATAGATTTATCTTATTGATTCTATTATATATTTATTCGTGATTTTTAAAATTACCCTTAAAAATGACCCATAAATTTTCAAAATTTCATACCTCCCGAGCAGCTGAGACCCAATAAATAAGTGTCGTTATTGCCGGTGGCGTTATAACTCTCGGCGGAAAGCTAGTTGTTGGAGTTATAACTCCACAGCCCAACGAAAATACTATAGGAGTTGAAAGCTCAAAGAGCTTGTTGTCTGCCGCTTCAAGGTTATAACTGACGTTGCCATTGTCAAGGTGATACTCGGCATACCCAACATAAGCGCGCGATTTCGCAATGATGAACTGGGAGGTTGCAGAGTATGCCTCCGAGCAAGTACACGATTGACTTAGCTGTGGCGGGTCGGGCAGGTTAGTTTGTCGAGTGGACGGCATATGCTTCAGGGGTGAGTTGGGCGAGGGACTGGATGGAGTGGTTGCTCAGTGCACCGAGACCTACAGTAAAAGTACCTAGCCTTGGCATCTCGCGCCGTCTATGTGGGCTTTCTCTGGTTTTCATCGAGATCGGAGCACTCTCCCTCCTGCCTCGTGAGGAAGGCCGTGCTCCCTCAACCCCGGACTGCGGCCGTGACTGTTGTCAACTTGTTTGCAACCAGGAAGTCGTCCGCGACGAGGCGGACAATGAAAAGGACCTCGTCAACCTGACATGTCTGCCCTCCCCGGGGCCATTCCGCCCGAGGCGGCTGCTGACCCTCACTTAGCCGCGCGAACTGCTCTTCATTCACTTCGCCGCGCAACCCGTTACCCGGCGCGCTCTGCCCTCGACTCCAGCACCCGCAACTCCGCCTCCGACACCTTCGTCCCCACCGACTTCGTTCGCCGCGCGTGATTCACAAGCGCACCTCCGCCGCTTCGTTTTTCAAGACCAGATTTGGTTTTCCAAGGCAGGGACGCGCGAAGGCCGCACGGCAAGCGTGCGGCCTCGGGCTAACGGACAGGTGGGCAGCTAAAAGAAAAATCTCTCCGCGTGTGCTCGACAGGAACTCGGCTCATCCGCGTACTCCCGGCGCGCTCCTTCGCTATCGAGTAAGCGTTTGAAGTTCCCATCTTGACCGGGTGGCAGTGTCTAAGGCGTAAGTGTCCACTACTTTTAGGTGGACACTTGATGAGTGTGTCTAAGCGGCTTGGGAAGAGTCGGCCTGGATCTGGGCGGCGACGTTCCAAGGCAGCAGTTCCTGGATGCGGTTGATTGGATG
>Ga0116117_1000211_pt1 | contig 17129 bp, 14 predicted proteins | sample June2015DPH_11_1_FD_89790 | JGI IMG/M metagenome (GOLD analysis project Ga0116117, IMG submission 89790) | Peatland microbial communities from SPRUCE experiment site at the Marcell Experimental Forest, Minnesota, USA - June2015DPH_11_10 | ecosystem: Environmental > Terrestrial > Soil > Wetlands... | reverse complement strand
TGGACAAATTTGTCCGTGAAAAGATCGATCGCTATCCCTATATTTCCGCCCGCGAACTCTCACGCCTTCTGGTCGCAAAAGCCGAAGAGGTTGACGGCCTCAGCGCCAAGGACGACATTACCTGCGGCGTGGTCTACTTTCGCAGTCCCCGTCAGTTGCTGGTGATGACCGGCGCCCCCTTCAATCGCGCCCACGACCATGATCTTGCCAATATGGCCGAACATACTGCCGGACGTAAGGTCATCTGCGGCGGTACGACGGCGAATATCGTCTCGCGCCTGTTGAATCGCCCGATTCAGATCGATATGCGCCAGCAAGTTCATTCGAAGGTTCCTCCCTCCGCCCGCATGGAAGGCTTCGAACTGGTGACGGAAGGAACGCTCACATTGGGCGAAGTCCTTCGCCTGCTCGAAGAGGGATTCGCTCCCGAGGAGATGAGGTCAAATCCCGCCGTGCGCCTTGCCACCATGCTGCTCGACAGCGACATTGTGAAGTTCGCCGTTGGCACCAGGATCAATGAAGCGCATCAGGATCCCAACATTCCCGTCGAACTCGATCTCCGTCGCAATATCGTGAAGCGAATCGCTCAACTGCTGGAGAGCAAATACCTGAAGCGGGTTCTCATCCAATACCTCTGAAAAGACTGCCAGTGCGCCGCCTCAGGCATTGGAGAGAGCACGGCGGGCGGCGCGGACCTCGGCGGCCAGCACTTCAAGAATCTTCAGCGAGAGCATCGGGTTGGATTGCATCATTCCGGTGAACTGATTGCGGGGAATGAAGCTGATTCGCGCACCATCGCGGGCGACAGCGGTCAGTGTGTAGGGCGCATCCCCGATCAGTCCCGGCAGACCCAGAATCGAGCCAGCGCAGACTTGGATCTTCATCACTTCCTTGCCATTCGGCGAGGTCATCGTGAGGGTGATTTCACCGTGAGTCAGAATATGGAGTCCCTGCGGTTCATCTCCCTGAGTAAATAGAACGCGGTCACCACAGCAGGAGATTGCGGTGGAACGCTTTTCCAATGCATGAATCAGCTCTGGATCGGCGACGAATGCGGATGAGTCTAGTTTCATGTGCAGCCTCCTTCGAGGAAATTGGGGAATCAAAATGCGAGAAGGAGCCTTGCGGCTATGAGGCTATGGTTGCATCGATAGATATATGTGGAGGTGATGTACATCACATATCGATGGTTAAGATCGATCCGATCCATCCGTATGCAGTCATCTCAACCACGATTCCGGCGAGGATTGTTGAACACATTGGATTTACACCGGAGCTTGCGCCAGTTGGTCTACGAAAAAGCAGCGACTGAGGCGGCATGGAGGATCATGGCTCTCACCTTGTATCCTTGAAGTTGAGAAAAAGGTTATCTCTGATGAGCCAGACATTGAAAGCAGTACGCGGGACGCGGGATCTGTTGCCGCCGGAGACGGCGCTTTGGAACCGGATTGAAGCCACGGCGCGGGCGGTCTTTGCGCGCTACAACTTCGGCGAAATCCGCACGCCGGTCTTCGAGGACACGGGACTCTTTGCCCGCGGGGTGGGCGAGGAGACCGACATCGTCTCCAAAGAAATGTACACATGGGAGGATCGGGCGCGGGCGCAGTCGGAGAAAACGCAATCGCTGACCCTTCGCCCGGAGAATACCGCCGGCGTGGTGCGGGCATACATCGAGCACGGGCTGGGCGAGAGCGGCCTGTTGCAGAAGCTCTACTACATCGGCCCGCAGTTCCGGCGGGAGCGGCCGCAGAAGGGACGCTACCGGCAGTTCTCGCAGATCGGCGCGGAGGTCATCGGGCCGCCGTCTGCGGGCAGTGAGTCGCCGCTGCGCGATGCGGAGGTGCTGGAGATGCTGGCCACGCTGCTCGACGAGTTGGGCATCAAGGGCTGGACGCTGCAACTGAACTCTGTCGGATCCTCCGCGGACCGCGCTCGCTACAATGAGGCACTTCGAGCAGCGCTGGTTCCTGTGGTGGGGCAGATGTGTGCAGATTGCCAGCGCCGGGCGGAGACCAACCCGCTGCGCGTGCTGGACTGCAAGGTGCCCGCCGACCAGCCGATCATCGAGACGCTGCCGATGATTGCCGACTCACTCGACGAGGAATCGAAGAAGCATTTTGCGGCAGTCACCGAGGCGCTGGATGCGGCGGGTGTGCCGTATACGCGGAATCATCGGCTGGTGCGCGGCCTGGACTACTACACGCGAACGACCTTTGAGTTTACGCATGGCGGATTGGGCGCGCAGAATGCTCTCTTGGGCGGCGGGCGCTACGACGGCCTGAGCGAGATGCTGGGCGGGCCGCGCGCGCCGGGAATCGGCTTCGCCATCGGCGAGGACCGGCTTGTGCTGACCTTGCTGGCGCAGCAGGAAGGCGAGTCCGTTGCGGCCAAGGCGGATGCGTTTATTGCTCCGCTGGGGGAGACGCTGAACGCCGCCGCGCTCAGCCTGGCCCGCGAGTTGCGCCATCAGGGATTGTGGATCGAGTTGGGCGAGGGCAGCTTCCGGCTGAAAAAATCCTTCGACGCGGCGGAGAAGACCGCCCGCCAGATTGTGATTCTGGGCGAGGATGAGCTTCAATCCGGTATTCTTACGGTGAAGAACTTCTCGACCGGAGTACAGAGCAAGGTTCCTCGCGCTGAGTTGGCTGCTTTTTTGTCTGAAGCTTCAAGCAAATAAATGGAGAGTGGCTATCATGATCCCCTTGATTCGCAAGAAGAAAGTCTCCTGTTTGTTGGTTTGGTCTGTCGCATTGACATTCAGCAGTCAGGTAGCGATGGCTCAAAATTTGGCTCCATCCCCGGTTCAAACGGGAACCGAGACGCAAGCCGCGCAGCCGGAGGTATCGCCAAAGCAAGACTCCAAGGCGCCAATCACGGTCCTTGAAGAGTCGCTTTTGCGTGTGTGGACGACTGACTCGCTCGATAGCAAACGCTTGAAACACGGTACGCCACTGGTGTTTATCGTGAGTGAGGACGTGGTCGTCGGAGATGCGCTGGCCATACCGCGCGGCGCGACAGTGCATGGGCTTGTAACCGAATCCAAGAAAGCAGGCAGATTGACCGGAAGTCCAGGCCTGACTCTGGAGTTGGTTTCGCTTGATCTTGGCGGACGAAGCTATCCGCTTTATACCCACCCATTCAAGGTTACTGGTATGAGTAAGACAGAACCTACAGAGAAAAAAGTTGTCCGAGGCGCATTCGTAGGCGGGATCGTCGGTAGTTCTGTTAGTGGCGTTAGCACGACGAAAGGCCTTGTCACTTCAAACGGAAGCAGCAGGGTTGCGGGCATGGCAACAGGCGCTGGGGTTGGCGCAGGTGTCGGCACAGTGGTTGCAGCGGCATCACCTGGGCCAACGATATGGATACCATCCGAGTCCCAACTGGATTTCTTTCTGGCGTCTCCGATTACGGTCGCGCCGGTAAGCGCCAAAGAGGCGGCACGTCTGGCACAAGGGCTCCGTTCAGGTGGTCCAACCCTTTATTTGCGCGACGAAACTCCCTAATTCAGCAAAGAAACAAGTAGCACGCCCACCGCAAAGACAATTCAGTAAAGTCAGACAGACAAAGGATATGAGCAGTGCTTGATTTCTTAGGTAATCTCGAACGGACGCATCACTGCGGCGATCTTCGCGCCGCGCAGGCTGGACAAACTGTCGTACTCATGGGCTGGGTCAACCGGCGGCGTTCAGACCAAGGTTCCGCGCGGAGAGCTGGCGGTGTTTCTGGCCAATTGAAGTGGGGGTTGAATTCTTTTCGGTCATGGTTTTTGGGAGAAATCGAAAGATGAAACTACCAAAGATAATTTCTCGCAATCCAGTGCTCTATGTTCTTATCGCCGTTTTGTTGGCGCGTGCGATTTGGCAATTTCACATCGACCATGACGTTCATAGCTTTCTCATTGTGTGCACTGCTGTACCGGCCTTTCTCATATTGTTCATCGCCTTTATTTCATGGATTTTCAAAAAGCTGGATAGCAATCAGAATTTCATGATGATTATTATCATTTTCTCAAGTGTGGTATGGGCTGATTTCTGCCGGAGACATTTTTCAAAGACATTAGCTGTTCTACCCACATTGATTGGAGCGTTATTTACAATCGTCCTAATTGGAAGCTTGATTTATCCAGACAGCGAGGAGCGGAGATATGCAAAACGAACAAGGGTTGAGAATCTCCTTGCCAATCGATCTGCATTTGAGAAGAATTGGCAACGGAGAATTAAAGTCGCAAAAAGTATACTTTTTCTGTTTTGCGCTTTGCTGTCCTTCGTTAGCTGGATGTCATCTTTCAAAATACTGGCGATAGTACCGGCGTTTTTAGGAATGCTTTTCCTGATTCGTTTATTCGCCAATTTGACTCCCATGAGCGAGGAGAAGTTCGAAAAGCAGCTGGCCAAAGCCAAAGCCCGCCAAGAGCGCATTGAAGCCCGCCGCGCCAAGCTTTCTATGCGCAGAGACGAACGCTCGGAGCATCTGGAAGAGCAGAAAAAGCAACAAAAGCCGAGCAGTCCTGCGATGAAGAGTTTTTACTCTTTTGTTTATTCGTCCTTGATGCTTTGTTTCTTTTGGTTTCAGGATCGATCCCGCTATGGAAAGCCAGATTTGATTTTTTGCGCCGTTCCGGCATGCTATCTGATTCGAGCAGTCTATTTCTTTATCCGACAAAAGGATCATCCCAAGGGAACAGAGGATCCAATTGTGTCGGAGTCCGCAATATCCAGTTGACAGAATACAGAGGTTGGCTCCAACTCCTCGCTGTTGGAGACCGGGGAATCGCCTCTCAATCCACCAGCTTGGCGATCTCGTCCAGATCGAAGCGCGCCTGGCTGCCTTCGAGGGTAAACGCCCTCTCGGCCAGCGCTTCGAGATTGCCCCCGCGATACCTGAAAGCTGACCCCTCGGGATCGATGATGAGGATCGTGCGAATCCCCATCTTCTCGTAGCGTTCGCCCTTTTTCATGACGCGTCCGACCTGGTCGGCAGGCGAGAGAACCTCGATTACGGCGACCGGAGGATGTGTGGCGATGGATTCAGCCGGAAGGTTGCGGTCCAGCAGCGTCACGTCGGGAATCAGAAAACCGTAAGCATCCACTTGAACGCGCAGTTCCGGACGCACCCGGATGCCAGCGCTCACGGCCTGTGCGCGAAACCAGGCGCAGATCGCCTCCTGCCATGCGGAGTGTTCGTTCTCTCCCATCGTGCTCTCCCTCTCCACGATCTGGCCGTCGATATACTCGGCGTCAGGCGAGTAGGAGCTTCGGAGATATTCTTCGACGGGCACAAAAACCGGCGCGGCAGCCATCTCGTCTCTCCTTGTGTCCATCATAGCGCGGCGGAAGCCGGAATAGAAGAGTCAATTTCAGAGTTTGCAGCCTAGCTAATTGAGTAAACCCACCGAACCCCTTCCATTACAATCAAAAGAGTATGGCTCTCGACTTTCAAGGTAATCTCGAACGGACGCATCACTGCGGCGATCTGCGCGCTGCGCAGGCTGGACAAACTGTCGTACTCATGGGCTGGGTCAACCGGCGGCGCGATCACGGCAACCTGATCTTTCTCGATCTGCGCGACCGCAGCGGCATCAGCCAGATTGTGCTGGACAAGGAACTGACGCCGGAGGGACACCTGAAAGGCGAAATGGTGCGGCCGGAGTACGTTGTGGCTGCGGTGGGCAAGGTGCGGCTGCGCTCGGCTGAGACCGTCAACCCCAAGATGCCGACCGGCGAGATCGAGATCGAGACAACCGAGCTGCTGGTCTTGAACGACACGCGCCTTGCGCCCTTTTCGCCTTCGGAAGAGGCGATACAAAACGAAGAGGTCCGCCTCAAGTACCGCTACGTGGACCTGCGCCGCCCGGAGATGCAGCACAACTTCCGCCTGCGCCACGACATTACGATCGCCATCCGCGACAACCTGAGCCAGCAGGGATTTCTGGAGATTGAAACGCCTATCCTGACCAAGAGCACGCCCGAAGGCGCACGGGATTTTCTGGTGCCGAGCCGCGTTCATGCCGGCGAGTTTTATGCACTGCCGCAGTCGCCGCAGATCTTCAAACAGATTCTGATGATCTCCGGCTTCGATAAATACTTTCAGATTGCGCGCTGCTTCCGCGATGAAGACCTGCGCGCCGACCGCCAGCTTGAGTTTACGCAGGTCGATCTGGAGATGAGCTTTCCGCGCCAGGAGACGGTCTTCGGCGTGGTGGAGCGGTTCATGGCGGCGGGCTTTGCGGCGGCTGGCGTCACGCTGCCCACGCCGTTCAAGAAGATCACCTACGACGAATCGATGCGTCAGTTCGGCAGCGACAAGCCGGATCTACGCCTGCCGGGATTGATCGATGTTCGTGTGGCATTCACAGATGAAAATCTGATCGCATTGCAGATCGATCCAGCGCTGCCGGTGGTGGCTCTGCGTATTCCGAATGTGGGCGAGCTGAGCCGCAAGGAGCGCGAAGACAATCATCCCCTCTTCGATTTGAAGAAGGGCGCAAAGTTTATCGATGACTTCAAGCGACTGGCCAAGGGATTTCCAGAAGCCGCCATCAAGGTGCGCGAGTTAGCCGGAGCCTCGGAGGCCGACTTTGTCATCATCGTCGCCGGAGATCCGGCCCATCCTGTCAAGGCCAGCGATACGAAATTCGAAGGCCGTCTGAGCGAGCGCGAGATCAACGTCTATTCGGCTGCGGGCAACTTCCGCACTGAACTGGCGAAGAAGTACGCCGAGCGGCATGGCGCCTTCGCGGTCACTGAAAAAGTTGTGGCCGACGCTGCCGCGCGAAATGCCGCCACTCAATCCATTGATGGCGCGCAAGCCTTCCAGCCGATCTGGATCACCGACTTTCCCATGTTCGAGTACGACACGGCGCTCGGCAAGTGGATGCCGGCGCACCATCCTTTCACGGCTCCGCACGAGGCGGATATGAAGAATCTGGTGAGTGATCCGGCCAGCGTGCGCGCGAACTGCTATGACCTGGCGATGAATGGGCTGGAGCTGGGATCGGGATCGATCCGCATCCATAGAAAAGATGTCCAGCAGCAGATCTTCCAGTCGCTCGGTATCAGTGATGAAGAGGCGCACGCGCGCTTCGGCTTTTTCCTGGACGCGCTGGAGTACGGTACTCCACCCCACGGCGGCATCGCCCTCGGTTTGGACCGTATCGTGATGCTATTGGCCGGAGCGGCCAGTCTGCGTGAGGTGATCGCCTTCCCGAAATCGGCGAAAGCCATCGACCTGATGGTAGACGCTCCAACCACGGTCAGCAATCAGCAGTTGAAGGAATTGCATATCCGCGTGGCGCTGAAGAGTTAGGGCGCATCGACCTAGCGCGGCCAATTGCGCTACCCAAGAATTGTGCTGTAGCATCTTCGGGAGGTGTCCGGTGCCTTCTGTTTCTACTCGCGCTTTCTTTTCTTTGCTCACCTGCCTGGTGTTTGGATTACTCTCGGCGCAGCTTTGCGCCCAGCAATCGGCGGTTGCGCCCTGGCAGGCGCCGCATTTTTCTCTTGATCCGAAGGCGCTGTATACGGCTGCCTCGGCGGTGAGCGCGCCAGAGGGCGCGAATGTGGCACTGCTTGAGGATGATGACAGTTACAGCTTCGACGAGGCTGGACGCGTCTCTCATGTGGGATATACGGTCTACAAGGTGCTGAATCAAAAAGGCGCCGAGGGGTGGGATTCGATCGCAGTGGGATGGGCGCCCTGGCATGAGCTTCGGCCGGAGATCCATGTGCGCGTGATCGCGCCGGATTTCTCCGTGCATACTCTCGATCAGAAAACCATCACCGAGGAGCCGGCCCGCGGCGGCGAGTACAAGACCTACAGCGACGACAAGACGCTGCACGCGCCCTTTCCCGCCATCGCCCCCGGTGTCGTCGTCGAAGAAGAGTACATTACGCGGGAGAGTGCGCCGTTTTTTGCTTCCGGCTATGTGGGCTGGATAACTCTGGGGCGGGATCAGGCTCCCGTTCAACACAGCCGCATCACCTTTGAAGCGCCGCAGGCTCTGCCGCTGCGCACTGGCACTCTGCTCTTGCAGGATGTGAAGCCGGAGCGCACCGAAGCCAATGGCAGAGTGACGCTCGTCTTCGACTGCGGACGCATCGAAGGCGTTGAGCCGCGCGATCCCTATCTGCCTCCCGATGTGGCCCGGCTTCCGGAGATTCGCTTCTCCACCGGGGCATCGTGGCAGACGATGGCCACTGAGTACAGCAAGATCGTGGACGCCAAAGCGAATCCCGCCGCGGTGCAGGCGCTTGTGGACAAGCTGATCGCCGGCAAATCCGGAATCGCCGAAAAAGAAGCCGCCATTCTGAATTATCTGGACAATGAGGTGCGCTACACCGGCATCGAGTTCGACGAAGCGGCGATTGTGCCTCAGGATCCGGTCGAAGTGCTCGCCAAAAAGTACGGCGATTGCAAGGACAAGGCCACACTGCTGGCCGCCATGCTGCGGGCCGCCGGGATTCCTGCCTATGTGGCGCTGCTCAATGCTGGTTCGCGCATGGACGTGCCGGCCGATCTGCCGGGCATGGGCCTCTTCGATCACGCCATCGTCTACGTGCCGGGAACGCCTGCGCTGTGGATTGACGCCACCGACCGCTATGCGCGCCTGGGGCAACTGCCGATCGACGATCAGGGCCGGCTGGCAATGATCGTGCGCCCGGAGACGACTGGCCTGGTAAAGACGCCCGAATCCACTTCGAAGGATAATGTTCTGTTTGAATACCGCGACATGGTTCTGAGCGACAACGGTCCGGCCACTGTCACCGAAAGAAGCCAGCCACAGGGAGTCTTCGAGTCGCGCTACCGTTCTACCTTTGCCGATCAGCCCGACAAGGACACCAGGGAGAGCCTCACCAATTACGTGAAAGGGCAATACGTTGCCGATTCGCTCGCCAGCGTGGAGCGCAGCGATCCGGCTGACATTTCTCGGCAGTTTGAATTGAAGCTGGTCTCCGAGAAGGCAAAGCGGGGCTACACCGATCTGGACAACGCCGTGGCGGCGATTCGTTTGGACGCGCTCTTCCAGCGCCTGCCCGATGAGCTGAAGCGCAAGGACGACGCGGATGAGAAGAAGAAACAAGACGATAAGGACAAGCCCAAGAAGCCGCGCACGGACGATTGGTGGCTGAACGAGCCCTCCAGTGTCGAATGGCAATACCGGATCGTGCCTCCGGCAGGATTTGTTCCCAAGGAACTGCCCAAGGATGCGGCGATTCAGGTGGGACCGGCTCTGCTGACAGAGAGCTTCTCGACAGAAAAGGATGGCGTGATTGGCGCGCATTTTGTCTTCGATGTGGTGAAGCGGCGCTACACCGTGGCCGAGGCTACCGAGCTGCGCAACAAGGTCGCGGAAGTGATTGCCGGTCCGGCGCTTCTGGTCACCTTCGAGCCGCAGGCGGAAGTCTACCTGCATGAAGGCAAGGTGAAGGAGGCGCTGGCCGCGTATCGCGGTCTGGTTGCCCTCCATCCCAATGAAGCCGTGCACCACCTGCAAGTGGCCAAGGTGCTGCTGGAGGCGGGAATGGGCGAGGCGGCGCGCGCCGAAGCGCGTCAGGCCGTCAAGCTCGATCCCAGCTCCGCGCTGGCGGAAAAGGTTCTCGCACAGATTCTCAAGCACGATCTGGTGGGCCGCAACCTGCGCGCGGGCAGCGATATGACGGGCGCAGCCGAGGCCTATCGCGCCGCCATCCAACTGGACTCCGACGACAGCGACACCCAGGCCGAGTTGGCCATCCTGCTGGAGTACGACCCGGCGGGACGGCGCGATGCGCGGCTGTCGAGGATGAAAGAGGCGGTTGCCGAATATCAGAAGCTGGGCCAGGACAAGCTGAATGATCTGGGCCTGGCCAATAACCTCGCCTTCGCTCTCTTCTATAGAGGCGATGCTGCCGGCGCCATCAAGGCCGCGCAGGCGCTGAACCCGCAGCCCAAGCCGCTGCTGGCGGCCAGCGAGGCCGTCCTGCACGGCAGCAAGTCCGGATTGGACGAGGCCAACAAACTCTCCAGCGACGAGGCGGCCTTCAAAGAAACCGCGCGCACCGCCGGCGAAATGCTGATGGACTTCCGCCAGTATCCGCTGGCTGCCGATTTCCTTCAGGCGGGAGCGGCCGGCGACAATGCTGCGCAGACCATGGGACTGGCGACCGTGCTGCGCACCGCCCAGCACCACGAGGATCTGCACTTCGCCAATACGCCCACCGATCTGGTCAAGCACGCCTTCCTGCTCACCATGGATCCGGAGTTGACTGAGGCCAAGCTGGAGGCAGTCTCCAGCCGCAATGCACTCAAGGTCCTGAAAAACACCGATGCCGACGAGATGAAAGAGACGCTGCAGGCAGGCAAGAAGATGAATAGCTGGCTGGCCCGCGACGACAGCTCCCTGGACGTGGAGGTCGATCTGCGCCTGCAAGAGTGCGATCCCAAAGGCGAAGGCGGCGATGATGTCGGCTATCGTGAGAAGATTCAGATCCCCGGCGGCATCAACATCACCTACTTTGTGGTCAAGGAAGATGGGCAGTACAAGCTGCTGGACGCCGCGGAAAAACCCGACGCCATGGCTCTGGAGATGCTGGACCGCATCGCCTCCGGTGACCTGAAAGGCGCCAAGGCGCTGCTCGACTGGCTGCGCGAGGACTCGCATCTCGAAGGCGGTGACGATCCGCTGGGCGGGGCAACCTTCCCGCGCTTCTGGATCAAGGGAGAGGCCCCTGATGCGCGCAAGATGAAGCTGGCCGCCGCGGCCATCATGGTCGGCTCCAAGCCCACGGCGGCTCAGGGCATCGCAATCCTTGCCGATGGCCTCAAAGATGCCTCCGGTGAGCGTGAGCGCACCAACATCCAACTGGCTTTGGCGGACGGTTACTCGCTCCAGGACAACTTTGCCAAGCTCCTGGAGGCCTCTTCGGCGCTGCTCGCGCAGGAGCCGGAGTCAAGGCAGGCTTTCATCTACAACGTGCAGGCGCTCATGGGGCTGCAACGCTTCGACGAGGCCATCGCCCTGGCCGACAAACGCCTCAAGCTGCTGGACGCCGATCCGGATGCGCTGCTGATGAAGATGGAGATCGAGGCCAATCGCGGCGATTTTACCGCCGCCCGCGCCTGGGCGCAAAAGCTCATCGATCTGGGCAAAGAGGACGCCGGGCTGCTGAACAACATCGCCTGGTACGCGCTCTTTACCGGCAAGGTGGATCAGGCAGACATCGATACAGCCATCAAATCCACGCAACTGGCCAAAGATGATCCCTCAATCCTGCACACGCTGGCCTGCCTCTATGCCGAAGAGGGAAAGACCAAGGAAGCGCACGACCTGCTGCTGCGCGGCATGGACGACATGAATCTGGACGAGCCGAACGACGCCTACTGGTTTGCCTTCGGGCGCATCGCCGAGCAGTATGGCGAGCGTGAAATCGCCCTCGCCGACTATCGCAAGCTGGAGAAGCCCAAGCAGCCGCTGGCCATTCCCACCTCCACTTGGCGGCTGGCGCAAATCAGGCTCAAGGCAATGGGAGCGGAGGGGGCCTCTACGGGCAAATAGCAGAAGTGCAGAATCAGTTTTGCTTCACGGTTGCACGCCTCCTCCCTGCAGGTCACAGCGAACTGTGAGCGGAGGAGGGACTGGCAATGTGAAGTGAAAGTGCGAATATATGGCTTGCCTTTGGACTCCAACGGCGCGATACTAGTAAGTGAGGTGAAATCATGCCGGAGCATTCAGAGAGCGTCAATATCCCGCATACCGCAAACCTGCTTCAAAGAACACCTCGTCGGCTGCCTGATCGGCCGTGGTTCAATCCCTCCGCGCCTCCTGGCGCAAGGCGGCCCAAGGCTGTGCCGGTACCGCCAAAAGTGAAGCAAGGGTAGAAAATGCCAGATAAGGCTGAAGCGCTCGGCATTCTTCTGGTTCTTCTTCCGGGATTTGTTTCAGCATATATCGTTCAGATGCTGGCGGTTCGTAGGAAGCAGTCTGAACTCGACAAAGTAGTCGAGGCGCTTATTTTCAGCTTATTTCTCTATCTATGCACACTTCCTTTCTTCGGTTATTCGCTTCCACTTAGTTGGCGCGTACTTGACGCTAGCCATCCTGATATTTTTCAGGTGGTTGTGCAATGGCCACACTTGGCTATATTGGCTGTACTGTCTTTGTTCTTCGGTATCGCATACGCCACGTATGTCAACTATGATTTGCTGGCGCGGATTCTCTTCAAGTTCGGTAGTCGAATTCGCAGTTCCCGCGTCAACATTTGGAATGAAGCCTTCGAGGAGCTTAAAGGGTTTGTACAAGTCGATCTATCTGGCGGGCGGAGGGTGATTGGCTGGGTCAGAAATTTTTCCGATGAAGAGAATGTGTATGAATTGTTTCTGGAAGATGCGGCATGGGTGGATGAAAAAGGTGACCAGCAGCCAATCAATGGCCCAGGAATTCTGCTCACGAAGGATTCCGGCATCGAGTTTGTAACATTTCTTTACGAGGATGAAACCGTTGAGAAAGATGAAAATGCTCCTGCGGGAACAGATTCATAATTCTCATACCATGATTGAATCATGCTCGTCTCCTCGCTGCCGCGTTAAAATCATAGACAATATGTCCGCCGCCACGCTGTCGCCAGAAATGATTGCCAAGTACGAGCCTGTCATCGGTCTCGAAGTTCATGTGCAACTGCTCACCGCCACCAAGGCCTTCTGCGGTTGCGCCAATCGATTCGGATCGGCGCCGAACAGCAACGTCTGCCCGGTCTGTCTGGCGCTGCCTGGAGCTCTGCCGGTGCTCAACAAGCAGGCTGTCGAGTTTGCCGCGCTGGCTTCGCTCGCCATCAACTGCCAGGTGCGCGAGCGCTCCATCTTCGCCCGCAAGAACTACTTCTATCCCGATCTGCCCAAGGGCTACCAGATCTCGCAGTTTGACAAGCCTATCGCCGAGCATGGCTGGATCGACGTGCCTACAGCGGATGGAAGTACCAAGCGCCTCGGCATTACCCGTCTGCACATGGAAGAGGACGCCGGCAAGAGCATTCACGACGGCCTGGCCGACTCTGCCAACCACACCTCGCTCGACCTGAACCGCTGCGGCACGCCGCTGGCTGAGATCGTCTCCGAGCCAGATATGCGCACCCCGGACGAGGCCTTCGAATACCTGACGCGCCTCAAGGAAATCCTGCTCTACTGCGGCGTCTCCGACTGCAACATGGAGGAGGGTTCGCTGCGTTGCGATGCCAATGTCAGCGTCCGTCCCCGCGGCCAGGAAAAATTCGGCACCAAAGTCGAAGTCAAAAACGTCAACAGCTTCCGCTTCGTTCGCTTGGCTCTTGAGTACGAGATTGAACGCCAGATCGAGCTGATCGAAGGCGGCGGGCAAGTGAGGCAGGAGAGCCGTCTTTGGAATGCCGCCGAGGGGCGCACCTACTCGATGCGCTCCAAAGAGCAGGCCCACGACTACCGCTACTTTCCCGAGCCGGATCTGCCGCCGCTGGTGCTGACCCGCGAAGATATCGAGCGTCTGAGAGCATCGCTCCCTGAACTCCCCGAAGCCCGCCGCGCCCGCATGGTCGCCGAGTACGAGATCAACCCCAAGGACGCCTTCACGCTGACTGCCGAGCGCGCCTTTGCCGACCGCTTTGAGGCCGCCGCGCGCACTGCGCGCAATCCCCGCCGCGTAGCCAATCTGCTGCTCAGCGAGGTCGGTGGACGCCTGAAGGCGCTCGGCCTTGAGCAGGAGCAATCGCCGGTCTCGATGGCGGGCATTGTTCAGGCTGCCGATCTGCTCGACGAGGGCAAGATCAGCTCCAAGCAACTCAAGCAGCTCTTCGATCTCTGCTTTGAAAAGGGTGAGGATTTCGCGGCGGTCTATGAGCGCGAAAAGCCGCAGCAGATCACCGATTCATCCGCCATCGAAGCCCTGATCGACGAAGTCATCGCCGCCAATCCCAAGCAGGTGGAGCAGTACCGCGCCGGCAAGAAGACCATGGCCGGCTTCTTCGTCGGCCAAGTGATGAAGGCCAGCAAAGGCCAGGCCAACCCCGCGCTACTCAATGAACTGGTGACGAAAAAACTGGAAGGGTAGTCCCCCGGAATCTCAAATCTCCGGGGGTGTAATTCTACTTCAGCTTGAGATCGGTTTCGATCTCCTTGCGCGCATCCCAGGAGCTGATCGACTTGACGGCGCTCTTTTTGCCGTCCTTCTCCGCCCACAGCTCATGATCCTCGGCCATATTTACCTCGGCAAAGCGGAAGCGGCCTTTGGCAGCCGATGTAAAACTGCGAATATTCTTGGACTTCAAATCCTTGAGAAAGACCGTTGCGCCAACCACCGGGACGGAGTCGGCGTCCACCACGGCGCCTGTCACCACGCGATAACCCAGATTCTGCGCCTCGGCCGCCAACGGCTGCCATAGCGATCCCTTCTGCCCATTCCACGCCCCTTGCGGCGCCAACCCGGCTGCCAGAAGGGCAAAGACCGCTCCAGCCGCCAATTTCGTCCGGTTCACCTTCACTCTTCCTCCTCATCCTCATCGAGCAGATCCTCGTCGTCGTCCAGGTCCTCGCTCATCCGCACCAGCTCCAGCGGTTCCAAGCCGACCACTTCATACTCCGTTCCACACTCATCGCAGACGACGACGTCGCCTTCTTCCACTTCGTCCATTTCGATATCAAGATTATTCTCGCATTCAGGGCAGCTCGGCATGACAGCCTCCTCTCTCTCCAAAGAATTTCATATTGCAGGATGACAGAACTTTGCGGTGTGACTCAGGCTATTCTGTGCAAGAACCCTCCCTCAGGTCAAGAGCAGTTCCCTATTACAAAAGAATATGCCTCAAATTTCCGCTCCGTCCAGCGCGCATTGACCCTCCCAAGGCAGCCTCAAATGGGAATCCCACAGAATTTCGGGCGTTTGCCGGCCTCGCTTCTAAAATCTTCGATGACACTCGCCTCCTCTACGGTTTAACCTGAGACAGACGATGCGAAGCCCCGGCTCCATTCCGTTCGCCTTCCCCGCCTTTCACGGCGCCACCCGCCGCCTGATTCTCTGGAACCTGGCCGCATTCTTTCTTTTGCTGATCGTCAGGCTCGCGATTCCGCAGCCTGCAATCCCCTTCGATCTCCGCTTCGGCTTTGTTCCCAGTCTTTTCCTGAACGGCGCATTCTGGCAGCCTCTTACCTATAGCCTTGTCCATCCGACCATACTGGGCACTCTCTTCGAACTGCTCTCGCTCTGGTTCCTGGCGGGCTTCCTGGAGAACTACCATGACTCCGGCTGGCTCACAGGCCTCTATGCAGCTTCGGTGCTCGGAACCGCCGCCGCCGCAACGGCCATCTACGCCTGCGCTATCGGGTTGGGTTTTGCGCCCGCTGAAGTTTCGCTCACCGGCTGCTTCGGCGGCATCTTCGGACTGCTGATCGCCATCGGCGCGCTCTACGGCGATACGCAGTTCATGCTCTTTCCCCTGCCCATCGGCATCAAGGCCCGCTATCTGGCGGCCATCTACGCGCTAATCGCTATCGCCATGCTCTTCGGCGACCAGAAGGTTTATGCCTTCGCCCAATTGGGAGGCGCGCTGGCCGGTCTTGCCTTTATCCTCCTCGCCCCGCGCCGCGGCTTCTCCATCGGTCTCAGTGAGCTGTGGTACGGAATGCGCAACCGCTACTACCGCTGGAAGCGCCGCCGCGCTGCCCGCAAATTCGAGGTCTATATGCGCTCCCAGGGCCGCACCATTCACTTCGACGGGAATGGCCGTCCCATCGACGACGACCCCAACGACAAGAGCCGCTGGAACTGAGAGGAGCAAGCAGCAAAGTCGCCGGAACGTGCTCGTTCCCTACCACGGCAGCGGCTGACCCAGATGGAAGAATCCTCCGCTCGGTCCGTCGTCAGGCAGAGTGGCCAATGCGGCGCTGGTCTTGCCGCCCTCGCTCAATTCCATCGGCGCCTGTGCGCCGCCCATATCTGTCTTCACCCAGCCGGGATGCGCCGAGTTGACCTTGATCTTCGTCTCGCGCAATTCATAGGCCAGATGCACTGTGAAGGCGTTCAGCGCCGTCTTCGAAGCATCGTAGGCGAAGGACTTGGCGTGATAGATGGGCGAGTTGGGGTCCGCCTGTAGCGTCAGCGATCCCAGAATGCTCGACAGGTTCACGATGCGTCCCGCCTCGCTCTTCTTCAGCAGCGGCAGCAGCGCCTCGGTCAGCGCCACCTGCGCAAAGAAGTTGGTCTCGAAGACCTTGTGCAGCAGCTCCAGAGGAACCTCGCCAGCTGAGCTTTCCAGACCAGTGCCGGGGAATGTGCCTCCGGCGATTCCAGCGTTATTCACCAGAATGTCCAGCCGTCCGTACTTCGAGTTGAAGTAGTCGAAGGCGGCCTGCGCATCGCCAGCCTTTGTAATGTCGAAACGGAGCAAGTCGGCATCCACGCCGGCTGCGCGCAGCTTGGCGACGGCCTCTTCGCCCTGCGCCAGATCGCGCGAGCCAATGACGATTTTTGCGCCGGTATTCTTCAGATCAAGAGCTGTTTGAAAGCCGAGTCCGCGGTTTCCGCCGGTGATGAATGCGATTTTCTGAGACATGAACAATGCTTCTCCTATGAGCTTTTGGATTCCCGCAAGGCGGAACAAGGTGCATGAACTTTTCCACGCTTACATTGCGCATTCTCCTGCATCGTAACAGCGCGCTCACAACTGTCAGAAATCCTTTCGGATACAATACCTAACATCAAGGAGGTTGTATGCGTAGAATTCTTCTCGCCGTACTCGCCCTGTTCTGCACCGCTCCGCTCATTGCGCAGGGTGCGCCGCCCCAGGGAAGCGCCGACCAGCCGTACACCGTTGAGTACTACTACAAGTGCCAATGGGGCCACCAGAAGGAGTTTTACGACCTGTTCATCAAGAACCACTACCCCCTGCTCCAGAAGATTCAAGCCACCGGCCGCATCCTCTCCATCAAGATCGAATCGCCCGCCTATCACACCTCGGAGGAGTTGCGTTGGGACTATCGCGTGACTATTCGCTACAAGAACTCGACCGTCGCCACCACCGCCAATCCCGACGAGGAGGCTTTCATCAAAGAGCTGTGGCCGGATCAGGAGACATACAAAAAGGAAGAGCAGAGGCGCTTCGAAATTCTGCTCGGACACATCGATCTGCCGG
>Ga0116117_1000209_pt1 | contig 17503 bp, 5 predicted proteins | sample June2015DPH_11_1_FD_89790 | JGI IMG/M metagenome (GOLD analysis project Ga0116117, IMG submission 89790) | Peatland microbial communities from SPRUCE experiment site at the Marcell Experimental Forest, Minnesota, USA - June2015DPH_11_10 | ecosystem: Environmental > Terrestrial > Soil > Wetlands >... | reverse complement strand
TCGCACCAGATCGCGGCGAGCATCTTCTCCGTCTCCGTGGAGGCAGGCATCGCCTGCGGCGCGGCCCGGCTCGACGCCGGAAGCGCAGCCCGGTCAACTTTTCCGTTGAGCGTTCGCGGCAAGGCATTGACAGCGATGAAGGCGTCCGGGATCACCGACGACATGACGCTTTCTGACAACAGCGTCCGCAGCTCTGCTTCGCTGATCCGCTGCCCGCGATGCGCGACGAAATAGGCAGTCAGCCGGGTTTGACCGGACCCGTCCCGCCGGGCGACGACCGCGCATTCGCGAACCGCCGGGTGCATCGCAAGACTGGCTTCAAGTTCTAAAAGCTCGACGCGGATTCCCCGCACCTTGACCTGATGATCGAGGCGCCCGAGAAAGACGATGTTGCCGTCGGAGCCGTAGCGGCCGAGGTCTCCCGTTGCGTACAGCCGGGCGCCCGGCACGGCCCCAAAGGGGTCCGGAAGGAAGCACTCGGCACTGTATTCCGGTCGCTTGATGTAGCCCCTGGCCACACCATCACCGCCAAGGTGGACCTCGCCAGCTGAGCCGATGGGTACTGGCCTGAGGCGCTTTTCGAGCAGATAGATCTGAGAATTGGCGATCGGCCTGCCGATCGGAATCTGCGAGCCGTCGGCGCGGGACGGACAGGCGAAAGCCGTTGCCCAGACGGTGCCCTCCGTGGGCCCGTATTCGTTGATGAGCGTGGCGCGCGGAAGGGTGCGGTGGTGAAGCGATGCCACGTCGGCGGAGCAGGTCTCGCCAGCCACGATCACCGTTTCAAGGGACGACAGCGTGCCGGCGTCCGCTTCCGATAACAGATGCGAAAGCAGCGCTGGAATCATCAGGGTGTGGGAAACCTGATGCTCCCAAATGACGTTGCCGAGCTGCAGCAGGTTCGGCGCACTCGCCCATTTTCCGAGCACGAGCGTTCCCGCCTGGCACAGGGTGCCGAAGATCCCCGCGACAGAACTGTCAAACGCAATGGAGGAGACGAGCAGATACGCCACGATCTTGCGTTGGTAATAGATATCCCGCGCGTGCGTCGAATGAACGAGGTTCCGATGGCTCACCATCACGCCTTTGGGCGGACCGGAGGATCCGGACGTGAAAATGATGTAGGCGAGATTGTCCGGCTCAACGCTGGCAGCTACCGGATCGCCCCTTTCCCGACCGATGGCAGCCCACTGATCGAGACAGATCAGGTTTGTGGAACAAGGCGGCAATTGCTTCGCAAGATAAGTGAGCGTCAGCAGGATCTCCGCTCCGGCTTCCTCCAGGATGGCCGCCAAACGGGACGAAGGGGAAGCCGGATCGAGGGGAACATAGGCCCCGCCCGCCTTGAGTATCCCAAGAATTCCGACGATCGCCTCGATCGACTCGTCGACGCACAAGGCCACGAGGGTCTCCGCGCCTGCGCCCCTGGCCCTGAGGTAGCGCGCAAGCTGATTGCTCCGGACATCCAGCTCTCGATATGTCAGCGCGCCATCGCCCAGCGCGACGGCGATCCGGTCGGGAACGCGCTCCGCCTGCCGCTCGAACCATTGATGGATCAACCTGTGATCGGCGGATGCCGTGCTGGTATCGTTGAACCCGCGCAGCTGTTGGTCGCGCTCGATATCATCGACGACGTCGATCTCGTCGACGGTCAACTCTGGCGCGTCCAGCACGCGCCCCACCAGGGCCTGAAAGCTTCGCGTCCAGCGCCGTACGTCCTGTTCCCGGTAAAGGCCCGCGTCGAAATGGAGTTCGGTCCACATCTGGTCGCCGCGCCTGCCGCAGGACAACTTCAGTGCGAATGGCTCGGTGCAGGAGCGTCGTTTCCATAGCGAAAAGGTCACCTCGCGCGCAACAAAACACTCGCTCTCGAGCTGATACTCGAAGCACAGCGGAGCGAGTGATGTAGCGCCGTCGATCTGATCCCAACTGAAATATTCCTGGACGGCATCGATTTCGTCAATCAATTTGCTCAGCCGTTGCACCGCGCGCGGCAACGATTCCTCGCCGCGCAATCGAAATTGAAGCGGGATGTACTTGGCATACAAACCGACGGCGGACTTCAGTTCGTCATACTTTCGTCCGTCACAGCAAAAGCCCAGGACCGGATCCGGTCGGCCTGTCAGGCGTGAGACCAGCACCAGCCAGCACGTCAGTAGAAGGATGGTGGAATCGGCACCGAGATTTTCCGCGGCGGTTTCGATTCTGCTGACCTCGCCTGGCGCGAAGGAGCCGACCACGGATTGTGGATTGAAGCAGCCCGAGCGTTGCCCTGAAAGCTCGTCAGCGGGAGCGACCGCTGGCGCGGCGGCGAGATCAATCTGCGTCCACGGTCTGCGCTCGGCAACCTGATCCGCCGACTCCACCAGCGATTTCTGCCACTCGCAAAAGTCGGCGTACTGGATCGCGGGCGGAGAAGGCTGGATCTGGCCGTCCTGCCGGGCATATTCGCGGCCGAGTTCGCGCACCACATTGGCAATCGAGAGCGCATCCGCGCAGATGGCGGGCAGCGTCACGATCAGGACCAACTCGTCCCTGGAGAGGGTTAGCAGCGCCGCGCGCACCAGCGGGCCCTGCACGAGGTCAAACGGATCCGCGCGAGCCCGGGTGAGCAGTTCGTCGACCTTGAGTTCTGCGGCCTCGGGCTGCCAGCCGGTGAGGTCGTGCCCCGGTCCCCAGCTGATGCCGGCCTGTGAAATGACCTGCAGCGGAGCCGACGTCAGGCCCGGCACGCAATGGAAGGTGGTGCGAAGAATCTCGCAGTGCTCCACGATCCGCTGCAGCGCAGCCCTCAGGCGTTCGGGGTCGGCGCCTCCGCGAATGAGAACCGCGGCCTGCGTGCAATAAGCGCCGGACGGTCCGGATTGCTGCAGCTCCCATAGGCGCTCCTGCTGGGGCGAAAGTCGATACCCTTCGAGCGACAAATTCTGCATATTCTCAACGCCCTAGCCCGACTTCCGAGCCGCCTCCCGCGCCTGAACCTGCCTTGGTTCCGGTGCGGGCCGGAGCTTTCTGGCGGGTCAATCCTATGCTGCGGTCGGAACGCGGCAGCGTCAACTAGAACGAGCAGGAATCTGGCCCAGAGAGCGGCAGGCGAGGCCATGGACCGCGCCGGTGGCGTGATGGCTTTTTCGGGAACAGGTCCAACCGAAGGCCGTAGCGGAAAAGGACGCCGGTTGCCGGCCGGACCATTGTCGGCGGCAGCTTGGCACCTTCCATGATAATATTGTGCCCGCCGCTTCTTTTGCCGAGCTATGAAATTCGAAGGGGAATAGCCAATGACGGCCCAAATTGAGTGCATCAATCCGATCCTGCTTGTCAAAGACATCAAGACGAGCCTGAATTACTATATGAAAGCCCTTGGCTTCGAAGCGGCGGATTGGGTCACGGAGAGTGCGACGTTTGCACTGGTCTTGCGCGACGGCTTCGGCATCTACCTCGCAGAGGAGTCCGAGATCCATTCAAAATGCTACGTCTGGATCGGCGTCGAGGACGTCGAGTCGATCTACGAAGAGTACAGGGAAAGCGGTGCCAACATTCAAAAAGTGCCCATCAACTATTCGTGGGCCTATGAAATGCGGGTCGAAGATCCCGACGGTCACGTCCTGCGTATCGGCTCGGAACCCAAGGAGGAACTTCCCTACAACGATTGAACGCTTTTGGTGCCGATCGAATCGTAGCTTTCCATATCGCCCATGGCCACAAGAAGCTTGCGTTCGCCGACGAACGGATTGCGCGCGTGCGCGACCAGGAGATTGTCGAGCATCAGAACGTCACCTTCCTGCCAGGGAAAGGTGACCTCCAGCGTCCGGTAGACATCGAGAATTTCCTCCATGACCCTATCCTCGATCACCGAGCCGTCTCCATAAAAGCAATTCCGCGGAAGATCCTCGTGCCGGTAGAGCGCGAGCAACGACTGGCGTATCTCGGCATCCAGGCAGGACAAATGCCAGTGCTGGGCCTGGTTGAACCAGGTCATCTCGCCGGTTTGAGGGTGCCTCACCGCAGCCGGACGAATGCACCTTGTGCGCAGGCGCCCGCCATCCTTCCACTCCCACTGCAAGCCATTCGATGCGCAGAACTTCTCGACCTCGCTGGGTTGCTCGGTGCCGAACACGGTGCGCCAGTTCAAGCCGAGGCCTTCTCCATAGGTCCGAACATACATGACCCGTTTCTCGAGAAATTTCGCGCGAATGGCCGGATCAATTCGCCTGAAAACCTCGCGGCTATCCACCAGCGGGGTTTCGCCACCCTGTTCGGCGGGCTTCAGGCAGCAGAACCACAGTTTCGTGGGCCAGCAAAGATTGAACGAATTCTCGTTGTGCCAGAGCAGCTTCTGCCGCGCCGGATAGGCCACGGGGGTTTGAATATGATCGCTGATGCGTTCGCGGGGATGCTCGCCGTTCTGGGAAAACAAACGCGAGCTGACGGCCTGCGCAAATGCCTCGAACCCCGGAACCGACTTCACGCCGAACCCGCGCATCAGCACCGCGCCCTGCGTCAGCAGTTCGGACATGAGATCGTCCCGGCGCTCCCTGGCCCACTCCGCCAGATCGACGCCGTTCTGCGCCGGCCGGATCATCGAGAATTTCGCCGCTCCTGGCACGATATCCTGTCGCGTGACAAGCGAACTTGGCGACACCACGATCTTGCGAGGCTTGATGCTGCCAAAAGACGTCGGAAACATCGTCGTCCTCCCCTGCATTCGATGCGAGCCGGTATTCGATGATAGCTTCGCCTGCAGCGAAGTCAGAGTTTGACTGGGATCCGCAACCGCCTGGCGGAGCAGCAGTTCGAAGTCACGAACCATCGACGAGACGGTCGCGGCTTCAAACAGGTCCCTGTTGTATCCGACCGAACCGCTCAATCCATTCGGAGCAACCTCCAAGGCCATCGTCACATCGAACTTTTCGGCAACGCCATCGACTTGCAATGAAGTCACACTCAACCCAGCGAATTCAAGCGGGGTGATGGCGGCGTTCCTGAACGTAAACATGACCTGGAAAAATGGGTTCTTTCCGACGTGACGGTCCGGCTTTAACCTGGAGACCAGCTGCTGAAACGGCACGTCATGACGCGCGTAGGCAGCGATCGCGACGGCGCGAACGCGCGCAACCACTTCGCGGCAGGTTGGGTTACCGGAAAGATCGGTTCTAAGCACCAGCTGGTTGACCAAATGCCCAACCAGATGGCGGCTCGCCGCCTGCTTGCGATTGATGTAATCGGTGCCAACCACGATGTCATCCTGCCGCGATCGGTCGTGCAGCAGGACTTTGAACATCGCCAAAAGGGTCATGAACAAGGTGACGCCCTCGCGGCGGCTGAAATCCTTGAGGCCGGTCGTCAGCGCCTGTGGGATGACGAAAGACAGGCCGCCTCCATGGAAGCTGTGCGCAGCCGATCGCATGTGGTCGGTCGGGAGGCGCAGTGTGCCCGCATTCGCGAGCTGGGACTTCCAATACGCGAACTGGGCTTCGATGCCTTTCCCGCTCAGGTTTTCCCGCTGCGCCCGCACATAATCGACGTAGCGCATGGACAGATGCGGCAGCTGCGCCACCTCGTTGCGGCGGAATGCCTGATATAGTTCCGACATCTCGTGAACGAGCACCCGCAGCGACCAGCCGTCCGCGACGATGTGATGCAGGCCGAGCAGGAGAACATATTGCTGCGGCGATTGCCTTAGCAAACTGACTCTCAGCAGGGGTCCCCTCTCCAGATCAAAGCAACGAAGCATTTCGCGTCGAAGCCATTGCTGCACCGCAACCGCTGATGGATTCGAAGCTTCCGTTTCCGTCAAGATCAGCTCGGCGCGATCCTGGATTCGCTGCGCCGGCTCGCCGCGGACGTCCACAAATATGGTACGCAGCGACTCGTGGCGGTCCACCAACGCCTGCAGCGAACGACGCAATACGCCAGCATCGAGCGGCCCCTTGATGCTTAGCGCCTGCGCGATGTGGTATGCTGGGCTCTCCGGCATGAGCCGGTACAGAAACCACAACGCCTGCTGACCATAAGAAAGCGGGTATTCCGAGCAGGTCTGTTCCGGCGCCGGTGTCCACGGACCGGACTTCGGGGGCGCTCCAGTCAGCTCATCGAAGATCATCCGCGCACAGTGCGAAACGCTGGATGCGTCGAGCAGCCGTGCCATCGGCAGCAGAATTCCCAAACTGCTCTCCATGCCGTTCTGCAGATCGACGATCGTGAGCGAATCGGCCCCCAAGGCGGGGAGCGATTGGCTTGTCTCGATTTGAGACGCCTCAAGATCAAGCGCTCTGGCGAGGAACTGGCGCAGGGAAGTTTCGATCAGGCTCATTCTGGCTTCGTCTGACGCCTTTCGCAAGGTCTCAAGCTTGAGCGGAAAATCACCCGGTCCGGACCACGAACGCCGTGCCAGAATGCTGGTTTGAATCGTCTCCAGGGATTCGTTCAGAAAGCGTTCCCGGCAGATCTGGCGTTGGACCTTGCCGCTGGACGTCTTGGGCAAGCTTCCCCACTGCAGGATGGCAACGGCATGAACTGGTATCCCATGTTCGGCCGCCACCGCCTCGCGAATAGCGGAAACAATCTCCGCCAACTCGTCGCTTTCGACGGTTCGCTCGACCTCGGTGACGACAATCAGCCGCTCTTCGCCGTCGAGTTGGATCGAAAAGGCGGCCGTGTGATCCTGCCTCACGCATGCGTGGCTGCTTGCTACGGTCCATTCGATATCCTGCGGATGGTGGTTGATCCCCCGGAAGATCATCAGATCCTTGAGCCGGCCTGTGATGAAAAGCTGGCCATCCCTGAAGAATCCCAGATCCCCGGTGCGCAAGAACGGGCCGGCGCCGGTCTCTCCGAGATAGGCCCGAAAGGTCCGTTCGGTCGCTTCACGCCTGTTCCAGTATCCGAGCGCAACTCCCGGCCCTTTGACCCAAATCTCCCCGACCTGTCCGAAGTTCTGCGGCGTCAGCCGTTCGGGATCCACGATCGCGACGTCCATATCCGGCAGAGCTCGACCGCAGCTGACCCAGGAAGCCGCCCTGCCCTGGCTCGGCAGTTCGGGTCCCCTGAAGATGGCTGGTTCGACCCCAGCACAAGCCGCCGATACCACGAGCGTCGCTTCAGCCAGTCCGTAACAGGGGAAGAACGCTTGCCGGCGAAACCCACAGGGTTCGAAGGCCCTCGCAAAGCGGTCGAGCGTGTCTTCGCGTACCGGCTCAGAGCCGGTGAATGCGACTTTCCAGTGTCTGAGGTCAAGGCGGGCGCGCTGTTCCGGGCTGGTTCTTTCGACGCAGAGCCGATAGGCAAAATCCGGCGCCCCGCTGGTATGCGCGCGATACTGCGCGATGGTTTCGAGCCATCGCGCGGGCCGGCGCAGAAAGGCTGTGGGCGACATGAAGATACAGCAAGAACCTACATAGAAAGGTTGCAGCAGGCCCCCGATCAGCCCCATGTCGTGATGCGGCGGCAGCCAGCTCACGAGCGAGGTACGCGCGCTATGCCCCATCGCGCGGGCTATCATGCCCTCGTTGTACATCAGGTTAGCATGACTGATCATGACGCCGCGGGGCGAAGCCGTCGATCCCGAGGTGTACTGGAGAAATGCGAGAGCCGCACCATCCAGCCACGGCGATCGCCACTCGCTGGCATCGTGACCGACGCAGGCATCGTAGCTCAGCACGCGAAGCGCGCGGCAGCCCGGGAGATCCGTGAATTCGTCCAACCGGCGCACCGTCGAGGCGACAGCAAGCGCAAAACCTGCGTCCGCATCGGCAGCAATGGCCTCCAGCCGGTCGCGGCGCCGCCGGCTTAAAATCGGATAGGCAGGTACCGCGATGGCGCCGGCATATAGACAGCCGAAGAAGCCAACGACGTACTCCAGACCGGGCGGCAGCAGCAGCAAGACCCGCTCGCGCAGGGCTCCAGCAGCCTGCAGACGAGCGGCGACCGATCTCGCCCGCTGGTCGAGCGCACCATATGTCAAAGTGAGGGACTGCTCGCCGTGGTCCGGAAGGAAGATATAGGCAGGCTGTTCAGGCTGCTCGCGAGCCCGAAGTCGCAGCAGGTCCACGAGCGTCGCACACTGGGCTGCCATGGCGTCTTTCGTATCCGATCAAGGATAATCCGCTAGTCGCTTAAGCTCGATGCCGCCCGGGTAGAAAAAATTGAAGATCGGCTGCTCTATGATTTCGGCATAACGCAGCAGCAGAATTCCATATCGCTCCAGGGGACTCTGGCCGCTTTCGATGGTATTCAGTTGCGCGACGCTGATGGCCATACGGCTGGCAAGACTCTCTTCTGTCACTCCGAGCTGTTCGCGGCGGGCCCGGATCAGGCGGCCAGTTTGGCCGCTCTCCTTGCCTGCATCGCGCGCCTTTCCTGACGAACTGATCAGCCTCGACGTCGGTACCTGCAGCGCCATCGCGCAAAGTCCAAGCTTCGGCGGCCACTCTTCGAACAACGGCTCGCCGTCCTCCAGCGCGGCATATTCCTCCGGCCTCAGATCAAGCGCGGCGGCCAGCTCCTGAACCGAAAGATGCTTTCGCTCACGCTCCTTGCGCAGAACGTCGCCAAGTCTCATTGCACTCAAAGTCTCATGGCACTCACGATGTCGAAGGGGATGGTAGAGCTCTCCACTCCTAAGGAGCTCGCAGCTCCGCCAGGATCGCGGTTATCTTCGCTTTCAGCGCAACGATGATGGTGCTGTCACCGGCGACCTCCGCGAGCAGCTTGTTCAGGACAATATCCTTCTGCCGGTCAGTCAGGTCCTGAAGGTCCTTGGCCCCCAGCACCAGCGCGAGTATAGGGTTGGGCGATGAGGCCGCGCCGGGAGCTGGTCCAGGGGCACTCACCGACATCAACGCCATCTCCTTGGAGGCGACCGCCGAGGCACCAGCCGCCCCTCCCCCGGCCCCCGCCGCCGAGGCAGCCGCCGCCCCTCCCCCGGCTCCTGCCGTCTCCGCTGTCGGAAACAACGCCAAGGACTTTGTTGGACGAGGCATCGGCATTGGCATCGGCATAATCGCGGATACCGCCTGCGCTGGCGCGACGCCTGTAGATGAATCCGGGGCAGCAACCGCCGCTCCGCCGGGCGCGCCAGATGACGTCTCTGCCGCCGGGAACATCGCCATCGTCTTTGTCGGACGGGGCATTGGCATTGGCATTGGCATCGGCATAAAGGCGGCTGTCGCCTCCGCCGGCGTGCCGCCGGTGAAGGAACCTGCAGAAGCCCCCGGGCTCTGCGCCAATCCCGTCACCAGCCCCTGGATATCCTTGACCTTGATATTTCCGAGCGGCGTACTGGGATCGAGCTCCCCAAGGAAGTCGAGGGACCCTTCGGCCCCCACCACGCTCAGGAAGCGCCGAGCGTCGGACAGCTTGACGTCCTTCAGTGTCAATTCGCCAACGTGACCCGCGCCAGGCGCTCCATGTACTTCACCAAGAACCTTGCCAAACGCCGCACCTACGCCCATCTTGGATCTCCCTTGTTTGCTGTTCTCAGAAGCATCCGCAACCAGAGCTTGAACGATTTTTGTCGTTTCGGCAATTGCGTCCCGCGTAAATGGAAAAATTTCCGCGGTCCCGTCAGCCCAATCCGGCAGCTGATCCTTCCAGTGCGGGCTGCTGGGGTCGCCGGATTGTCCCAGCGTCAGCCCTTGCCTGGTTTCATCCCAATTGGCCAGCGACGTCACCAATCGCATCGAAACCCACTCACCGCGGTTCACGGTCGGGTTTTCCGAGCCGCCGGTGTGGCGTGGCATCGGGTCGATCAGGAATACGCTGTCAGACTGGGCCAGCGGGTGCTCAAACCGGATTGGCTCCGACGTTCGAGCCCAGGTCCAAAGTGTCCTGTCAGGTCCATTTTTCTTCTCGAGTTCGGCAATGACGCCCCGGTAGACGGAAAGGAACAGTTCGTCCCAGCTGGCAAATGCCTTGGGAAGCCACGTGCTCGGCTTCTCCCTCAATACATAGTCGATAAAATTTTCGCGGTTGGGCCACCACCAATATCCCCGGGTCCGATCCGGCCCCAGCTTGTCTTCGATGACCGCACGCGAGAACGCGAGCCGCATGGCGGAGGCGAAGGGCATCTCGTGCGAATCGGCCTTGGCGCGGCCATCCCATCCGTTGAACAGGGCGAGCAGTTCGTCCCACTCGGGCACCCCGGGATGGGCGCGCGCGGCCTTGACAATCACCTCGGCGAAAATCACTTCTCCGAAGGAATAGGTATCGCGCTGGATCGCAATCATGCGCTCGATATCGAGATCTTTAGCTCCGTTGAGAAGGTTCCAGATCCTTCGAGCGCGATACGGCCCGTCCCACCCGTGGGTGATAAAGTGCGGGTAGCTTTCTCCGACGATACGATTGTTCGCGGTGACGATGATTCCGGACTCCGGATTGGTGACGTTGGGCAATTCGTCAAAGGGGACGTATCCGCTCCAGCGGCCTCTTTCGGTGGCGCCGTCATAGGGCGCGCTCCCGTCCTCGTCTTGGCGCTCCGGGATTTTTCCGACCAGATGGTAGCCGATGTCGCCGTCACGATTGGCCCATACGCAATTCATTGTGGGGCCCCGATACGCGGCGAGCGCCCCGTCAACTTCACCGCTATTGCCGGCCCGATTTAGCCCATGGATGGAAACCAGCTCGGTCGCGTCACGGTCGAATGCCGTCCACCGAAGCGCATAAAGAAAGTTACCGTCGTCGAACACGATCGGACCGTGCCTCGTCACCAGCACCGGGAGCTGACGAAAACTCGTTTCGCCTGAAGCCTCCTTGACCGCGATCCGTTCATTGCGCAGCACCGCCTGTTCCCATCCGTTGGGGGTGCGGTAAACCTGGGGGTCGCTGGGCGAGAAGGTTTCCCGGTAAAGATCCTGTTCGTCTCCACCCAGATTGGTAAAACCCCATGCACAGTAATCGTTATGGCCGATCAGGATGCTGGGCAGCCCGGGGATCGTTGCGCCGGCGACGCGGAGTCCGGGCGCGGACAGATGTGCGAGGTACCACACGCACGGCACCGACGCGTCGAGGTGAGGATCGTTGGCAAGCAGCGGCTTGCCGCTATGGGTAAGTTTGCCGGAGACGACCCAATTATTGCTCGCCGCCTTGAGGCCCGCAGGTCTCATACCGATGCGTTTCAGGCTTCTTTCACGACTTAATACCATCTCCAGCAAGCGGTTGTTGGACTGGCTATCCAGTCGGACGCTGGGCGGCGCCACGGTCAATCGAGCAGTCTGGGCAGCAGTCAGCGCGACCTCGTCGTGACCTACGATCAGGAGATCGAGCGGCGAGTTATTTTGCAGCAGGACGGCGCGGCTGGCCGGAGGAAGATCTGCAAAGCTGGCCCGCATGATGTCGGACATCCAATGCGAGGACATGGATTCGGCGAGCACCTTTCCGACCGCGATGCCGTCCTGTGCGTTCCAGGGCTGAGGCCGAAAATTGAGGATGTGGAATTCCAGCGGCAGCGTGGCCGTGTCGAGCGAATTTATCCGCGCGTTGACGCCGCTTGCAAACCATTGCAGGGTGTGCCGGACCGGCTCCGGGAGCGCGGCCAGAATCTGCCCGCATAGCCCTGCGAAACCGTAGCGCCGAAACTGGTAGTCCTCCTGCAGGAAGTCAGGGCCCAATATTTCGGCGAGTTGGCCATAGGCCGTCCGGCGCAGCAGCTCCATTTGCCATAGCCGATCGCCGGCAACGGTAAATCCGAACGCAAAGCAGAGATCGGGTTCGTTCTGAGCCTCGATGTACGGAATGCCACGGCGGTCGCGGCGGATCAGCACGTCATTGCTGAGGCCGGCGACGCGGGTCGGAACATGCGTCGCGTCCATTGAATCCCCCTTGTCACTGCGCGCCTGGTTTTTTCCCGCGCGCGCTCGTTAAAATGATTTCCGAAACAAGCCTGTCGGGCTCAAGGAGAGCTGCCTGAATGATATGGGTCCACAAATGCAGTACGTCAGAGATCAATTGGTTCGAATAGTGTGCCACTTTGTAGGTGACCCAACAATCCAGTTTCTGCTCCGATTCGGCGAATTCGAATACCAGATCGGCCTGCGAGCCGACAACATCCTCGACCGGCGGGCGCTGGTTTTCCCACATCGGCACCACCTCGAGACTAGCCTTGCGGTACCGCATGTCCGGCGTACGGGCATAGATCATCAAAGCGGGAAACAGCTCGATGATGTCCTGTTCGGTCAAACCGACACTTTCGTGCCGGACGATGAACGCGCCAGGAAGCTCCTGATGCTGATGAATCTGCAATATCTCGCTTTGTGCCATCAAAAGCAGATTCCGGAATGTGTAATCGTCGGGAGCCTGCAGGCGGAGCAGCATGAGGTTTGCGAAGTACCCCACCATCTCCTGGCATTCAGGGCGCGCCCGCCCCGAAAACACGGTGCCCAGACGCACATCCCCGTTTCCCGTCCAAGCATGAAGAAGCATTATGGTCGCCGCGGACAGGGTGACAAAGCTGGTGGTGGACTCGCGAGCTGAGAATTCGCGCAGAGCCCTGAACACGTCTTCCGGCCAGGTCAAGCGTTGGCGTTTGGAATGCTGGTCGCCCATAGCCCCGGCCGGCCGGCCAGAGGGACCGAAGGGAGCCGTCGGGCGGTGCAGTTTCGAACGCCAGAATGCGATTTCCCCGTCGACGAGTTGCGCGAAGGCGGGCCCCTGCTGCCACTCTGACCAGTCGCCGTACTGGAAGGCCGGTTCAGGCAGACAGACGGGAGCCCCGTCCGAAAGCTGGCCGTAAATGATGCCGATCTCCTCGGCAACGATGTTGAACGAAATGGCATCGCAGGCGAGATGATGGATGGTGATGATCAGGACATGGTCGACAGGAGACATCCTGACAAGACAGGCCCTGATCGGAAGGTCCCTGCTCGGATCCATGGGGCGGCAAATCTCGTCGTAGATCGCGGCCTCGCACAGCGCGCGCTGGGCGCCCTCGGGCCCGTGATCGAGATCCACCTGACGCCATTGCAGGTCCGGCGCTTGCCAAACGCGCATGTTTGCCTCGGTTCCCCGGGCCTCGATCGTGAAGCGGAGACTTTCGTGGCGAAACGTGACTTCGGTGATGCTTTTTTTCAAGATATCGGGCCGGAGAGGTCCTTTAAGCCGAACAACCCGGGGCACGTTGAAGAGATCGGTAAGGCGTTTGGTCCGCCAGTCGCGCCATAGGCAATGCTGGAGCAGACTCATCGGGCGCAATGCGCTCTTGCGGCGGACCAGTGGCGGCAGCCCCACGCTTTCGGGCCGGTCAATCGGCGCATTGGCCGATGACCGCCGGGAGCGGATCAGGGAAGTCAGATCCGCCAGACCGGAATGTGAAAATAGTTCTTCATGCGACAGCTCGATGTCAAACGCCGCGCGCAGACGGACCCGGACAAGCATGAGCGAGAGCGAATGGCCTCCAAGGGCGAAGAAATCCCCATCCGGGGGAATGTTGGAGATACCGAGAATTTCATTCCAGATCCGGGCGACGGTCTCGTCTTCGATGTCGTGCGGGGCGGCGACCGCCGTCTCGGTCTTGCCGCTTAGTCGCTCCAGCGCCGCCTGATCCAGTTTGCCGCGTTTGGTTCTGGGAAGTTCATCAAGGAACACGAACGCAGCCGGGATCATGTGCGGGGGCAGACACTCGCGAAGGGCGTTCCGAAGCTCGCCTTCGGGTGGGCGAGTGCCGCCACCACAGACCAGGAAGGCAACGGTGCCCGGACCCCCGGGCAGCGATGCGATCAAGGCAACATGACATTGCCGAACGTCCTTCTGTTCCAGCAGGGCGGTCTGGATCTCGACCAGATCCGTCCGCTGACCGCGAATCTTGACCTGACTGTCGCCGCGACCCCGCCAAAGGATCATCCCGTCTTCTCGGATGCTGCCGCGGTCGCCAGTCCGGTACAGCCGCTGCCCGGGCAGACTTGAAAACGGGTCGGGAATGAAGACCTCCGCGGTTCGGTCCGGCGTGCCGCGATATCCCCGGCTGACCCCTACACCGCCGATATATATCGAGCCGGAGGCGCCGATCGGGACCGGCTCCAGCGCGTCATCCAGCACGTACACGCTATTGTTCGTCGTCGCGGTTCCGACGGTGACCAATCCTCGAAGGGAATCCGGCACTCCGCCGCAATGAAACCGGCTTCCCGAATCGGAGCATTCGGTCGGCGCATAGACATTCATGATCGGCGTATAACGGCGTGTCCATCGCCTCGCCAGTACCGCGTTCAAGGCTTCGCCGGCAGAAACCAGGCAGCGAAGGTGATGGCCCGGCAGCGCCTCGCCGTTGCTCAATTCAAGTGCCGATAGCACCGCATCCAGATAGGTCGGCACCAGCTCGAGAATGGTGACTTCCGCCTCATCGACCTGGCGCAGCAGCTCGACGCCATCGCGCACGACGGCTTCGTCGAACACGACTGTCTGTGCGCCGGCCAATAGCGGTGCAAACATTTCCCATATCGCGATATCAAACGTGGCCGGAGCGGTCTGTGCAACAATGTCGTTCTCGCTCAACCCGAGGTCTTCGATCTTGAGCAAGAGATGATTGAGCATGCCTCGATGCTCGACCATCACGCTCTTGGGCCGACCCGTGGTCCCCGACGTGTACATCTCGTAGGCCAGGCTGTTGGGCCAATAGTCTCCGGGGCGGCCGTAGACATCGTCGGCGCGGCGGCGCAGGTCGTCCAGCGAAACCATGGCGGGCCGATCCTCCGGCGGCATCCGGGCCAGCAGCTGGTGTCCGAGCGCCTCGCATTCAGGCGCCACAACAAGACAATGCGGACGGGACATCTCGACCATGCCGGTGAGGCGGGGCGCCGGGCTCCGATGATCGAGTGGCAAATAGACGCCACCCGCCTTCCAGATGGAGAGAACGGCCACGACCAGTTCTGCACGCCGCGGGTGCAGCACGGCCACGACGACTTCGGGGCTGACGCCGAGTTGGCCAAGCCCCTCGGCGCAGGCGTCGGACTGGTCGTCGAGCTGACCATAGGTGAGAGTGCGGTTGCGATCGCGTATCGCGACCGAGCCCGGCGCGCGTTCCCGCCGCTTGCTGATCAGCTGAACGATGCCTTGATTGCCGCAACGGCAATTTTTTGGTCCCTGTCCCGCTGCGATTTGCGCCTCTCGCCATTTCACGGGAATCGCGCTGATCTCGCCGACCTTCCTGGCCGCCGAATGAATGAAATCGGACAAGACGGTCGTGAAGGTCTCCAGGATCCGGCTGGCCTTTGCCCCGTCTACCACCGCGGTATCATGCACGATCATGATTTCGAGCTCTTCGGCCGCACGGACAGCAATGCTGACGGCGTGATTGGGACGGTTGATGTAGTGGACGTCCTCGATTTGGACCTGGCCGCCGATCACCGCCCGGGACGGATAGTTGTCAAAGATGAGCAGGGTGTCGAACAGGCCCTGGTTCAGGGGCAGGCCGCTCGCCTTGTGAATGTCAGCCAACGGCAAATACGAGTTTTGCCGGACGTTGAGCTGATTTTGCTGAAGCCCGGCGAGCCACTCCGTCAGCGCAGCACTTGCAGCGACCTCAACGCTGATCGGTACGGTGTTGATGAACAGACCGACCACCGTGCTCGCGTTGCTGAGTTCGGCGGGCCGATCAGCCACGGTGCTGCCAAAGACAATCCTGCTCTGGCCGGCGTATTTGCTGAGAACGATCGCCCACGCGCCCAACAGCAGGGTGTATAGGGTGATCCGCTGCGATGCGGCCAAGCGGCGCAGAGCCTCCAACGTCTTCCGGTCGAGAACGCCGCCGCATTCCCTCATGGCCTGAGCCGCGCCGGATCCGCTTCCACCCCACACCAGGCAGTTGGCCGGACCAATATCTTCCAGATATGAAGCCCAGAACTGCTCCGAGTGAGTTCGCTGCCTGGACGACACGATTTCCACGTATTCGCGAAGTGATGTCGGCGCCTGCGACGGCGGCGGACCGCCCTCGACCAGGGCGGCATAACGCTGCCCGATCTCATTAAGAAGAATGGAGACGGACCACCCGTCCAAAATCAGGTGGTGGTAGCTCCAGATGAAGGCGTAGCTGCTATCTCCGGTACGTCCGAGATAGAGCTTCATCAACGGTGGACGGTGAAGATCGAAACCGTCCTCCGTCGTCTTCTGCAGTTGAGCGTCGAGCCGGCTGCGCTGGCTTGCTTCGCTTTGGCTGCGCAGATCCTCGCATTTTATCGGCATCGGCGTCGGACCGAGGACCACCTGGTAGGGACGCTGCATTCTTTCGGTGACGAATGCCGTTCGCAAAGCGCCATGCCGGCTGATGGACGACTGCCAGGCCTGCGCGAAGGACGGCATATCCAGCGCCCCGACGATCTTGCCCTTCAAGTGATCAACATAGGCTCCGCGATTGTGCGGATTGAGACTGTGGAACAAAATTCCCTGCTGCATGGGCGTCAGTGGAAAGACGTCCTGGATTTGAGAGTAGCCAATCGCTGCGAGTGAACTAGTTTCCAAAGAGCTTCCTCAATTGCTCCAATTCCTCCGGCTGCGGATCGAGATCGGCGCGGAGCTGCGGCGGGACGGACCGTTTGCCGTTGTCCGCGGCGGCGTTCGTGATTCCGGAACTGACCTGCCGGTTGCGCGCCATCGGGCTTTGGGCCAGCTTGGCGACGGTCGAATATTCATAAAATTGTTCAGGGGTGATGACGATTCCCATGCGGTCGTACAGCGACAGAACTGCCTCCATGAATATTGTGGAATCCGCCCCGAGGTCCAGGAAGTCGTCGTTGATGCCGATGCGCTGCAGCCCGAGCAGAACCAAAAAAACCTGGGCGATGGACCGTTCGGTATCGTCTCCGGGCGGCACATAGGCGTTCGGGAGGTCGGGCCGCGGATGCAGCACCGATGCTTCGGGTCTTGCGAGCTTCTGCTCGGAAGAATTGACCCGCGTGAGATCTGCAGGGGTGACAATCAACCGCGGCGGGATGGAATGGTGAAGCAACCTTGCGAGGCATTCGATGCCTTCGTCCTGACTGATGCAGCGGGATCTCGCGTCCTCGGCAAACGCCACCACCGCGTCGTGGTCCGGCAGCTGTACGCTTGTCATCAGTACACGGCTGAACGAAAAGCCGCTGAACGCCACCAGCACCCTGCCGTCCCGATCCATGATCGTGATGTCCAGACCGAGCCGCCCGGAAGAACCCGCCTCGGGCTGCACTGCGGCGTGAGCATAGATGTGGGGCGGAAGCGGCGCGTGGACGCTCATCTCCTGGAAGAAAATCGGGACGTGATAACCCTCGCTTTCGTCCTGGGTATAGAAGCTCGTGGCGACATCGAGCAGCGCCGGATGCAGGGGGTGCAATGGCAGGTCGGCATGAAATTCGTCGGACAGATGCAGTTCCGCCAGCGCCTCATTCTGGCCCACCCACACCGTACGCAGCGATCGCCACCGCGGTCCCACCTGATAACCTTCATCCGGCGCCGTCTGCGGCGAAGTTCGGTCAAGCCTGATTGTCCGCACCGTGCAGCGTTCTCGAATGTCTTCAAGCCGCCCGGTCTGCGGCGCCGCGGTGAG
>Ga0116117_1000206_pt1 | contig 17785 bp, 14 predicted proteins | sample June2015DPH_11_1_FD_89790 | JGI IMG/M metagenome (GOLD analysis project Ga0116117, IMG submission 89790) | Peatland microbial communities from SPRUCE experiment site at the Marcell Experimental Forest, Minnesota, USA - June2015DPH_11_10 | ecosystem: Environmental > Terrestrial > Soil > Wetlands... | reverse complement strand
CGTGGCGTTCGATTTCCTCCCCGCCCCGCGCTCGAGTGAAGATGTGGTTAGCTTGAAGAAGGTGCAGAAAGGCTATGGCAAAAGGCGCATCTACGACGGGTTTGACTTCACGGTGCGCCGCAGAGAGCGCTGGTGTGTGATGGGCATCAACGGCGCCGGCAAGTCGACGCTTCTGAAACTGGTGGCGGGCTCGACGCCGCCGGATGACGGCACGGTGGCGCTCGGCGGCAGCGTCAAGATGGGCTACTTCGCCCAGCACGCCATGGACCTGCTCGAGGGCGAGCGCACGGTGTTCCAGTCGCTGGAGGATTCGTTCCCGCAGGCCGGCCAGGGTAGCTTGCGCGCGCTCGCCGGCTGCTTCGGCTTCTCCGGCGACGACGTCGAGAAGAGATGCCGGGTGCTGTCGGGCGGCGAGAAGGCGCGCCTGGTGATGGCGATCATGCTGTTTGATCCGCCCAACTTCCTGGTGCTGGACGAGCCCACCAACCATCTGGACCTCGCGACCAAGGAGATGCTGATCACGGCGCTGTCGCAATACGAGGGCACCATGCTGTTCGTCTCGCACGACCGCCGCTTCCTGGCCGCGCTGTCCAACCGGGTACTGGAACTGACGCCCGAGGGCATTCACCAGTATGGTGGCGGCTACACCGAATATGTCACGCGTACCGGGCAGGAAGCCCCGGGCTTGCGGAGCTAGCCGTAGCGAGCGGCGGTCTTCTCCCTCGCCCCGCGCTTGCGGGGAGAGGGTGGGGTGAGGGGCTCTCTCCATCAGCTCGATTCGCTGAGAGTCCCCCTCACCCGGAAATGTCGCTGCGCGCCGCCTCCGACCTTTCCCCGAGGACGTTCCCGATGACAGGCTCCGCGACGAGGAGCCCTTACGACGAAGCAAACCAACTTTCGTTTTGCGGCACCAAAGCTGCATTGCTTCGCTGTCATCGGGCCGCGCGGTCGCACGACCCGATGGCTCGCAATGGCGGTTTGGCTGTTTGACATTTGGGTCAGGAAAAAATCCGGAGGGGTGCGCAGGGCCGACGGGCCGCGCGGGTGTGCGCCGTGGACTCTGCCACCATGTTCAAGCGAGAGGTGGCACGGCGCTCTTCGCGCCTTTTGCCTACCCTCCGAAATGCTTGCTACCCTTTGACAGCCAAAATACTGATCCGCGTTTCATCGGTAAAATTCTTCAGCTCCTCACCTTCATGGCGAAACAGCCGGCGCTCGATCGTGACGGTGCGGTCGTTCACCGACTTGCGGCATTGCTCATTGACATAGACCCCGCCGACCGGCTGCTCGTCGGCCGCCGGCTGGCGCTCGGTGCAGTTCCAGCCCTCGGCGCCGAAGCGGGACTTCGCCTGCGCGCCGAGCAGGAACGCCTTCTTGTGCATGTAGAGCCGGGAATTCGGATCGGTCGCAATCAAGAGGCCGGCGACGATGCCGGTGTCGTCCACCAGCAAGGTCAGGATCACCGGATGACCGGCGACTTTCGTCCCCTCGCGATCGATCGCCGGATCGTAGCCGAACCGGATCGCGCGCAGCTGCGACGGGCCGACCGGGCAATCGGCCCATTGATTCCAGTTCTCCAGCTTGCCGGCAGAGCCGTTCGCGCAGGCCAGATCGGCGTAGCCCTGGCTCGGCAGCTCCCGCGCGGCCATGCCGATCCGGATATCGCGCAGGTCATTGGCACTCCGGTCATCGGCGCGTACCGGCGCGACAGACAGCACCAGGACCTGAAGCATGGCGACCAGTAGGGTCGCCACCACGGTGTGGACTCGTAGCATCACTGTGTCTTTCCCGTACTCTCCGCCGATTGCGCCGGCTCGCTCTTGTAGATGTTGCAGACTTTCGAGCCCTCGGAGAAAAAGCTGATGCAGTCGGCATAGCTGGGCTCGCCCTTGCCCTTGATATGCGCGATCACGTAGTCGGCCACCGCACTGATGTCGGCGGAGCGCAGGAAGATGTTGGCCTCCGGCGGCATGTGGCCGGCCATGTCGGCGCGATGGCTGCCGTAGCATTCGATTTCGTCATAGGCGTCACGCAAGAAAAAGGGCATGCCGGTGCCGGGACGGCCGCAGCCTACGGTCTCGGCAATCTGCTCGCGCGACAGCTCGGTCCGGCGCAGCGACAGCGCGTCACCGCCATAGCCGCCGCCGCCATTGCCGTGCCATTTATGACACCCCATGCAATTGGCGCGCTTGTAGACAGCCTTGCCGGCGTCGGTCGGATCCGGCGTCGCTTGCGCCAGCGCCGTGCCGCTTGCCAGGCATGTGGCCAGCGTGAAGCCGATCGAGACCGCGATGGCGCGCATCGAAATATTGAAGCCGTTCATCGGATTTCTCTGTTCGATTTTCTTTGTGATTTATTTTTGCGGAACCAGGTCGGAGGGCTCGGGTGTCACCGAGCCCTCCAGATCGCAAAAGCCTAGAGCGCGAACACGTAGAGCATCGAGCCCGGCTGCATCTTCTTCAGCTCAGGCGTGGAATCGATGAACCACTTGTCCCAAGCCCCACCCATTCCGACCAGGATCGCGATGTACTGTTTGCCGTCAACCGCGAAGGTGATCGGTGGCGCGCTGACGCCGCCGCCGGTGTTGAACTCCCACTTTTTCTCCAACGTCTTGCCGTCGAGCGCCATCACTTCGCCCGAGGGTTGGCCGGTGAACACCAGATCGGGCGTCGCCAGCATGCCGCCGAGCAGCGGGAACGGCGTCTCGAACTTGCCGGAGACCTTGCCGGTGGTGACATCGACCGCGGTGACGCTGCCGGTGATGCGCACGGGCTGGCTCGGTCCGCCGCCGGTGAAGAATTCGCGCGGCTTGAGCTTGTCCGGCGTCGTGACCTCGACCTTGATGTGGTTGCAGCTTTCGATCACGGGGATATACCAGAGCTTTAGCTCGGGATTGTAGGCGGTCGGCGGCCAGTTCTTGCCACCCATGTTGCCCGGGCAGATATCCGTCTCCATGTTCTCACGGCTCGGCGTCACTGCCGCATTGTAGTGTTGCACCGGCTTGTTGGAATCATATTCGATCGGCTTGCCGGATTCCGCATCGAGTCCCTTGGTCCAGGTGACCTTCTTCACGAACGGCAATCCCCAGATGAACTTGCCGGTGGTGCGATCGACCGCATAGCCAAAGCCATTGCGATCGGCCTCCAGCGCCAGCTTCAGGGGTCCGTTCGGCCCGGGCACGTCGACCAGCACGTTCTCCGCCACGCTGTCATAGTCAAAGGGATCGTTCGGCGTGTGCTGATAGTGCCACTTGATCTTGCCGGTATTGGCATCGAGCCCCAGTGAACTGTCGGTGTAGAGATTGTCGCCGGGCCGATACTGGTTGTCCCAGTCCGGTCCGGGATTGCCGACGCCCCAGACGATGGTGTCGGTCGCCGGATCATAGCTTCCGGTCACCCAGGTCGATCCGCCGCCGCTGGCGGCGGCGTTGACATCGTCCTTCCAGGTGTCGCTTCCTGGTTCGCCCTTGCCGGGAATGGTGTGGGTGCGCCAGACTTCCTTCTGGGTTGAAAGATCGGTGGCCGCGATCCAGCCGCGGATGCCGTATTCGGCGCCGGCGACGCCTGATATCGCCATGTTCTTCACGATCAGCGGCGCACCGGTAATGACCTCGCCCTTGTCAGGATCGGCGACCTTGCGCTGCCAGGCGACCTGGCCGGTGTCCTTGTTGGTTGCAACCAGCCGGCCGTCGAGGGTATGGGAAATCACCAGATTGCCCGACAGCGCCACGCCGCGGTTGTCGACCCCGCAGCAGGCGACGGCGCCGGCCCAGTCGTGATCGGTCTTCGGATCCATTTTCCAGACCAGCGATCCCTTCCCGCCATGGGTGTCGATCTTGTAGACCGAGCCCCAGCCGTCGGTGACATACATGAAACCGTTCTCGACGATCGGCGTGCCTTCGAGACCGCCATGGGTCCAGATGCCGCCGCCTTCGACGCCGCCGAGCTGCATGGTCCAGGCGACTTTCAGGTTTTTCACGGTATCGCGGTTGATCTCCTTCAGGCTGGAGAAGCGCTGCGCCGAGAAGCTCTTGTGGTGCATCAGCCAGTTCCCCGGCTCCTTGTCGGCGTTGAGCAGTCGTTCCTGCGTGACGGTTGTGTCGTCGGCGGCGCGGAGCGGCGTCGGGCCGAGCGTCCCGGCCAGGACCAACAGGCCGGCGAGTACGGTGGATCTCAGGAGCAGTTTTCGTATCGAGGCTAAGCCTGTCATAATGGTGTTTCCTCCCGTGGCGTCTTCGTTGAAGGGTTTGACCGCCCGGCATGGCCGGGTGGTCGGGTGAGAAGCCTTTTGTCAGTGAGCAGTTTTTCAAGGTCTTCGGCCAACGGATCCCGTGAGACCGTCGATCCATGGGTTCGCCGCCGCTATCTCGGGCGGATGACATGCACCTCCGTTTCCAGCTTTCCGGCTTTCTGAAACATGAGTGAACAGCTGAAAGTGTCACCTTCGGCGAGGACCTGCCGGGTTTGCAAAAGCATCACATGATAGGCCTCCGGCTTGAGCGTGATCTCGCCGGCCGCCGGCACCGGGATCGACTTGATGGCGCGCATGGCCGGCGCGCCTTCGCCGCGATCGACCGTATGCTTCTCGGAGAAATTGGCGGCCGGACAGCTGACGCGCAGCAGCGCATCCGCTTCGGTTGATTGGTTCTTGATGGTCATCAGCAGCGGCACGTCGACGCCTTGCGTATCAGAGACCGGCACCCAGGCGTTCGAAACCTGCAGGGCCTGCCCCTCGCCGGCGAAGGCAGAAACGTTGGCCAAGCCAAACGCCAAGGCGCCCGCTTGCGCAGCATTCAGGTAACGGCGACGGGCAGCTCCGATCGCGGCCACTGATCACGCCCCCCGCAAGCCGGCAGTCCTGGGCCCGACAGCAACGGCACAGCCTACGGTCGATGCCGTGGATCGCTCGCTCATCGGTGTTCCCCCCGATTGGTGTTGTTGTTATCGCGGTCGCTGGTATGCATTGCACTTGCAAAAATGCAAGATGTCAAGCTCAGGTTGTGGGCGGTACCTTGTGGTCGCCCTCCTTCGGCGCCCCCCGCACCCACCTGCTCAATCCAAACGGGTCGGTCGTAGGCCGGTGTTGAACCCGCAAACGATGAGGTGGCGATGTTTTTCTTGTCAGTCTCGATGAATTTTTTTCAACCTCTCAGGCTTGGGATCTTCATGTTGATGAGCCAACCGAAGCCCGAGGGCGGTAACCAACGCTCCTCCCCGCCTTCGCGGGGTAAGACGAGCCTCTGTTGAGGAATTTGCGTAGGGTGGGCAAAGCCAGCGGAGCGCGCGAACGCGCGAACCGTTGGCGTGTCCACCAGTTCGAGCAGGAGGTGGGCACGGCGCGAAGGGCGCCTTTGTTTGCCCACGCTGCGATTCCATATGTCGCAAAGCAAAACGGCTCGAACAGGGAGAGCGCGCGTGCAAGAGTTCGACTATGTCGTCGTCGGCGGCGGATCGGCCGGTTGTGTGGTGGCGAGCCGCCTCAGCGAGGATCCTGATGTCACGGTGTGTCTGCTCGAGGCCGGCGGGGCCGGCAATGGCTGGGTGGTGACGGCGCCGATCGGGATTGCGATCATGGTCCCTTCTAGCAGAAACAACTGGGCGTTCGATACCGTGCCGCAGGCGGGACTCAATGGCCGCAAGGGTTATCAGCCGCGCGGCAAGGCGCTGGGCGGATCGAGCGCGATCAATGGCATGGTCTATATCCGCGGCCATCGCACCGACTATGATGGCTGGGCGGCGCTCGGCAACGCCGGCTGGGCCTATGACGATGTGCTGCCCTATTTCAAGAAATCCGAAAACAACGAGATCGTGCACGATGCCTTCCACGGCCGCGGCGGCCCCCTCAATGTTGCAAGACTCAGAACGGAAAATCCCTTTCAAGACTTTTTCCTGGAAGCCGGGCGGCAATTGCAGCTTCCCGTCACCGACGATTTCAACGGCGAAAATCAGCTTGGGCTCGGCATCTATCAGGTCACCCAGAAAAATGGAGAACGCTGCAGTGCCGCGCGCGCCTATATCGAACCGAACCTGTCGCGCCCCAACCTCAAGGTCGTGACCGCGGCACCAGCCAGCAAAATTGTGTTCGACGGCAAACGCGCCACCGGCGTCGAATTCGGCCGCGACGGCAAAACCAGTTCGGTGCGGGCCCGGCGCGAGGTCATTGTCAGCAGCGGCGCGTTTCAGTCGCCGCCGCTGCTGATGCTGTCAGGCATCGGCAATGCGCCGGATTTGCAACGCCTCGGCATCGAAGTCGTGCACCATTCGCCCGGCGTCGGCCAGAATCTGCAAGACCATATTGACTTTGCCTTGAGCTACCGTTCCGGCAGCCTCGATCTCTTCGGCAGCAGTTTCGCCGGCCTGCGCCGGCTCTGGCGCGAGATCGGGCGTTACCGCAAGCGCAGGGTCGGCATGATCACCTCGAACGTCGCGGAATGCGGCGGCTTTCTCAAGACCGATCCGAACCTTGCCGTGCCAGATATCCAGCTGCATTTCAGCGTGGCCATGGCCGACAATCACGGCCGCGCAAGGCATCTCGGCCACGGTTTTGCCTGCCATGTCTGCCTGCTGCGTCCGAAGAGCCGCGGCGCGGTGACGTTGCAAAGCGCCGATCCGGCGGCGGCTCCGCAGATCGATCCGAAGTTCTACGATCATCCCGACGATCTCGAGACCATGGTCAAGGCCTTTAAGATCACCCGCCGCATCATGGATGCCGAGCCTCTGGCAAAATGGCGGACCGCGGAAATGTACAGCGGGAATGTTCGCTCCGACGACGACATTCGCGTCATCCTGCGCAATCGCTCGGATACGGTCTACCATCCGGTCGGGACCGCCCGCATGGGCGTCGACGCAATGGCCGTGGTCGATCCGCAATTGCGCGTGCGCGGGGTCGAGGCCTTGCGGATGGTGGATGCCTCGATCATGCCGACCTTGATCGGCGGCAATACCAATGCGCCCTCGATCATGATCGGCGAGAAAGCCGCCGCCATGATCCGGGCCGCGCCATGAGTTCGTTCTACTGGCCGGCCCCGCCAGGCGAAGGGACAAGCCAAGGGAAATGCGCCGCCGGATAGTTTGCCATGTTTGCGGCCAGGATCAGCCTCGCCATCCCTGATCTTCCTTAATTTCCGTCCATTTGGTGTTTCGGCCCTTTCGCCGCGGACACCGTATCCTATAAACGGGTGCGAAGGTCCTCTCACCCGAGCGTGGATATCCAGGCATGTTTGTTTCATTTTTCCCCCGCCCCAAGCTGTTCTTCCTGTCGGCCATCCTCTGGACAGCGCTGGCGATGACATTCTGGTATGGCTACGCCGATGATCTCGTGGGGTCGTCGGCGTCGCCCGCGGTCGGCGTGGCGATGTTCTGGTCGACGCGGTCGCTCTGGTTCGACTTCTATTTTGTCATCAGCGTCGCCCTCTTCGCGGGCGCCTGGATGGTGGTGGCTCCGCATCCCTGGGCGCCGTGGTCGATCCTCGGTTCAGCGCTGATCCTGTTCACCACCTACTTTCAGGTCGAGGTCAGCGTCGCCATCAACAGCTGGTATGGAGCGTTCTACGACCTGGTCCAGGCCGCGCTTTCAAAACCGGGGACGGTCACGATCGAGGAGTTCTACAGCCAATTGTCGACTTTCGCCGGCATCGCGTTGGTCGCGATCACGGTCGCGGTGATGACGCATTTCTTCGTCAGCCACTACATCTTCCGCTGGCGCACGGCGATGAACGATTTCTACATCGCCAACTGGCCGCGGCTGCGCACGATCGAGGGCGCTTCGCAGCGGGTGCAGGAAGACACCATGCGGTTTGCAACCACCGTCGAAGGTCTTGGCGTCAATCTCATCAGTGCTGTGCTGACGCTGCTGGCCTTCCTGCCGGTTCTCGTCAGGCTCTCCGGTGATGTCACCGAACTGCCCCTGATCGGTCCCATCCCCTATCCGCTGGTGTTCGCCGCGATCATCTGGTCGGTGCTTGGAACCGGCGCGCTGGCGCTGATCGGCATCCGCCTGCCCGGGATCGAGTTTTTCAACCAGCGGGTCGAAGCGGCCTATCGCAAGGAACTGGTGCTCGGCGAGGATGATCCGGCCCGCGCCGATCCACCGACATTGAGCGAACTGTTCGCAAACATTCGCAGGAACTACTTCCGGCTTTATCTGAACTTCATGTACTTCAATGTCGGCCGCTACGTTTATCTGCAGAGCGACCAGGTCTTTCCCTACGTCCTGCTCGGACCGACCATCGTTGCCGGCAAGATCACGCTCGGAGCCATGCAACAGATCCTGAATTCGTTCGAACAGGTCAGAACCTCGTTTCAGTATCTGGTCAATGCGTGGAGCACCATCGTCGAACTGATTTCGATCTATCAGCGGCTGCGGGGTTTCGAGGCCCAGATCGAGGGCGAGCCGCTGCCTTCGATCGAGACCCGGACCGAGCCGCTGTCGTTGTGATCAGTCGGTCCGCAATGGCTGATAGAACCGAGAAGCGATCTCGCATATACGCCTAAATTCCGCCATCGAGTTTGTCGGACTAAGCCTTCCTTAGCAGATGGAAAATCCAGATGAGCAGCGAACCCTTCAAGACCTGGCAGTGCCGGACCTGCGGCTACATCTACGACGAAAAAAAGGGCGACGCTGAAGAAGGCCTGGCGCCGGGCACCAGATGGGCCGACATTCCCGACGACTGGGTCTGCCCGGTCTGCAGCACGCCGAAGAGCGATTTCGATATGGTGGAAGTATAGGGGCCAGCGCTCGCGAAGCGCGACCAGCGACGATGCGCCCATCGTCGCCGGCGCCCGCCAGTCAGAACCGGTGGACGAGGTTCGGCACCGCCGCCGCTGGACAAGCGCCGAACTGGCCAGGAACTTTAGGGTTGTTCGCGAGCTTCGGCAGCAAAGCGAGATTGCGCTGATCTACCTCACTCGAAAAGTCGGGCGCCAATGGCGGGCTTCACGTCAAGGCCGAATACAGCAGGTGCGCGCCGTTTAGCACCAGAAACAATGCGAATAACCCCGCCAGCATCCGCGAGGGCAGCCAATGCGCGACTGCCACACCGAGGCGCACGGTTACGAGGGTTCCTGCAACCAGAGCTATCAGGGCGGGCAAATTGATGTAGCCAATCATCCAATGACCGAGCGGTACGTTGCGGCCTTCCCAGGCATAAGCAAGCGCCCCTGCCAAGCTTACCGGCAATCCGATGGCTGCCGAAGTGCCGATTGCGAGCTTCGGCTCCATGCCGGCAGCCTTGAAATAAGGCGTGAACAACGTCCCTCCTCCGATCCCGGCCAGCGCCGCAATGCCCCCGAAAGCCAGACTGAAGATATTCAGTGCGAACGAACACCGTGCCACCATCTGCAGCGCGGCCAGCTTCGACACATCGGTAATCATCAAGGCCGCGGCGAAAAACTGAAAACAAGCGACGAAAGTGAGCAGCGGGATCGCTGGCGTTTCGGCGGCAACCGCACTGCCGAAGGCGACGCCGACGACCACCCAGGGTGCGGCGCGGCGGATCATCTCGGTCGAGGTGCTGCCCCGTCGGTAATGGCCATAGGCGCTCTGCGCCGCCGAAAATACGATCGCCGCCATGGATGTTCCGAGAGACATGGCCACCGCTTGCTGCGTGGCGATCCCTGTCGTCGTGAATGCGTAGACGAGGACGGGAACCATGATCAGGCCACCGCCAATGCCGAACAGCCCTGCGAAGAACCCCGCTGCAACCCCACTCAAACCAAATACCGCGAAAATCAGTTCGCTGGCCATTCTAACCTCCATCCTCGGAGTTCGGTGGTTACTGACTGACGCCAGACTCCCAAGCTGCGAGAGGGCGCCACGCGCGTTGCCGACCCACGCACTGGCCCGCAATTCCGTTAGGTTTACGAAGCTGATTTACCGCAACGAAAACGCTCGACAGGACTTTTCAGATGGCATCTTCGGTTGATCAAAAATAATGATCGTTGATGCAATCATCACGATGTGGCCGCCCCACGACGGGGTCAGCCGTTTATACTCCTCGACGCTGCAAGCCGATGTGAGCTAGTTCACAAGCCAATGTCGATTTGGTCCGCTTGCAGGCCTTAAGGTTGGCGATCATCCGCCGTGACGCGTGCGACGCTTTCGTAGCGCGGGTCGATCTGCGGATGAGGCTCGTGTCGAGCGCGCGGGTGCGTATCACCAATTCATTGTCGCCGAGACCAATTTGATCAGTTCTGGATCGTCAAAGGTCTTGGCCGTCATGAGTGCACCGGCTTCGATCATATCGGCATGGCTGAGGCTCGTGCGGATTCCTATGGTCGCAATGCCTGCAGCGGACGCAGACTTGATGCCGGAGCGGGAATCTTCGAACGCCACGGCCAGATTGGGGGCGGCGTTAACCGCGCGCAAGCCTTCCAGGTATGGCAGCGGATGCGGCTTGCCGTGCGGAAGTTCATCGCCGATCACAACGGCTTTGAACCGGTGCATGATCCCGAGTCCGGATAGCAGCATTTCGGCATTCAGACGTGGAGCGTTGGTAACCGCAACCATTGCAATACTTGCCTGATCCGCGAGGGCCAGAAGTGTCATTAATCCCGGCGTCGGCTTGATCCGACCAGAGACGAGGTTGCGGAAGGCTGTTTCCTTTTCTTCCATGATGGCAACTTGACGATCCGGCGGCTCATTCGCCAAAAATCGCTCGATGATCGAGGCGTTGGAAAAACCCTGAAGTTCGATCGAGAAGCGTCCGTGATCAAAGACATGACCACGGGGGCCTAAAACCAGTTTGAAAGCTTCCAAATGAAGCGCGTCGGTGTCGGCGAGCGTGCCGTCAATGTCGAATAGCAACGCCTTTTCTGGTCTTGGCGGCATCCAGGAGTTCCCAACAGCGTGCACGGCGACCCAGGATTCAATCAAGGCACTTTAGAGCATTTTCCGAAAAAAGGTGGACGCCGGCTTGCCACAGACTGGCCTTGGTATTCGCTCACGGAGATCAATCCGCCCTGCGACCCCTGCACGCCTAACGCTGCCGCGTCCACCGCATCTCATCCCGCGTGTCTGACGATCGCGATACGCCCCATCTGGAACGAGACGGGGTAGTTATGAACTGATTCGAACAGAAAAGCAACAATAATATTTTTAGCAGGTGGACTTGAACAGTCCCGAGACACCAGATCTAGCCCGCCGGGCCATCGGCTTTTGTGATACGGCGGCGGTAGCGTCAATCCGCCGTGGCCCATCGCGAGCCCGTCGCGGAATCGAATGACTTCCGTTGTCGGGGCCCAACGTTGGTGACAGGTCTCGCTGCTGGCTCGAACTGATCGCGAATGACAACAGAGCGGACCTTCACTCGTTTTGCTTTAAGGTCGTAGCGCGCGACGCGGAAGCTGGGCTCGGCGACGCACCCGGTATCGACGGTACAGTTCCTGTCAACGCGGATGGCCAAGTGAAACCTGGCTTCCTTCACATGAAACTGCCGATAGGGTGACGTCCGCGCATATCATTGCGCGGTGCGCGTTCGCCTCGACGCGCCGTTTTGCCATCGACAATCGGATCAACAGGCGACTGTTGAACGAGGTCAGTGGTGCTTCGCGCAACGTCTATCCACAGCACGGACTTGCGGAGATGGATTCGGCTGAATATGGATTGATCCTGGATCTTGAATAGGCACCAGCGGGGTAGCCGACCCGGCGATTTCCGCAGTTGCGCCTGAGATAGGCCGCGGACTGTCCGTCGAGCCATGGCGTGCCAAGTTTTGCTGCGCATCGGCGTACCCGAGCGAATATCTGCGGCATCGCCACACCGACGCCGGAATGGGAGCCGGGCTACCGTCGTCGGCCAGATTGATAGATCTACGTGCAATTACGGATACCAAAATTGCCGGCTCTTTAGCTATTTGCGCGCAAGTTCCTCCGCATCGGTCAACACGTCGTTGAAATAATCGCCCGTGGCTGGGGACAGGCGGGGCTCCATTCTCGGCTGGGGCTTTTGGCTGATTTCGAACTGGCCGTGTCAGCTAGTAAGGAAATCTTTTTATGCGACCGCGACCGACCTCTGTAGCACCGCAGCCTCGGTTACGAAAAAACCTCCGGCTGGCCCCGAGGATAATGATCCTGTCGGCCTCAGGTATCCTATTGCTGGGCGTGTGCCTGACGGGCGTGGCCTGGTACGTGCTGCAGGTCGGTGCAACCAAGTCGGCCTTGGAGCGCGTCGACACAAACATGCGGGTTGCATGGGATGTGGTTCGCGCCAATGGCGCCACTTTCACAAGTGTCGAGGGCAAGCTTCTGGCGGATGGTCACGTCCTAAACGACGACATAACGACTGTAGACAAGGTCAAGAGTCTGGTGGGTGGCACTTGCACTATTTTTCTTGATGACCTGAGAATCACCACTAATGTCCAGAAACCAGACGGCACGCGGGCGGTAGGGACTCGGCTCGCACGGAGTGCGGCTTACGAAGCGGTCATCGATCGGAAGACGCCATTTCGCGGAGAGGTCGAGATACTCGGCACGCCCTATATGACCGCCTACGATCCGATTCTCGATTCGAATGGAAAGGTGCTCGGCATTCTCTACGTCGGAATCAAGAAAGCCGACTTCCTGGAGACCGCTAACAATACGCTTTCAACAATCATCTACTCGACCCTTGGAGCGATTTTACTTGCAATGGCGGCCAGCTATGTTGCTACGCGTTCGCTCATTCGGCCGCTGAAATTGCTCACGGGCGCCATGCACAAGCTCGCCGAGGGAAATTTCCAGGTCGTGCTGCCCGGTCTTGACCGCAGTGACGAGGTCGGCGAGGTGGCGCAGGCGGTAGAGATCTTCAGGGTCCAAGCCGCCGAGAAAGCTCGTAATGAGGCAATCCTGAAAGAAGAGCGGCGGCAAACCGCCGAACAGGCCAAGGGCAAGGCCTTGCAGGAAATGGCGGAAGCCGTTGAGCGAGAAACCAACGCCGCGGTCGGCGAGGTCGCGACGGGGACCGAACGCATGGCCAGAAATGCGATCTCGATGACCGATAGCGCGCTTCTGCTTGGAAGGAACAGCAGCAGTGTTGCGGCCGCCGCCGAGGAAGCCCTCTCCAACGCACAGACGGTCGCCAAGGCCTCGTCGCAATTGAGCGTCTCGATTGCCGAGATCGCATCCCAGGTCAAATCGTCACGGGCACTGACGCTTGAGGCCGTGACGGCGTCGACCCAGGCGCAGTCAACAATCGCCAAGCTATCCGAGGCCGCCGGCAAGGTCGGCGCGGTGACCAACCTGATCAGCGAGATCGCAAGCCAGACCAACCTGCTCGCGCTCAATGCGACCATCGAAGCCGCGCGGGCCGGTCAGGCGGGACGCGGCTTTGCCGTGGTGGCCGCTGAAGTCAAGTCGCTCGCGGAGCAGACCGCCAAAGCTACCAGCGAAATCGCGCAGCAGATCACCGAAATCCAGGATGCAACGCAGGCGTCGGTGGCCTCGATCATCTGCATTGGCGAGGTAATTCGCAATGTCGAATCTGTTTCGTCCATCATTGCCAATGCGATCGAAGAGCAAAACACCGTAACGGTGGAAATCTCCCGCACGGTTGAGGAGACCTCGCTTGCCGCCCGCGAGGTGGCCACGCAGATCGTCTCGGTCTCCAATGAGGCTGTCGAGACTGGCCGGCGCGCATCGGAAATCCGCGACGGATCGGCGGAAATCGCCAGCAAGGTTGAACTGCTTCGCGCCACGCTGGTGCGAGTGATCCGCACTTCGACGACCGATGTGGACCGCCGCGTTTCCTCCCGCGTTGATATTCACCGGCCGGCCACGCTCAAGCTGCAAGGCAAATCAGTCAGGGTCACCGTGCGCGATCTCTCCTTGGGAGGCGCGATGATCGATGGCGTCCTCCCCAACATGTCCGTCGATATGCCGATCACGCTAACCATAGATGGTATTGCTGCCGAGTTAAACGGCTTCGTTGCGCGCAGGGATGAAGACGCCACGTTTATGAAATTTGAATTGTCGGAAGCAGCCAACAAGATCATAGGTCAGTGGGTTTCGACCCGTTTGGCAGCATGACCCAGAAGTGGGTAATGGACCATCGGATAAGGGGTCCTTCCGGTGTTGGTTGCGTTTAGCCGCACGGGTGATCCAATTACGGTCGGTTTCAGCGATGCAAAGGTGATCAGGAAGTGCGGCAACGTGCCGGATGATTTGAGTGGGTTGGGATCGGAACGAATTACTCGGACCGTGGCATGGCGATCATCATGCGGAAGGCTGCCGGCGTTTATCGGCTATGACCGATCAACGTCGAGCTTCAGGTTGGCGACGAAAAAGGTATTATGCTGGATACATCCGCTACGGTTGATCAACGGTGTCGCAGCCTTCGAGCGCATGAAGTTGCGGACCTGGGAGCGCGCGGTGGTCTTGCCGCGACGGGATGTTGACGATCCATGGATGAACACCACATAGCGCCGGCCCTTGCGCCGCGCCTCTTCGAGACTGGCCCTGACAAGGTTAGTCACGCCAGCCATCGCCTCTGCGTAGGACATCAATAAAGGGTCGCGCTTGCCGAAATGCAGATCGACTTCATCCGACTTGGACAAGCTCAATTGGGATCTGTATTTCTCCCAATGGCCGATACCCGTCTGAAACTTCGTTGTCATGATCCTTGCCTTGTTCAATGATAGGCCGCGCCCGCTCGCCCTGGGCGATTGCTCGATAGGTCTGCTCCAGCAATGCCTGATTCGGGCTGATAGGATGCATATCCTGGCTCGTCATTGCGAGCCAGTCGGGCGCGAACGCGCGCTCGATTGGGCGAAGCAATCCATCGCCGCCACCGAAAGAAAAGCTGGATTGCTTCGTCGCAAGAGCTCCTCGCAATGACGGTGGGAAGGTCCTCATCCCAGGTTTCGCCGCCGATGTGAACTCAAGCGTGCCAGACTGGCATCACGCGAAGGCGGCCTCGCGGCTTTTGCCGATTTCGCTGCGCAGCCAGCCATACCAGCTTTGCAGCCCGTCGCCGCTGCGCGCCGAGACCTGGAACACCCGGATATCCGGATTGACCTCGCGCGCATTTGCGACCGCGCGGGAGACATCGAAATCGACGTGAGGCAACAGATCGGTCTTGTTCAGGATCATGATTTCGGCGGCGCGGAACATGTGCGGATATTTCAGCGGCTTGTCTTCTCCTTCGGTCACCGACAGGATGACCACCTTGGCGCGCTCGCCGAGATCGAACATCGCCGGGCAAACCAGGTTTCCGACGTTCTCGATCATGACAACGGAGCCGAGCGCCGGCTTCAACTGCGAAAGGCCCCGCGCCACCATGTCGGCTTCAAGATGGCACCCCGTGCCGGTGTTCACCTGCACGGCCGGTGCGCCCGCGGCGCGGATCCGCTCGCCGTCATTGGCCGTCGCCTGATCGCCTTCGATCACATAGAGCTTCAGCTCGCCGCAGAGGTCACGAATGGTGCGTTCGAGCAGCGTGGTCTTGCCGGCGCCCGGCGAACTGACCAGGTTGAGCGCGAGAATCTCACGCCCCGCGAACCAGGCCCGGTTTTTGGCCGCCAAGGCATCATTCTTGGCGAGGATGCGCATTTCCAGTTCGACGACGGCGTCCACCGAACGCGTCTGATGGCCGTGATCATCGTTGTGCCCGTGATGCTCGTCATCGTGGGAACGACGGTGGCTATGCCTGGTGCCATCGGCATGAACATGGTCGTGCTCATGATGATGCTCCTTATCGTGATCGTGCCCGTGGCTATCGCTGACAGCGTCGGCATGAGCGTGAGCATGGGCATGGGCGTGGGAATGGCTGTGCTGATGTTGGCCGTGACTGTGGCTGGTGCCGTCGGCGTGGGCATGATCGTGGGAATGACCGCCCATGGCAGTCTCCTTTCCGGTCTGAAGATTGAGAATTGTGGCGCCTTCCTTGTTCCCGCATCCGCAATGCCCGCACATCAGGCAATCTCCCCTTCGAGTTCCATGCTTTTGATATTGAGTTCCTCGCCCCGCAACCGCTGGTTCTGACGGGAGCCGCAGGCGCAGGGCGTAAACAGCGTAGCCGCCGCAAATTCCAGGCCGCAGGTCTGGCAACGGGCGCGGCCCTCGATCTGCCTGATCTCCAGGGCAGCGCCCTCGAGCAAGGTGCCCTGCGCGACGGTCTCGAAACAGAACATTATCGCATCCGTCATCACGCCCGTGAGCTTTCCGACCTCGAGCGTCACCCGACGGACCCTGCGTCCGTTGGCGGCGTCGCCGACGATGGCGACAATGTTCCTGACAATGCCGAGCTCATGCATACGACGCCCTCAACAGATCCGCGGCAACTGTTCGCCGACCAGCATGTCGACAATCCGCCGTCCGCCAAACACCGTACGCATGGTGACGCGCCCGGCCTCGCCTTGGCTGACCCGTCCGATGATCCCGGCGCCGCCGCCGAGCGGATGCGCGCGCATCGCGGCAAGTGCCGCGTCGGCCTGCTCGGGAGCCACGATCACGACGATCTTGCCCTCATTGGCAAGATAGAGCGGATCGAGGCCGAGAATCTCGCAGAATGCCTTGACGTCTTCGCGAATTGGGGTTGCGGCCTCATCGATCTCGATTCCGACCTGCGACGCATCGGCGATCTCGTTGAGCACCGTGGCAAGGCCGCCGCGGGTGGCGTCGCGCAGGAAGCGGACCCCGGGCGCCGCCGTCAGCAAGGCCTCGATCAGGCCATGCAGGCAGGCGCAATCGCTTTCAATCAAGCTATCGAGCGCCATATCGCCGCGCGCGCACAGGATAGCCGCGCCGTGATCGCCGAGCAGGCCGTTGACCAGCACCACGTCTCCCGGTCGCGCGGTATCGATGCCGAGCGCGAGCCCTTGGCGGATCACGCCAAGGCCGGTGGTGGTGATGAACAATTTATCGCAGGCGCCGCGCTGTACCACCTTGGTGTCGCCGGTGACGATCTGAACACCGGCATCGCCTGCGGTCTTCGCCATCGAGCGCGCCACCCGGCGCAGCACATCGACGCTCATGCCTTCCTCGACGATGACGGCGCAGGACAGATAAAGCGGCCTCGCCCCGCCGACCGCGAGGTCGTTGACGGTGCCGCACACCGCGAGTTCGCCGATGTCACCGCCGGGGAAGAACAGCGGATCGACCACGAACGAATCGGTTGTAAACGCCAGCCGGTCGCCATGGGCCAGGAGCTGCGCAAGGTCAAACCGCGCCTGATCCTCCAGCGGCCCCGGGGCACCATTGGCGAACGCGGCGACGAACACGTCATCGATCAGGTCCTTCATCGCCTTGCCGCCGCCGCCATGGGCGAGCGTCACGGTGTCGACACTGACCTTGCCGAGCCGCCGGGCGTGGATAAACGGTGCGACGTTCATACCGCCTCCTTGTAGCGCTTGACGCCGCCATATTGGTAATAGGCGGCGCAGGCGCCTTCGGACGACACCATCAGCGCGCCGAGCGGGGTTTCCGGCGTGCAGGCCGAACCGAACACCTTGCATTGCCAGGGTTTTATGACGCCCTTCAGCACCTCGCCGCACTGACAGGATTTTGGATCGGCGATCTTCAGGTTCGGAATGGCGAATTTCTGCTCGGCGTCGAAACGGGCGTATTCGTCGCGCAATTTGACGCCGGAATGATCGATCGAGCCGAGCCCGCGCCACTCGAAGAACTCGCGCAGCTCGTAAACCCGCGACACCGCCCGCAGCGCCGCCGCGTTACCATCGTCCGGGACGATCCGCGCATACTGGTTCTCGATGTCGGCGCGCCCCTCCTTGATCTGCTTCAGCACCATCCAGATCGATTGCAGGATGTCGAGTGGTTCGAAGCCTGCGACCACCATCGGCTTCTTGTAGAAATTG
>Ga0116117_1000204_pt1 | contig 17831 bp, 16 predicted proteins | sample June2015DPH_11_1_FD_89790 | JGI IMG/M metagenome (GOLD analysis project Ga0116117, IMG submission 89790) | Peatland microbial communities from SPRUCE experiment site at the Marcell Experimental Forest, Minnesota, USA - June2015DPH_11_10 | ecosystem: Environmental > Terrestrial > Soil > Wetlands... | reverse complement strand
GACTTGCCGGCGCCGGAGGGGCCGGTGACCAGGGTGCTCTCATTGGCGCGGATGCGGAAGCCGTCGGCGGAGATCAGCGGCGTGCCGTTGGGCAGGCGCACCAGGAGCTCTTGCAGGTCGATCTCGTCGCCGCCATCGGATGCCACGACGCCGATCGAATCGGCGGCGGTCGCGAGCGTCGAGGCGCTGGCGATTGACCTTTCAAATCCATCGAGGCGGGCGACGACGGCCCGCCATTCCGCCAGCTCCCGATAGGCCGAAACAAAAAACGACAGCGCCTGTTGCACGCTGCCAAACGCTTCGGCAGTCTGGATCACGGCGCCGAGCAGTATCTTGCTGGCGAAATAGGCCGGCGCAACGAGAATCATTGGGAATATTACGGCTGCCTGGGCGTAACTTTGGGTGAACGCCGTCAGCCGCTTGGTGCGGCTCATGATCTCATACCAGTTGTGGACGACGCGGCCGAAGCGCTCGGAAAGCCGCTCGCGCTCGGCGCCTTCGCCGTGCAACAGCGCGATCTGTTCGGAATTTTCCCGCACCCGCACCAGGTTGAAGCGGAAATCGGCCTCGAAGCGCTGTTGCCGAAAATCCAGGTTGACCAGCGGTGATCCGATCCACTGCGTCAGTATTGTGCCGAAGATGGCGTAGATCAGCGCGCCCCACACGAGGTAGCCGGGGATGTCGAACTCGCCGCCAAAAGCATGCAATGGCGCTGCCGCAGACAGCCCCCATAGGATAACGACAAAGGACGCCAGCGTTACGATTGAGCTCAGCAGGCCGACACCGATGCTCAGCGTTGCATCGACGAACAGTTTTACGTCGTCGGTAACACGTTGATCCGGGTTATCAGCCGCATCACCCTGAAGCTGCATGCGGTAGTGGTTGGCATCGTGCAGCCACTCGCCCAGATATTTGGTGGTCATCCAGCGGCGCCAGCGGATCTGCAGCCATTGATTGAGATAGGTCTGATAGACCGAAAGCACGACGGCTACGGCTGCCAACACACAAAAGACGATGGTCTCGCGGACAAAGCCGTGCCAGTCCTTCTCCTGCAAGGCGTTGTAGAAACGATTGCGCCACTGGTTGACCAAAACACTGTCTCCGACCAGCGCAAGTTCGATTGCAATCACCGCGGCAAGCAACGTACGGCCGGCCAGTTTGTCCTCGGAACGGAAATAAGGCGCAGCGATCCGCCATACGGTCGCGATCGTCGAATTGATCTTGTTCACAGATTGCCGTCTCCATGAGAATGGCTCCAAAGACCTGAAAAAATGGGGGAATTGGAGCGCTTAGACTAAAGTCGCAGTTGCCAAGCGGTGCGTTCGCTTGTCCAAGCCTCGGACTCAACCCTAGCATAGGTATAACGGCGAGGGGCGGGGGGCCTTCCCAGTTCGCGAGGTTGTGAGCGGATCAGGCAAGGCCAGTCCAGGCAGGGCCAATCCGCGGCCGATTTCGCGCATTGCAACGACACTCCGGCGATCGCGCCAAGGCACGCCTGACCGCCGCCACGCGGTCAGGGCGAGGCCGCATAACGGCATGGGAGTAAACTGCAATGTGGAATCAAGTCTATAATCCGCTCAACAATACGGCGCTGTCGACGCTGGCCGCGGCTATTCCGGTCGTCACCTTGCTGGTGCTGATCGCCAGCGGCAAGGTCAAGGCGCACATCGCCGCCATTGTCGCTGTGGTCCTGACCAACCTGATTGCGATCTTCATTTTCACCATGCCGCCGGGCATGTCGATCCGCGCTTCCTTGCTCGGCATCGTCTCCGGGTTCTTCCCGATCGGCTGGATCGTGCTCAACGTCATCTTTCTCTACCAGCTCACGGTCGCAACCGGCCAGTTCGAACTGTTGAAGCGCGCGGTCGGCGGCGTCACCGAGGACCGCCGACTGCAATTGCTTCTGATCGCATTTTCATTTGGCGCGTTCTTCGAAGGCGCTTCGGGATTCGGTACGCCGGTCGCGATCACCGGCTCGGTCCTGATCGGCCTCGGCTTCTCGCCGCTGGCAGCCTCCGGTCTGTCGCTGATCGCCAACACCGCCCCCGTCGCCTATGGCGCGCTCGGCACGCCAATCCAGGGGCTGGCGACAGTGACCGGTCTTGATCCTTATATCCTGGGCGCCATGGTCGGGCGGCAGTTGCCGTTGTTCTCGCTGATCGTGCCGTTCTGGGTGGTATGGGCGTTCGCCGGCTGGAAAGGCATGAAGGACATCTGGCCGGCCATTCTGGTCACCGGCGTGTCGTTCGCGAGCCCGCAATTTCTGATCTCGAACTACGTCAATCCCTGGATCGTCGATATCGGCGCATCGCTGATCTCGATGGGCTGCCTGATCCTGTTCCTCAGGGTCTGGCAGCCGAGGCAGCTCTGGCTGTCGCCGGCGCTGCGCGGCAAGGATGAATCGATTGCGACGATGACGGCGCCGAAGCCCATGGACAAGACCTCGCTCACCCAGACAGAGCTTTGGACCGCGTTGCTGCCATGGATCATCGTCTGCGTCGTGATGCTGATCTGGGGCAACGGGGCCTTCAAGACCTGGGCCAACTCGATCTTCACCTGGAATTATCCGGTCCCCGATCTGCACAACATGATCAACAAGGTCGCGCCGGTGGCGGCGAAGCCGACGCCGGAAGGCGCCGTGTTCGCCTTCACCTACCTCTCGTTCACCGGGACGGGCATGCTGATCGCCGCGATCATCTCCGGCAGCCTGGCGGGCTTTTCGCCAGTGAAGATGATTGCGGAATATGGCCGCACCATCAGGCTGTGTGCGATTTCGCTGATCACGATCTCGGCGATGCTGGCGATCGGCACGCTGACGCGATTGTCGGGCGTCGACGCCACGCTTGGTCTGGCGTTTGCGGCGACGGGCGTGCTTTATCCCTTCTTCGGCACCCTGCTCGGCTGGTTGGGCGTGGCGCTGACGGGATCGGATACCGCGTCGAATATTCTGTTCGGCAACCTGCAGAAAATCACCTCGCAGCAACTCGGCCTGTCATCGATCCTGATGGGCGCCGCCAACTCGTCTGGCGGCGTGATGGGCAAGATGATCGACGCGCAGTCGATCGTCGTCGCTTCAACCGCGACCAACTGGTATGGACACGAGGGCACGATCCTGCGCTTTGTGTTCAAGCATTCGATCGCGCTGGCGTGTCTCGTCGGTCTCTTTGTGATGCTGCAGGCTTATGTCTACCCGTTCACGGAAATGGTCTTGAAGTAAGTCCATTCTTTGCACGATCGACCAAATCCCCGCGGCCGGTATTCCGCGGGGATTCGCTTGTGAGGCGGCAATTTTGACCCGGCCTCAATCCGGTCAATGTCGTACTGAGATTTCAAGCTCCCGCGCAACACCATGTCGGCGCGGATCCCGGTCAAAGGTCCGGCTATTTCCAGGCCGACTTGTCGGTATCCCAGCGCTGGCCCTTGAATTCCCTGGCCAGCGCATCGACCGAGCCGTTGTCGTCCTTCTGGTCGCCTTCCTCGTCGCCGGAGGATTCCTCGGCCAGATTGAGTTTTGGACCCGCGGCTTCGTCCTTGGTCGAAATGACGGGATTACTGATCCACAGAATCAGCCGTTCCGACCCTACCGGCCTGTCCGGCGCCACCAGCGCGGTGATCTCGACCGTTTCGGTGAGGTCGAGCGCGGGAAATAGCTGGCTCGGCCGCTTCAAGGTCAATTTCAGCGCTCCGGTATTGGCGTTCCAGGCCGATGACGACGATTTCGCCGACAGGGTTTTCGTCAGCACGCCGGCAATCGTCGTTGCGAGCTTGTCCCTGTTGAGGCTGTCGCCGTCGCGCCAGTCGGCGGCCGCGAAACGGATCGTGCGCTCCATCTCGATAATGCCGCTGGTCCAGCCGGCGGCGACCACGCCGGGCATCAGCTTGAACCTGTCGATCAGCGCGGCGGCGCGATCAGGATCGACGCCGATGTTGATCGTCTGCTCGCCGGCGCGCAGGGCATCGCACGACACCACGAGGCTATCAAGCGAAACCTCGATGTTCTGACCCTTAAGGGCCCTCAGGAAATCCGCCGCCGCGTCCAGCTTCACCCTGACGGCGACGGCTTCCGGAGAGACTTCGGTAAAATCCTTTGGTGCGGTCGCGATGCTGTCATCGGTAGCCTGGCTGTCCTTGAATTCCATCTCGCTGAGATCGGAATTGTCGGTCGAGGTCACCTCGGTCACCGTTTGGCCGACGCCGATCTGGCCCTTGAATTCGAAGGTGTCGCCGGTCGGTTTGCGGACGAGTTTGACCGTGACCGGCAATTTGTCGCCGAGGCTCTGGGTGGTTCCGGTCAGGGTCTGGCCGTTGACAGCGAGGTTGGCGACGAAACGGTCCTTGCGGTCCGAGCCTTTCTCCGCCGGATAGCAGACGTCGAGCACCGCGGAGGTAACGGTCTTTCCCTGGCGGGTTTCCTTGAGGATGACGTCGGCATTGCCCTCCATCAGGCCATCGATGGAGGTAAAATACCGGACTTCGCTGCCGCCGTTCGGCGCAGCTTTGGGCGAGAGCTTCATGTCGGCGAAGGCGAGATCCGACGATGCCGTCATCAGGCCGACCAGGCAGAACAGAAGCGAGCGCATATTGGATTCCTCGCGAGGCAGAATCAAACCTGACCTTAGGGCTTTTTTGGCTGCGATAGAATCGGAACCGAACCTCACCAACAGACCGACGCCCAATTCGTCAAAAATCAAGGCCGCCCGGAGGCGGCCTTGATCGGGCAGATCGCCGGCAAAACGGGCTTAAAACCCCATGCCACCCCCACCGCCTTGCATCGGCGGCGCCGGCGGCTTCGGCAGTTCGGCGACCATGGCTTCGGTGGTCACCAGCAGGGCCGCCACCGAGGCGGCATCCTGCAGCGCCGTGCGCACCACCTTGGCCGGGTCGATGATGCCTTTGGCGACCATGTCGACATACTCTTCGGTTTGCGCATCGAAGCCGAAAGTTTCCGACTTGTTCTCCAGGATGGTGCCGACGACGATCGAGCCTTCGACCCCTGCATTCTCGGAGATCTGGCGGACCGGCGCTTCCAGCGCTTTCAGCACGATATTGATGCCGGCCTGCACATCGGGATTGTCGTTGTGGATACGGCCGACGGCCTTTTTGGCGCGCAGCAGCGCGACGCCTCCGCCCGGCACGATGCCTTCCTGCACCGCGGCGCGGGTGGCGTTCAGGGCGTCCTCGACCCGATCCTTTTTCTCCTTCACCTCGACCTCGGTCGCGCCGCCGACCCGAATGACCGCGACGCCGCCCGCGAGCTTGGCCAGCCGCTCCTGCAGCTTTTCGCGGTCGTAGTCCGAGGTGGTTTCCTCGATCTGCGCCTTGATCTGGCCGACGCGGGCTTCGATGTCCTTTTTCTTGCCGGCGCCGCTGACGATCGTGGTGTTTTCCTTGTCGATCACGACCTTGCGGGCGCGGCCGAGCATCTTGATCGTCACGCTTTCGAGCTTCATGCCAAGTTCATCTGAGATCAGCTGACCCCCGGTCAGGATCGCGATGTCTTCCAGCATCGCCTTGCGCCGATCGCCGAAGCCGGGTGCCTTGACGGCGGCGACCTTGAGGCCGCCGCGCAGACGGTTGACGACCAGCGTCGCCAGCGCTTCACCTTCGACGTCTTCGGCGATGATCAAGAGCGGGCGGCCCGATTGCACCACGGCCTCCAGCACCGGCAGCATCGATTGCAGGCCGGACAGTTTCTTCTCGTGCAGCAGCACGTAGACGTCCTCGAGCTCGGCGGTCATCTTCTCGGCATTGGTGACGAAATAGGGCGACAGGTAGCCGCGGTCGAATTTCATGCCCTCGACGATGTCGACTTCGGTTTCGAGCGACTTGTTCTCCTCGACGGTGATGACGCCTTCGTTGCCGACCTTCTGCATCGCTTGCGCAATCATCTTGCCGATCGCGGTGTCGCCATTCGACGAAATGGTGCCGACCTGCGCGATTTCGGACGACGAGGCAACCGGCTTGGCGCGCTTCACGAGATCCTTGACCACGGCATGCACTGCAATCTCGATCCCGCGCTTCAGGTCCATCGGGTTCATGCCGGCAGCAACGGCCTTGGCGCCCTCGCGCACGATCGCCTGCGCCAGCACGGTGGCGGTGGTGGTGCCGTCGCCGGCGGAATCGTTGGTCTTGGAGGCGACCTCGCGCAGCATCTGCGCGCCCATATTCTCGAACTTATCCTCGAGTTCGATTTCCTTGGCGACGGTTACACCGTCCTTGGTAATGCGCGGCGCGCCAAAGCTCTTTTCGATGACGACGTTGCGGCCCTTGGGGCCAAGCGTCACCTTGACGGCATTGGCGAGAATGTCGACGCCGCGCAGCATGCGTTCGCGCGCGTCTCCGGAAAACTTTACGTCCTTGGCGACCATTTGAATTCCCTCATGATGAAGCTGGTACGGTGATGGTATCTTGCGATCGTCATTGCCGGGCTTGACCTTGGCAATCCATGTTGCTGTCGAAGGGTGATGGAAGCCCGGATCAGGCCCGGGCATGACGCTGGAGAGCGCTGTAATCCTTGCTCAATCTCAGGCGAGCACGCCCATGATGTCGCTCTCCTTCATGATCAGGAATTCCTCGCCATCGAGCTTGACTTCGGTGCCCGACCATTTGCCGAACAGCACGCGGTCGCCGACCTTGAGGTCGATCGGGATCAACTTGCCGGATTCGTCGCGTCCGCCCGGACCGACCGCGGTGATTTCGCCTTGCGAGGGTTTCTCCTTGGCGCTGTCCGGAATGATGATGCCGCCCTTGGTCTTCTCTTCGGCGTCGATGCGTTTAACCACGACACGGTCATGCAGTGGACGAAATCTGGATTTAGCCATAACGGTTCCCTTTGCAGGCTCGCTTTTCGGATCTGGTTGGCGGCGAAAGCGGATCGGAATGCAGGCCTGTTCGACACCGCCAAGGGGGACAAAACCGCTCGCATCCTTAGCAATCACGCTCTCGGAGTGCTAAGTGTGACCCGGGAATATGGCTTGACGCCGATCCTGTCAAGCAAAGGGGGTTAAGCCCTTGGTGAGGCCAATACAGCATGCTTTGAGGAAATCGGAGCGGCAGCGTAACTTACCGGACGTGGTTGCTCCGACAGCGGTTTTACGCTTGGCTGCAAGGTGGGTGCGGCCACGAATCTGTTCAGGGGAATATCATGGTCAGGTCTTGTAGCGTCGGTGCGGCTGTCAATCTGGGGCTCGCCTCGGTGCTGACGCTAGTGCTGGGCGGCTGCGGAAGCTTCAACCTCCCGTCACTATCATCATCGTCATCATCGCCTGCTGGCCAGGAGCCCGGCGTGGCGCCCGAAATGCCGGCCACCATCCGTCCGGACGAGATTGTCGGCCGCTGGGGTCTTGCCTCCTACCAGAATCCCGCCGACCGCACCCGGACCGAAGCCGCAGCGAAGGCGCAATGCAAACAGCCCTACGTGATCGGAGCCGGGTCCTCCGGCGGCGTGATCATGCATCTGGCCGACCAGGCGACGCCTCAGGAACTGCGCCTCAAGGGCAGCCCGGGCGGAAAGAATTACATCGGTCCGCCGGGACCTGCCGGTGGCGAGCAGGATCGCGAGATCGTCTCGTTCGACGGACGGGTGCTGATCACACGCTTCACGGACCAGGATGCCGCGACCCGCTATGGCAACATGGTCTATGTCCGCTGCGGACCGCGCGCCTGATCCGTCGGCTTTTCCAGCGATCCCGCGTTACGCGAAGCGTTTGCTCGGAGATCATGCTCGAGAACAAGGATCAGTCGAACAAAGCGTCGATATCGTCCTGCGAAGCGTGACCGACGTCGCCATCGGTCTTCGGGCCGTTCAGCAGCCGGTCATCGCCTTCTCGCGTGTCGATCAGCGCAGGCGCGTGTGCCTTGATGGCATCGACGCCGCCCCAGATCTCCATCATTGCCATGATGTGGTGTTCGATGAATTTCATCGTGGCCATCACCTTGCTGATGCGCTGGCCGGTCAGATCCTGAAAATTGCAGGCCTCGAAAATTGAAATGACCCTCTCCTGGATTTCCTCGCTGAGAAGCTTCTGCTGATCCGGCGATGTCACCTTGGATAGCGCGGTCGCGGACTGATCGATCGCTTCCGCGGCTTCCAGGATCTGCTGGGTTGCCTCCTCGGTGCCGCCGACCACGGCGCCGAGTTCGCCATTGACCTTGGCCATCTCCTCGCCGTCAAAACTCTTGCTGTGCAGAACGGCGATTTCCCGCTTGGTGCGGCTGATGGCATCGTGAATAAGGTCCAGCTCGATCTTGAGTTTTTCGCACTGCTCGATCTGAGCGCGATAGGTTTCAAGCAATGCGCGAGCCTCGGCGACTTCCTGCGCGGCCGAAGCGTCGATGGTTGCCATCGCCGCGCTCTGGCCGGTACGGGCCATCTGGGCGCGAATGGCATGCAGTTCGCTCATGATCTCACGATGCATGGGACCGAGATCGCCGTCACCGACCGCGGGTAGCGGTGCGTCGCCGAGGAATGCTTGTTCGATACGAAAACGTCTGCGGTTAGTCGGCATGCTACTGTCCCTGACCTTCACTCCTCAAGTTTTAGGCAGATGCGATTTAACATCGGGTTCACGCCGGGACCGGTTGTGATGCACAATTTTGGCAATACTGGCGATTAACCATGCGGTCCTGCCGTTCACCGAAAATAAACGCTACCGGGTAAATCGGCGGGGGATTTCGACGTGGTGAATCGATCAGCCGTTTCTGTTTACCAAACCGTTGCGGTTTTGGTTTTAATTGACGGTGCAAAGGTCGCCGATGCGGCCCACGACCAAACAGTGACGAAACAGTACAGAGTACGTCGATGTTCAAACATATTTCTCTTGCGCTCTTCGTCGGCGCGTCTTGCCTGGCCGCAACCCATCAAGCCGCAGCGTTCGATACCGCGCCGCTGCCGGAGCCTGCCTTGATCTATGCCGATCAACCCGCGCCGCGGGCTGCCGCGCCGGTGCGAACGGCCTCTGCCGAACGCCCCAATATGGGCGGCGGTTTCATCGAGTTCCTGTTCGGCGAGGGGCAGAATCAAGGCGAGGGCTATGAGCAGCAGCCAGCGGGTCAGCAGCCTTACGAATCGCGGCGTCCGTCGTTGTCGCTGCCGCAAACCGAGCCGCGGCAAGACCTGCACCTGCAGGACGAGACAAATGAACCCGCGCACCCGGCGTTCGATCCGAGATTTGAGAAGCAGCTCGTCGGCTATCACGGCAAGGAAAGCGCCGGCACGATCATCGTCGACACGCCAAATAAATTTCTGTTCCTGGTGGAGGGAAACGGCAAGGCGCTGCGCTACGGCATTGGCGTCGGCCGTCCCGGCTTCACCTGGTCGGGCGTCAAGCAGATTTCCGCCAAGAAGGAGTGGCCGGACTGGACGCCGCCGCCGGAAATGCTGGTGCGGCGTCCGGATCTGCCGCGGCACATGGAAGGCGGCCCGCAAAATCCGCTCGGGGCGCGCGCCATGTATCTGGGATCGTCGCTCTATCGCATCCACGGTTCCAACGAGCCCTGGACGATCGGTACCAACGTCTCGTCCGGCTGTATCCGGATGCGCAATGAGGATGTCATCGATCTCTACGGCCGCATCAATGTCGGTGCCAAGGTCGTGGTCATGTGATCGCCTGCAATTGAAAACGGCAAACGGCCGCCCGATCCGGGCGGCCGTTGCGCTTTTGTGGTGCAAGTAACTTCGCCAGTAGCGTCAGGCGAAATCGCTGTCTCCGTCTCCACCGGAATTATCGGAATCGAGATCCATGTCGTCGCGATCGTCGTCGTCATTCGACGCCGAATCGGACGATGCCGAATCGAAGAATCCCGACCGCGAGCTGTCATCGCCGCGATCCGCAGATGACCCGATGTCGTTGATGCCGGCGTCGCGGGCGAGGTCGCTACCGGACTGATCGCGCCACGGACCAGGGCTTGCGACATTCTCGACAGCGACTGAGGGATCGGTGATGCCGTAGTGGCTGCCGCCCATCATCGAGCGGATGCCCCCGAGCAGCAGCGATCCACCGACCACTCCGGCCGCTGCCGCCGCCGCTGTGCCCAGAAACGAGCCGCCGCCCCCCGTCGGGGCCTGGGCCGCTCCAAAGGGCTGGCTGTAGGAGGGCTGGCCGTAGGGGCTCTGATCATATTGCCCCGCCGGTTGCGCGTGCTGCATCACCTGGCCGCTGTTCCATATCGGGCGGCTGCCCACTTCGGGCGGCCGGACGTTCGGCACCGAACCGCGCGGCTGACTTTGCCCGAATATCGTCTCACGCATGGAATCGAGGAACCCGCCGGATTGACTTTGCGCCGGCGCGCTGGCGGCTTCCAGTTCCTGGATGCGGTCGTTGGCACGCTTCAGCGCTTCGTCCTGCACCAGGACAGTCTGCACCAGGGCGTAGACGGCGTTGGGCGCCTTGCGCAGGCCTTGGGCTATGGCGGCGGCCGCATCCGGATCGCGCGGCGCATTCTCTACCCTGGCGAGCCGGTCGAAAAGATCGTCGATCATCTGGCGTTCTTGCGGTGTCATGGATTTTCTCCCTCGCTTCGAAGCGCTGGGCAGATGTAGGGGGGCTTTCGGGCGCGAGAAGTGCCGACCGGAATTAAATTTATGTATGCGACAAGAGGTCCCGGTGGAATTTCAGGGGCACGGTCAGAACAATGTGACTCTGTTCGCAGCCATTAGCCGCGGAAAATGCTCGCTCGCGAGGAAAGCGTGCTCATGCTCGCGATGGTCGGTCAGCGGGTCGAGGCTGACCAGGGTTTCGTCGACAAAGCCCGGATGACACATGATGAGTCCATCCTCCGGCAGCCCATCGAGAAATTGTCCCATCAGCGTGCCAAAATCGGGCCGCTGAGAAAAATCATAGGCACCGGCGAAGCCGGGGTTGAAAGTGAGATCGGCGCGCGAGGCGCGGCGGCGAAATTGTGTGCTTAGAACGTCAAGCAACAATGCCTTGGGCATGCCGAGCCGCCGGGCCAACGGCTGACGGCGTCCGCCTTGGCGGACCCAGGCATTGGGCGCGGCCTGTTTGACCGCCCTCAGAAACGCATCGCGCACCTGGGGAAACAGCTGCGCATGCTGGTGACCGTCAACAAACTCGGGGGCGCGGTCGAACAGATCGCCGAACGCGGCAAGCTGTACCATCAATTCCGCCTGGATGATCTCGGGATCGAGCCGCCGCAGCAAGCCCCAGCGCAGCAGTTTCGGCAAGCTTAGGAACATGCCGCCCTCGAGCGGCTGAAAGTGCATGGTCAGGGGCCGGAACGGCGCCGTCAAGGTGGCGTGCAGGCCGATCGAGCAGCGCGGACTGCTGGCGACGGCGGCTTGAAGCGCGGTGATTTCGGCACGGCCGATCGCAGAGCCCACCACCATCACCGATGTCGCGTTGAGACGACCGCGCTCGATCAGGTCACGAATGGCCCGGTTGACGCCGGGGCTGAGACCGTAGTCGTCGGCGCACAGCCAGATCCGGCGCGGCGGCGCGGCGTCGTTCATTCCGCGGCAGTCCTTTCACCGGCGCTGACGCAAGTTGCCGCCTCGACCCGCTTTTCGCTGTGTTCAGCGACAAAATAGATCGGACGGGCTTTCAACTCCGAAAGAATCTTGCCGATATATTCGCCCACGATCCCGATCATGATCAGCTGCACGCCGCCGATTGTCATCAGGCCGACCACGATCGAGGGATAACCAGGAACCGATTTTCCGCTCACCCAGGTTTCCCAGAGGATCGAAAGGCCGAACAGGAAGGCCGCGGTCGCGAGCAGCACCCCGAGCAGGCTGGCAAAGCGCAGCGGCGCCACCGAGAACGACGTCAGGCCTTCGATCGAGAGTCCGACCAGCCGGCCGGCGCTGAAGGTCGTGATGCCGTGCGCGCGGGCGGAGGGTTCGTAATCGACGCGAATCTGGCGGAAGCCGATCCAGCTCGCCAGACCCTTGAAGAAGCGATTGCGCTCGGGAAGCTGCCGCAGCGCCGCCGCCGCCCGCGGCGACAGCAGGCGGAAGTCACCGGCATCCTCGGGGATTCTCTGCCGCGCCCCCCAGTTGATCAGCGCGTAGAAGCCGTGCACGGCAAGCCGCCGCAACAGCGGTTCGTTGTCGCGATGCGCCTTGGCGGTATAGACAACGTCGTAACCGCCGTCGATCCAGTGCCCGACCAGCTGCTCCACCAAATCAGGCGGGTGCTGCCCATCGCCGTCCATGAACAGCACGGCGCCGCGTCGGGCATGGTCCAGTCCCGCCATCAACGCGGCTTCTTTGCCGAAATTGCGTGACAGCGACACCACTTGAACGTCGAGCGCCTCGGCCGCGAGGCCGCGGGCAATCGCGAGCGTCGCGTCGGCGCTGCCGTCGTCGACGTACACCACCTCGCAGGCGAGGCCGTAGCGCTTGGTCAACGTTTTGGCCAGGGAGCTTAGCCGCTCGTGCAGAAAGGCCAGCCCGGCGGCCTCGTTATACAAGGGTACGACGATCGACAGCCCCTGTGCCGCGGCCGTGGCGGCCGTGGTTGACAGGCCAGAAACATCGCTACCCAGCATCATCGATCAGGTTCCAACCATCCTGGAAAACATCATACGGCAACCGCCGCGCGTTGTCGTGTCAGCGCGGCAGCGGAGCTTGCGCCTCACTGCCGCAAGAATGCCTCAAGTTTAGCGAACAGCGGATTTTCGCGGTCCAGCACGTAGTCGAGCGACGCCACGGATACGGTGTCGGCGCCATGCGCGCGCAAAAAACTGGCGAGCGCGTAAAGCTGCGCCGGTGGGCAGTGCAGCGTCACCATTCCCGAGGACGTCGGTCCGCCAAACGGCGACACCACGCCGAACCGGTTGTGGGCCTCCGCCAGCAGCGCGGCTTCACACCCGCTAAAGCGGGTGCGGACTTCGCGGTACTTGCTGGCGCGCGCCCGGGCCGCGATGTGATCCAGGATGACGCGCGCAGTCTCGCGTGCCTCGCCCGACCAGTCGGCGTCCTTTGATGCCACGAGGTTGGCCTGGCTGCGCAGGATGACGCCGTCGTCGAGCACCTTGAGGCCATTGGCGGCAAGCGTGGCGCCGGTGGTGGTGATATCGACGATCATTTCCGCCGTTCCAGCCGCTGGCGCCCCCTCCGTCGCGCCGGCGCTTTCGACGATACGGTAGTCGACGACCCCATGGGAAGCGAAGAATGTCCGGGTCAGATTGATGTATTTGGTCGCGATCCGCATTCGCCGGTTGTGCTGGGCGCGGAAGCCGGTGGTGACATCGTCGAGATCAGCCATGGTCCGGACGTCGATCCAGGCCTGCGGCACCGCAACCACGACATTGGTGCTGCCAAAGCCGAGGCCGTCGATCAGCGCGACGCGCTGGTCGGCGTCGGCGATGCTCTCACGCACCAGGTCTTCGCCGGTGACGCCGAGATGGACCGTCCCGCGCGCCAGCTGCAAGGCGATCTCGCTGGCCGAGAGGTAGGCAATTTCGACGTTGTCGAGCCCAGAGATGGTGCCGCGATAATCGCGGGCGCCGCGCGGCTTTGCCAATGCCAGTCCGGCACGCGTGAAGAAGGCTTCGGCGTTCTCCTGCAGGCGGCCCTTTGAAGGAACAGCGACAACGAATGGCGTCGTCATGACTGGCCCTCGCTGGAATCCCTTGCGACGGGCTGGCAGCCGAGTTCGGTCAGGGTTTCGACCCAGACCGAAAACCCCACCGCGGGGATGGGGCTGCGGGCGCCCAGCTGAGTCATCAGCCCGTCATAGCGCCCGCCCGCCACCAGTGGCTCGAACCCGTCGCCCCGGCGGTGCAGTTCGAATTCGAAGCCGGTGTAATAGTCGAGGCCACGCCCGAACGAGGTGGAAAAGCGCGTCGAACTTATATCAATGCCGCGCGCGGCCATGAAGCCGACGCGGCTTTCGAACTGATCGATCGCCGCTGCTATATCAAGTTTTGCATCATTGGCTAGCGCCCTCAGCCGCACGATCGCCTCGTCTGGATCGCCCGCGATCGCGAGGAACCGCTTGATCAGATCGAGCGCATCGCGCGGCAGGGCGCCTCCCTTGAGGGTTGACTGTTCGAGGAAGCGGTCGGCGATCTCCGCAACCGAGCGGCCGCCGACATTGGTCGCGCCCGCAATGGACATCAGATCGGTCACCAGCGCCAGCGCGGCCTTGCGGTCGGAGCCCGCGAGCGCGGCGAGTACGCCTTCATATTCGTTGCGGCTGGATCCGGTCGCCAGTGTCAGCCGCTCGAGATCCTGCTTCAGGCTGATCTTGCGGTTGAAATCCTTGATCAGCCGGCGCCGCCACACCGGGTACAGATCGAGCGCATCGATCAGCGCCGTGTACAGCGCGACGTCGCCGGTGCGAATTTCGACATCAGTCAAGCCGAATGCGGCGGTCGCCTCGATCGCCAGCGCGAGCATTTCGGCATCGGCCGCGGCGCTGTCATGCCGCCCGAAGGATTCGATGCCGGCCTGCAGGAATTCGCTCGGCCGGCCGCCGCGATACCGGAACACTGGGCCGAGATAGCTGAACCCGGCGGGCTGACCGGCACGGCCGGAGGTGAGGTAATCCCGCGCCACCGGGATGGTCAGATCAGGACGCAGGCAGAGTTCCTCGCCGCCGGCATCGGTGGTCAAATACAGGCTTTTCCGGATGTCCTCGCCGGAGAGATCCAGAAACGGCTCGGCGGGCTGCAGGATTGCCGGCTCGGCCCTGGCGTAGCCGGCCTGGGCGAACGACTGCAGCAGCGCATCCGCCCATCTGGCTGATCCGGTCGCAAGAGGGGCGGCGGTTGGCATCATCTCGAAGTCCAATTATCCCCGCAGACGTAGCAGGCGCAGCCCCTTAGCATGGTCGCCTCCCGGTTTCGACTGGCATCACCCAAGTGGCTTAACACGTGGCCAAAGGGATCGGCCGCGACGGCAACTTATCCGGGCAGATCGGTACCGGTCCAGTCGCCGAGCATCGCCTGCACCAGCGCGAGCGCGGCCACTGCCGCGGTGTCGGCGCGCAGGATCCGGGGCCCGAGCGAAAGCCTCAAGATGCGCGGCTGTCGCAGCAGGACCGCGCGCTCTTCCTCGGCAAACCCGCCTTCGCAGCCGACCAGGACATCGATACCGCTATGAACCGGCAGTTCACCCCGCAGTGCATGCAGGGGATTTGTGGCAGCTACAGCCTCGTCGCAGAAAACCAGCAGGCGCCGCCCATCGCGCTGGCTCAAATAGTGATCGAGTGCGACCGGCTCAATCACCGCCGCCAGGCTGAGTATTCCGCACTGCTCGGCAGCCTCGATGACGTTGGCGCGCATCCGCTCGCTATTTACCCTCGATACCTGGGTGAAACGGGTCACAACCGGCCGCAGGGATGAGGCGCCCATCTCGACCGCTTTCTGCACCATGTAGTCGAGCCTTGCATGTTTCAGCGGCGCAAAGACATAAGCCAGATCGGGCAGGCGATCCTGTGGCCGGGTCCGAGCAACGATGGTGAGATTGTCCGGTCGTTTGCGGCCAGCGACCTGCGCCTGCCATTCGCCGTCGCGTCCATTGAACACCAGGACCGTATCGCCCGCGGCAAGCCGCATGACATTGCCGATATAGTTGCTTTGGCTGGGCTCAAGCGCAACTGATTCGCCCGGCACCAGTGCGGCGTCGACAAACAGCCGGGGTTTGCGAAAATCGAGTTGAGGCATGGCCGATGTTTCCAATTCTGGCCGCTTTTTAGCCCAATGGGTTGGAATTTACGCAATTATTACCCTTCCAAGCGGCTTTACGCCGCGCTGTTGCCAAATTCCCAGGGTCGTATGATGGCGGCAGGAATAGCAAAGAGCCCTATAAAGACCCATCGGAAGCCCAGCTTCTTTCGGGAAGACGTTGAGGGGGCGTTGGACGTTGCCGGAGAGACAACCTTGATGATCCGTCGCCTGCTTCTGCTGCTTGGCGTAGCCGCCTTCGCTGTCCCCGGCGGTGGGGCCCTTGCTCAAGGCGCCTTTCCCGCGCCGCTGCCCGGTCAAGCCCGGCTCGCCAACGACCCCGCATTTCCGCCGGTGAACGGCGCAGCCCCGTCTGCGTCCATCGGTGCCCCTCGCGCATCGTTTCCGCTCAACGGCGCCGCACCTTTCGCCGGCGCTGGCTTCCAGCCTGCGCCAGCGGCCGGCCCCCAGGCAGGTCCCGATGACCAATGCATGAAGGCATTCCTTCCCTTGCGTGACGACACTGAAAAGCGCGGCAAGATGATCAAGACTGCCAGCGAACATCACGCCACTCCGCAAGAAGCCTGCAAGCTGTTCGGGAATTTCGTCCAGGCCGAGATCAAGATGATCAAATATGTCGAAAGCCACGCCACGAAGTGCGGAATTCCGCCGAATGTGGCGGAGCAGATGAAAGCCAGCCACAAGGCTGCCGAGAGCACGCAGCAGAAAGTCTGCGCGATCGCAGAGCAGCAGCAGAAGGGGCCGGCCGGCCCGAGCCTGAGCGAGGTGCTGGGCTCCTCGGCAGCGCTCCCGGAGGCGACCGCCAAGAAGAAGGGCGGCAGCACATTCGATACCCTGAACGGCAACGTCCTGACGCGATGACCGGCGCCGCCGATTTGAAATTCCTGGCCCGGATGCCGCAACTCGGCGCCGCACAACGCTGCGTCGCAATGGATCGCGAACTGCGGAAACCGGGTACTGGCACCCGATGAGGGGCGCCGCTGCCCGTGTTGCTGACGCCACCGGCAATTGGGTCGACACCCGGGCCCCGCAATGGTCGCGGCCCTATCTGCGGCTTTCCCGCCTTGACCGGCCGATCGGATCCTGGCTGCTTTTGTTGCCGTGCTGGTGGTCGGCAGCATTGGCCACTGGCGTCACCAGGGACATCGGACCATTGCCTCTCATCCTGGCGCTGTTCTTCACCGGTGCGTTTGTCATGCGCGGCGCCGGCTGCGCCTGGAATGACATCACCGATCGGGATCTCGACGCCCGGGTCGAACGGACGCGGTCGCGGCCAATTCCTTCAGGGCAGGTCAGCGTGCCGCGGGCGTCAGTCTTCCTCGTCGTACAGTGCTTGATCGGATTGGCGGTGCTGCTGCAATTCAACCGCTTTGCAGTGGCGACTGGGATCGCCTCGCTTGTCATCGTTGCGGTTTATCCCTTCATGAAGCGGATTACCTGGTGGCCGCAGATCGTGCTGGGGCTCGCGTTCTCCTGGGGCGCGCTGATGGGATTTGCAGTGCTGCTCGGGCGCATCGATGCGACCGCGCTTTTGCTCTACGCCGGCTCGATCGCCTGGGTGATCGGCTATGACACGATCTATGCCCATCAGGACGCCGAGGATGACGCGCTGATCGGAATCAAATCGACCGCGCTCTTGTTCGGGGCGCGCACCTATCGGGCGCTAATGGTGTTTTACGCGGCGGCGGTGGTCTTGATCGGGGCGGCGCTCGCGCTTGCCGGCGCCGGCTTCCCGGCATGGATCGGGCTTGCCGTGTTCGCGGCGCATCTCGGCTGGCAGATCCGGCGGCTCCAGATCGGCGATCCCAGATTGTGCCTGCGCATCTTCAAGTCCAACCGCGATGCGGGCTTGTTGCTGTTTGTCGGATTGCTTGCGGATGCGCTGATGCGGGCGGCCTGACCTGGCTGCCGGCGGAAACTATATTTCCTGTGCACTGACCGTACTTACACGGAATTGCTATCGGCGCAATGAGGCCGAGCGGGCGGGCGAAGGGCTCGCCCAGCAGCCGCGCAATCGCTTCGAAATCAGTCCCGCGCGATGATCTCGTGCTCGCCACGGTGAACTTCCGCTGGATTAAGCGGGTCGCCGCGGCGGCGGCGTACCAGGAATTTCGGGCGCCGTGCCCGGATTGCATTCTGACGGCGCCGCCGCGGCGCCGGTTCGCGCGGCTGGGCCT
>Ga0116117_1000199_pt1 | contig 18215 bp, 15 predicted proteins | sample June2015DPH_11_1_FD_89790 | JGI IMG/M metagenome (GOLD analysis project Ga0116117, IMG submission 89790) | Peatland microbial communities from SPRUCE experiment site at the Marcell Experimental Forest, Minnesota, USA - June2015DPH_11_10 | ecosystem: Environmental > Terrestrial > Soil > Wetlands... | reverse complement strand
AGGCTAAGTGCTGAGTGCTGAATGCTGGCCCGCGCGGCTTAGACCTGATTCCGCTCTGCTAAATTCCCTCTAATCCATTCATCCACAAGCAGTTAGCACCCACCTGTTCCATGACTTCGGTAACTTTGCATGCTTGATTCCTGGGTGTACGCTGCCCCTAAGTTGCTTAAAAAAGTTCCTTAGAAATCCGGACGAGCCGAAGGGGGCTCACCGGAAGGAAGGTTTCTTAGAACGGTGTCTGGCGAAGCAACAGAAGAGCAACTGTCGGGCGACCCGCAGGCGCAGACTGCGATCAAGCACTATGCCGAAATGCAAAGTGCTCCGCGGTTTCCCTTGCATCTGCCTGTTGAGTTGCAGTCGCAGAACGGAGCGTTCGCGGCGGAGACGCAGAATATCTCCGCCAACGGTGTGCTGTTCGCAATTGATCGCGACGTGCCCGTGGGCTCGATTGTGGACTTCACCATCCTGCTTCCCGGAGATGTCGTTGGATCCCGTTGCAATGTTCAGATCGACTGCCATGGCCGCGTGGTCCGCAGCTTTGAAGACAAGGGCCGCCGCGGCGTTGGCGTTGTCATTGACGAGTACCATTTCGAGCGAGCATAGGTGCAAGAAAACTGATGGCGAGCACTTCAGTCAGTGCGGGAGAAAATCACGGCCTTCACGCAGGTAACGGCTCCGGCCAGTTGATCCGCGTGATTCTGGCCGATACTCAGGCCATCTTCCGCGCCGGACTGCGCAAGATTTTCGCACTCGAAGATGACATCCGCGTGGTTGGGCAGGCCGAGACGCTATCCCAGACGCAATCGGCAGTGACGAAGTTTTCTGCCGATGTTCTGATTTTTGAAGCAGCACTGGCGCCCAACCCAGTCGAAATCGTTGCAGAGCTTCTGCGCCAGTCGCCGCAACTTAAGATCGTTGTCGTCACCCCCGGATCGGACGAACAACTTACGCTCGATCTATTCCGCCGCGGAGCGCATGGCATTTTGTCGCGCGAGGTGGAACCCGAGATCTTGGTCGACTGTCTTCGCAAAGTTGCCAGCGGTGAACCTTGGCTCGAGAGCCAGGCGATTCACTGGGTGATGGAAGCGTATCGCGGCCATACCCTGCGCCCGTCTGGAGCGCGCCCGAAAGTGCAACTCACGCCCAAGGAAACTCTGATCGTTTCTTGCGTCACCCAGGGCATGAAGAATAAAGAGATCGCGGTTCGCGTAGGAACGACCGAGCAAGTCGTAAAGAATTACCTGCGCAAGGTGTATGACAAGTTGGGCGTCGCCGATCGCCTGGAACTCGCGCTCTACTGTCTGAGCCATCACGTGGTCGATGGAGTCAAGCCGCCTCCGGTTCCTATCGCTACTAGTCCGGTCGGCGATGCCGTCCCCGCCTCCGCACGAGCCGCCGGTGCGGCTACTTCCAGCGCCTCGACAACTTCTGCGAATCCATCGATTTCGAATCCGTCTTTGCCTGGTCCAACTGCGCCAGAAAAACTTTCTTAACATTGTCTCTTTGTATCTTTGCCTGTTTGTCTCTTTCGGTTTCGCCACTGTTTGCTTAGGTAACCGCATACGTTCGCAAGCCTTGTTTCTTCTTCGCCGATTTGCGCTCGCGCTCCCCTGCCCATAGAATGAAATGAAGCTCAGTGGGCGTGAATGCAGGCCGACTCGGAGCGATGCGATAGCCTTGGAAAAGCTGTCGTCCTTCCCAAATTTCCGCCGGAGAGATGGCCGAGTGGCTGAAGGCGCACGCTTGGAAAGCGTGTTTACTCGAAAGGGTAACGTGGGTTCGAATCCCACTCTCTCCGCCAGTTCTTAAAATCACCTATGAATATGCGGGTCCCGTGATCTGGTTACTATTTTTAACCGATTCTGGTTACTATTTTTGACCGATCCCGGTTCCTCAAATCTTGAAATCCCTTGATTCGTAGTATTTGGATTCAGGGGAATTTCATGGCAAATCGCACTGCAACGCTGTACATCCGCATCACCACTACCGCTGGTAGGAAGCCCTACTGCAAGCCCGTTTACCACTCCAAGGGTCGCCTCAAGCCTCAATACGCAATGGTCAATGGCGAACCCGAGCACCACGCAAATGGAGTTTATTATCTCCGATTCGGCACGGACGACGGCAAACAAAAATTTGAACTGGTTGGCAAAGACCACTACGTCGCTTTGGACAAGCTTGCCAAAAGCAGCGTTGGCTACGGAACCGTGAACAGCAGATCGTCCCCCAGAAACGTGTTGACTCTAGACCGGAAGGCAGTCGGATCGGCATCAAAGCGGCGGTCGGGCAATATTTCAAGAACCTTCAGTCGCAAGGAAAAGACCCAAAGACCATCCGAGCTTACAAGGTGGCAATTGAAGAATTTCGCCAGTCCTGCGCCAAGAATTTCCTAGACGAAATAGGAAAGCAGGATTTGATCGACTTCATGGGATGGCTCCGAGAACAGCCCCCGAAATTGCGGAAAGACGGCACGCCCCGCAAACCACGGAGGTCTGGTGACCCAAACAGAACCTATTTCAACAAGATAAACGACGTCGTGATTTTCCTAAGTGCAAACGGAATCAACCGTCTGCTCAAGAAAAGTGAATACCCCAAGTTCGCGGAAAAGCCCGTGGTTTATTACGATGCGGAGCAGGTCAAAAGCCTGTACGCCGCAACGGGGGACGATGAGGAGCGCTTCATCTTAGACTACTTTTTCAAGACTGGTGTTCGTGACGGGGAGGCCGGAAATGCGGAGTACAGCGATGTGAAAGATGGTTTCCTGAACATCGTGGACAAGCCGCATCTGAATTGGCATCCGAAACACTGGCACATGCGACGCGTCCCAATTCCTTTTGACTTGATTGCTGCGATTGCGGAACGCCAAAGGAACAATCAGGGATGCAACCTTATTTCCCCGAACAAAGCCGGAAAGCCCAATCAGCACTTGCTCCGCATCGTACAGCGAGTCGCAAAACGGGCCGGGGATACGTTCCACGCAGACCTGCACACATTTAGACGCACCTACGCTACGCTCTTCTCTGGTTCAACAAAGATTCAGACCGTCCAATGCCTCCTTGGCCATAAGGACATCAAGACGACGATGCGTTATCTGGGTGTTGCCGATCTGAATTCGCCTGAAACCAGAACTGCCGTGGAAACGACTTTCAAAGAGTTCAAAGCCGCACAAATTGCTACCGTCCCAGTCAAGATAGCAGAAGTGATGTAAAACTAGCCAAGCAGCAGTCTCAAAGGCGCAGAAGGGCCAAACAACATTAGACCTTTTTGTCTAAACTTCAGTATTCAATAGGATGAACATCGTTAACTATCTTCGCAATCGTAGCACTGCATTAACCTGCGCTGAACTATGCAAATTGATAAACCTGCACCCGGTGACTCTGAGGGAGTGGTCACGAGCCGGAAGCGTTCCCCGATATCGCATGGGTCGCGAATGGCGATATGACCCCGACAAGATCGCCGATTGGCTGGAGCAGCGTGAGGTAGGGTGATTCCGCTTCCTATTCTTATTGCTCGCAACACTGATGAAGGATCGCGCTGACGCCCGTCGTTTAGAGTTCGCACGACCTTGTTTGACCCAAGGCAAATCGACGACCGCTGTCTTCTTTGTTTTTTCAGTTGTCTTCATGCGACCGCATGAGGCTAACCGGAGTCCACAGTTCACCTTGGCAGGGTGGGTATTGTATGCTGGGCACCATTCTGGAGCACAGCCATGGCCAGCGAGAATGGGACAGCGCCCGCCACAATAAAGAAAGACTCCTTTTGGTTGCGGCATGAGTTCTACCGATCCCGATGGAAAGACTGGCACGGGAAGTGGCTGGAAGGCTCTCCGCCAGCCGTAACTGAAAAGAAACTCCATCCAGACCAGAGCCCAAAGGCCTTCTTGGGCTGCCGCAGTTTTCAGGCTCTCTTGAGTCGACAGATCGACGAAAACTTTTCGGGCGTTTCCCTGCTCAGAACGAAACTTGAAGCGGGGCACGCGCCCGGCAATGGCTGCGGGGACTGTTCGAAGCCGAGAGGCTGATCGTAGCCGACATCAGCGAGGTCTCGCCGAGCTTTCCAGCGCTCGGCCGCTACGTTTCGGATATCCGCAAGCGCTTCCCAGAGAAACATATCGTGGTCATGGAAGACAACTTCCATCTGCTCGATATGCCGGGCTACGAGCCGGCGAGGCCAAGGTGGCAGCGTCATCTGTACCCGCGAGCAGGTGACGGTGATCGCTACCATGGAAAGCACGAAAAGCGATCTGACGCCGGGCAAGCGGCCGTTCTTCACGAATTTGAAAGGCTCGGCGGCCATCCCCTATGACATCAATGCCAACTGGGGGATTTATACCGAAATGGCCGATCTGCTCGATGGTGCCAGCATCTTCTGGGAAGACACCGAGCACCAGCGGGAAGTGCAGGAAGGCGGAATTTCGGCATGGTCAATACCAGGATGCTGATCCTCGAACTGATCTCGGACAGGAACAAGATCAGCGGGTTCAAAGGGACATTCTTCTTCAAGATGTGGCCCGACAGCGGACGCCTCGAAGAATGTTCGGTGGATGAGCAGTCCAGGTATCGCGGCTTGGTAATTGAGTCCAGGGACCAGCGGGCCATGGCCTCTCCCGAAAAGGGACACCCGGAGAAGAGGTTGTAGTGCCGGTTCGATTATTCCGATACCAAGCTGATGAAGACATGGAGGAACATAATTATTTTCACTTAATAGCCTAAATACCTTTGCTGATATTGCCGCTACGGTGGTAGGAACTGTCCCGTGGAAGATACTCTGCGCCACCGCACCAGATCGTCTCCGGTTCCCGAAGATCGGTCATAAACCGCCGTCCCGATATCGTGGAACTAGTGCGCCAACGTAAAGCTTCCTTTAAGCCGAATGTCATCGGATGAGGCGCCCACCAGCAGCAAGAACTCGCCGGGTTCCGCGTTCCAATCTTTCTTGTTGACGTCATAGAAAGAAAACGAGCGGCGATCCAGCCGGATGGTTACGTGCTTGGTCTCGCGCGGCTTGAGATTCACCCTGGCGAATCCCTTCAATTCTTTGACCGGACGGGGAACACTGGCGTGCGGATCACCAACGTAGAGCTGCGCGACTTCGGCGCCTTCACGATGCCCAGTGTTTGTCATGTCAAAGGAAACGATCACCGGTTGGCTCAGGCTTCCGCCATTCGGGGCAACGGACAGATTGCTATAGACGAACGTAGTGTAGGAGAGTCCGTATCCGAAAGCGAACAACGGCTTGGTGGTCGAGCGATCAAAATGACGATAGCCGACGAAGACTCCCTCCGAATAGCGCACCCGTTTCTCGCCATTTGCGGGATAGTAGCTGTTGAAAGCAGCGTTATCTTCCCAAAGGCGTTCGAAAGAGGCAGGCAATTTGCCGGAGGGGCTGTAGTCGCCGAACAGGATTTGCGCCAGCGCCGTGCCGCCTTCCTGCCCCGGATACCAGGCGTGGATAAGTCCGGGAACGCGATCGATCCATCGGCTCATGTCGACGTTCCCGCCCGAAGTCAGCACGATAATCGTATTCTTGTTTACGCTCGTAATCTGCTGGATGAGTTCGTCCTGACCTGCGGGAAGAACAAAGGTACGGTCGGATCCCTCCGTTTCTGTCGCAGGATCGAAGCCGACGCAAAGAATCACGACATCCGCCTTTGCGGCCAATGCCTTGGTTTCACGGCCAACCCCGAGTTCGATCGCGCTAACACCGAGGCCCACCGTCGCCGTACCAACCCTTTCAAAGTATTCGAGCTTGATCTTGTAGGGCCTGCCTGACTCCAGCCGTCTAACACAGCTGTTGACCGTTTCCGAATGACGCTGCCAGTCATCGATCACACGTTCGTCGTCGAGATACAAACGGACCCCGTCATCGGAATTCGTGTAGAGGGTATAGTCGCCCGATTTATTCGGAACAAAATAACCTGTCCAGCGCGCGGAGAAGTGATCGACAGGCTCATTTGCAGCATAGCTGCCATCGCCCCAATGAAAGTCTACGTGTGGATCTGTGCGCACGAGAGCGGGTGCGCCTTCAAGATTTTCATTGTTGAAGTATTCCCCGTTCAGTCCAACGCTTCCCCCGGGAGCGGTAACGAATTCTGAGTTTTGGAAAACTTCTTCCAAAGCAGGGACGTCAACTGCGTACAACACATTGGCGGTCGTACCCAAGTAGTCGCTGATCCCTTCTAGATAGCTGACGGAGTTGAACGGCTTGGTCAGGGAACTCCCGCCCCCACCGATTACTGCAGGATAGGCGTCGGGCCCAATCACAGCGATCCTCTTTATTTTCGCCTTATTAAGCGGCAGTATATTTCCCGCGTTCTTAAGCAGTACCATGCCCTCTCGGGCTTCCTGCAGCGCGACATGCCGGCCTTCCTGGCTCAATAGCGGGATGTCCGAAACCGTCTGCGGACGGTCGAGAAATCCAAACTCGATGGCCTTGCGCAGAATTCTTCGTACTTTGTCGTCAATCGTCGCCCCCGAAACCCTACCGTCCTTGATCGCCGCCAGCAACGTATCCTTGTACATGTACGCTGCGCTCGGCATTTCGAGATCGAGACCTCCGTTTGCAGCGGCAACACCATCGTGGGTCGCACCCCAATCCGACATAAGAATTCCGTCGAAGCCCCATTCCTGCTTAAGGATTTCGTTATTAAGGTACCCATTCTGCGTCATGAACACGCCGTTCACGGGATTGTAAGCATCCATCACGGCCCCGACCTTTCCCTCTTTCACGGAAGCTTCAAAGGCAGGAAGGTAGATCTCGCGAAGCGTTCGCTGATCCATGTCAGAGCTGACTTCAAGGCGTCCGTATTCTTCGTTATTAGCGACAAAATGTTTGGCCGTAGCAATGACGCCTTGCTGCTGAATTCCCTCAATCACCGAAACCGCCATGCGCGAAGCCAAGAATGGATCTTCTCCGAAGTACTCGAAATTACGGCCATTCATCGGTGCCCGGTAGATATTCATACCGGGAGCAAGAATGAAGTTCACGCCCCGCGCCCGGGCGTCTCGCCCCATCATGGCGCCGACACCCTTGGCAAGCTCCACGTCCCAGGATGCCGCCAGCGCTATGCTCGCGGGATAGGCCGTGGTCGGGCCGTAGTCATGCACTCCGAGCGGTCCATCGGACATTTTCAGAGAAGGGATCTCAAGGTGTGGGAAGGGATGAGTATAAAAGGTGTTCTCGCCCCCGATGATCTCGATCTTCTCTTCCAAAGTCATTTTGCCGAGAAGGGTGTCGACCCGTTTCTCGACATCTGCTTGAGATGTGGGCGCAGCCTGCGCACCAAGCCGGGGCGTGCAGCAAAGAACAATTAACAGATAAATGACACAATTAAATCTGCGGTTATGCATATCAATTGCTCTCGACCCGCGAGGCGACGGTCGTGGAACTTGAACCCCAAAACAATTACTTTTCCTCGATAACAGCCAAGTCCCAAGGCTTCAATACGAGCTCTTGTGATCTGACAATCGGCTCCCCGGATAACAAGTCCGAGCCACTGCCATAGGAATATGCCAGCTTTTGCGACTCTCCAGAGTAGTTCAAGTAATAGTGGATTGTCTTTCCGCCACGGGTTGTTCCGTGCTTTACGCGTACCGAGGGCGGCAGCTTTTGGTCTGGTCCGGTCAGGCCTGCGAGCTTGAGGACGTTGAGTAAGACATCTTCCTGGAGCTTATCGCTTAACACAGTTCCCTCATAGGTTAGCGTGCCTTTTCCGAAATGGTTGCGCGTAAGGGCCGGATATTTTTCGAAGAAAGGGTGGTCGTAGTAGGCGAGCGCTTCGGCGGTATCCGGAATCAGCATTTCGGCCCAATCCGACACTTTGTTGTCGCTTCCTGCGTGGAATGGATCTCCCTTGAGTGCCAGCGGCTGACGTAAGCTGGAGAATTCCTGGTAGTGAAAACCCGCAGCTTCGCGCAAGGGCCCCGGAGCCATGGTCCAGCGCACCGTATCGTATTCGTTTGTGAATCCACTCTTGAAACTGACCACAAGGTGGCCGCCGTTGTGCACAAATTCCACCAGTTTACCGAGCGTCGCGTCGCTTGCCACATAAAGCGGCGGGACCACGATCACTTTGTAGTCGGAGAGATTAGTGCTCTCGGGAAACACAAAATCAACGCCTACATTCGCGCGATAGAGCACTCCATAGAACTGCTGCATCATGGTGTGATAACCGACGCGGTCGCTGAACTTCATGAACTCAATGCCGTAATGTGAATCGTTGCTATAGAAAATGGCGACGTGGTTGGTGGGTTTGTAATCGACGAGTCTGGGACCGATGCGCTGTAATTCGTGCGCCGTGCGGCTGACTTCGGCGTAAGGACGCCCAGGCTCAAGATCATGGCCGAGGACGCCCTTCCAATATGTCTCCTGACCATAGTGAATTGAGTGCCAGTGCCAGTACTCCACCATGTTTGCGCCGGAGGAAATGTGCGTGTAAACATCGAGGCGCATCTGACCGTCATAGGGAGGATATTGCTCTTTGGAGTCCCAGCCAATGGTATCGGCGTTGGTTTCAGTGATCAGGTAGTTGGTTTGCTTCAGCGAACGAGTGTAGTCGCCTACGTAAGAAGAGCCCTGCCCGTCAAAGCTGTCCTGTGTGCCGTGGTATGGATTCGAGGCAGCGATGTCCAGACTGCGCGCGATTTCTCTTTCGTTCACTTCCGGTCGCGGAGGACCGGCAAAATCATGCGTAACAAATTGATCTGGCCGCTTGTATTCGTTCACCAGGCCGGCTTGCCAGGCCAGAAAATCGGTAGTCAGCCATTGCGAATAGCGCTCCCACTCCAGCTTCCAGCCGGGATTGATGATGCCATCCCGCGGCGGGAGTTCGTTCCAGTCGTTGAGCCGCTGACCCCAGTAGTTCAAGCCCCAGACCTTGTTCAGTTCATCCACCGTCTTGAACTTCTTCTTCAAGTAGTCTGCGAATCCGATCTGCACATCGGGGTTCGCGGCGCCGCTGGAAGATGTTTCATTGTCGATCTGATAGCCAATGACGGCAGGATTGTTCTTGTAGTGCTCCAGAATCCTTCGGATCACCCTTTCACAATAGAAACGGTACGTCGGATTGGCCAGGTCGGTATTCTGCCGAATGCCGTAATAGAGATATTGCCCGCCCAGACGGGTGACGACGATTTCCGGATGTTTCCGGTAAAGCCACGCGGGAATTGAATAGGTTGGTGTGCCCAGAATTACACGGATGCCAGCTTGGTGCATTCTTTCCACCACTCGATCCATCCACGCGTATTCAAATCTGCCTTCTTCCGGCTCCCACAAACCCCAACTCGATTCTCCCATTCGTACGACGCTGATTCCTGCCTGTTGCATCAGCTGAACATCTTTCTCCAGTCGCTCATAAGGCATGTATTCCGGATAGTAGGCGACGCCGTAAAGGACTGTATCCATCTTGTCGGGGGTGAAAGACGACGCCTGGGATAAGGCCAGTACCGGGACGAGGGTGAATAGTACCCCGGTCATGCCGACCCATTCTGCAGCCTTCATTCGTCGAAGTGCTTTCATGAGATTGTCCTTCACTCCGTGGGAATCCTCTGTGCGAATACGGTCAGGATGCCGGACGACTGGCCTGTTCCGGAGCGTTCGCCCGCTGTGTTTCCGCTACCCGGATCAGGTTGGGTAGTATATCGCCGAAGCGCGAATCGGGCGTGGGCTGCCCGAAGTCAAAATATATGCGGCGGTAGCACGCGTACAGCTGGTCGTAAGTGTCTTTCGTTCGGGGCTGTGGATTGAAAACCGAGTATTGCGGGCAAACCTGCTTCTGCGCTTCGGCTATCGTTGAAAAGATTCCGGCTGCGAGAAACGCGAAGATGGCTGAGCCGAGTCCGGTTACCTTGCTACTCGGGACCAACACCGGCTTTCCGAGAACATTGGCGTAGACCTGGTTGAGCACTGGATTGTTTTGCGGAATGCCGCCGCCATTGATGACGCGATGGGTCGGTACACCATACTCGCTGAGGCGGTCGAGAATGACCCGAGTGTGAAATGCGGTGCCCTCGATGGCCGCAAAGAGTTCATCCTGTGCGGAATGCATGACATTCCAGCCGATGGTCATGCCTCCAAGGTTTGGGTTCACCAGTACGGTCCTATCGCCGTTGTCCCAGGTCATCCTTAGGAGTCCGGTCTGGCCGGCCCGGTAGGTCTCTAGACCTTTGCTCATTTCCGCAACTGTCCGGTTCGCTCTTTCCGCGATGGCACTGAAGATCTGACCCGTAGCGGAGAGTCCCGCTTCTACACCGGCGTAGTGGGGATGAATACTTCCACGAACCACTCCACAAACCCCCGGGATCAACGCAGCCTTGGCCGCATACGCCATGATGCAGGTGGCGGTACCGACCACATTCACGACATCGCCTTCCTGCGCGCCGGCTCCAATCGCATCCCAGTGAGCATCAAAGGCTCCGACTGGAACCGGGATACCTGCCCGCAAACCCAGCCTTTCCGCCCACTGCTGCGTCAGCTTTCCCGCAATCTTGTCCGAGGTTGCGAATTCGCCATCCAACTTGGCGCGGATGCCGGCAAGCAATGGATCGACTAGGGCCAGAAAACTTTCGGGGGGAAGGCCGCCCAAGTCAGGATTCCACATCCATTTGTGGCCCATCGCGCAGACGCTTCGCTTCAACTGTTTTGTATCGGTGATTCCGCAGAGAGTCGCGGCAACCATGTCGCAGTGCTCCAAAGCCGTGACCAGCTTGTCGCGTTTGTCGGGGTTGTGCCGCAGCCAGTGCAGAAGCTTCGAGAATCCCCACTCGGAGGAATAAACCCCGCCGCACCACTGGATAGCCTGGAGCCCCTCGCGAAGGGCCAGTGCGGTGATTTCGGCAGCTTCGTTCTTGGCGCGGTGATCGCACCAGAGATAGTATTCGCCAAGCGGAACCAGCCCTTCCCCGACTGGTATCACTGTCGAACCAGTCGTATCCAGTGCGATTGCCTGTACTTGATCGCCCGCGATTCCAGCCTCCTTCACGGCCTGACGCGTAGCGAGCGCCAGCGCACGCATGTGGTCATCGTGCGATTGGGTGGCGTATTCCGGATTGTCTTTCTGCCGGTGAATTGGATACTCCGACACGGCCGAAGCCAGCATCCCACGGGAGCTGTCTACGATCGAGACGCGAACGCTGAGGGTACCGAAGTCGACTCCCGCGACAATCGCCATTTCCCGTCCTGCCTTGCGTCAGTTCTGGTGCTGGTACATATTCCAGCCGAGATAGCGAGTCGTTGCCTCGTACACGGCTCCGGCAACGCTGGAGAGATTTGCAGCTACGTGGTGTTCGAAACCCCTCTCGCAGATGTAGTGAAGCAACGACTGCAGATGCGGGATCTCGACCACGCCCGCACCGCCAAATGTTTCGAGTGGATCGCTGGTAAAGTTTCCGTGCCCCACATACCCGCGTACAACGCCTGCACGATCATCGGTGGAAAAGCGCGCAAAACTCATCGGCCCCGCCTTGACCCGGCCCACGCAGGTGCCGAATGTGTTCTCTTTTCCGACTGTGCCCGCAATGATGGCTTGAAAATCCATGCGCACATCCTGGAAGAAGTGTTTCGGCAAATTGCTGCAATGGAAGCAAACCGCTTTGTTAGGGTCGTCTCCGTAATTGTTGTTCCAGTCGAGCAATGCACTCGGGGTTCCGGATGCGAGCGCCAGCGCCTGCATGCTGACAGTCCCGCAGATGTCCACTTCGCAGGCGCTCGGAATCAGATCGTTGCTCATCATGCTCATGAGGGTGCACGGCACAACCCCGAAATATTCCTCCATCGCGGTCCAGCACTGCACGGCGCTCACGGTTACGGCAGTCTGTTTCATCCATTGCTCGATGACAGCCCCCAGCTTCGCCATCTTGATCAGCGCGGCCTCGGGAATTCCACTGGTGGAAACGTATCGCTTGATCTGATCCAGCTTGGCTTGGACGGCGCTGTCGTCGTCGTTTAACTTGGCGATGCGGCCAAGGATTTCGGACAAGTCGACAGTTTCGACCGAAATTCCCTGCGACTCGAAAATCTTCTCGCTGTAGCGGACCGTGTTGAACGCAGCCGGCCGAGCGCCAATACTTCCAATGCGCAAATTCCTCAAGCCGTTCCTCACGCGGCATACGGCGGCAAACCATTCGAGGTCCTTCTCGAAATCAGCCGAGTCTGGGCCGACCGTGTGAAGTTTCGTCAGGGAGTACGGAATGCCATACTGCATGAGGTTGTTACAGGCAGACATCTTGCCGCAGAAACTGTCACGACGGAAAGCGATGGTCATCTTCGCCGTGGAATCCGGTGTCGCCTGAATGAGTACTGGCACGTCCAGCCGCGCTGATCGAAGAGTGTCGGCGATCGCTCGCTCATCCCCGAAGTTTGGCAGCGAAACGATTACTCCATCGATCCGATTCTGATTTTCCCGAAACAACGCGGCGCACCGCTGGGCTTCGTCATGCGTTTCGACTGCTCCATGTTTGCTTTGCTCCGGACCTAAGACCACATAATCCATGCCCGCACGCTCGACGGCACACATCATATCGTCTCTGCCGCTTTTTGCGAGATGATCGGGGAAGAAGCCACGATTGCCGATGATCAAACCCATCGTCATTTTCTTAGTGGACATGATTTTCCTCGTCTTCCAGCTCCGCGATGCGCTCGCTGCCAGTCATCGAATCTGCCGGCGTCCCGGCGCGAAGTGATAGCAATAGATCGCCCCGAACAGAAACAACGTTGCGCCCCACCAGATGTTGGCGTGCAACTGATACAGCACCACCGGGTGCTCGGGCGGGTGCACCAACTGATACAAGCCGGCCCCGAAGATGAGCGCACCGTTCATCAGCAGCGACAACCCGATGAAGAACCAGATGGAGATCGAACCGCCAGCTTTCATAAGCTTTCCGCGTCAGATTTCGCTTTACCAGAAAACGATGTTGATTACGAAGAAGACCGTTGCCACGATCGCCGCCCAGAACAGCGGCCGCTGGTAGATGGCAACTTGTCCCTCAGAAGGAATCTCGGTCACGCCGTAAACCAAGCCCTCAAGCTCTTCGACCGGCTTCGGTCGCGTGACCACACTCACGAGAACTGTCACCAAAACGCAAACAATCCACGACCACAGCGCTCGATACATGTTCTCCGCCATATCACGCGCATGCGGAGAAAGCGCCACATAGCGCAAAGCCGCGGGATCGAGTTTCACCCACGCCCACATGGCGATCGATGAGCACGTACCTGCGAGCAGTCCCCAGAAGCCGCCGGCGGGTGTGGCACGCCGCCACAACATGCCCAGCAGGACGGTACCGAACAAAGGCGCGATGAAAAAACTGAAGAGCGCCTGCACGTAGTCCATGATGCTGAGGAACTGCATCACAAGATATGCCGTCCCAATGCTGATAAGTACGCCCAGGATCGTGCACCACCGGCCCATGCGAACATACTGCTGGTCGTTCGCTTTCCTGTTAATCAGAGCCCCGTAGATGTCATAGGTCCATACGGTCGCAAACGCGCTGACGTTCCCCGCCATTCCAGACATGAAACCGGCGATCAGTGCGGTGATGCCCAAACCTAAAAGACCGGGACCGCAATACCGCGCCAGCATCAGCGGCAGCACTTCGTTGTAGCTGTGACCACCGCTCGCAACCGCGGCCCCCTCGCCCGTCAACTTCACGGGCAGCAACGCGATTCCGAGCAGTCCCGGCAAGATCACAATGAACGGAACGAACATTTTGAAGGCGGCCCCGATGATTGGCGCCATCTTGGCCGACCGCAGGTCCTTGGCAGCGAGTACCCGCTGCACCACAAGGAAGTCAGTGGTCCAATACCCGAATGAGATGATGGCTCCCAGGCCGAATACGATCCCGGTCCAATGAATGCCCATCGGGTTGTTGTTGAACGACCCCAAAGTACCCCACAGGTGCGTATATTCCGCGGAAGCGTTTTGTGTGATGCGCGCCTTCAACCCGCTGAACCCACCGGTTTCCACCAAGCCCAGAATCGGTATGAGTAGGGCTCCAGCCCAGATAAGAACGAACTGCAAGACTTCATTGAAAATTGCGGAGCGCAGGCCCCCCAGCGCAACGTAAACGGCGACCGTGATGGACGAGATCCAGATACTGACGTGAATGTCCCAGCCCAGGACTACTTTCATGACCAACGCCATGGAATACATGTTGATTCCGCTCATGAGCACTGTCATCAGGGCGAACGAAATGGAAGAGAGGGTTCGGCTGGGCTCGCCAAAACGCAGTTTGAGGTAGCCGGGAACCGAATGGGTCTTGGAAATATAGTAGAAAGGCATCATCACGAGGCTAAGGAACAGCATCGCGGGAATTGCGCCGATCCAGTACCAGTGGGCCGCCAGAATTCCGTACTGGTAAGCGGCGGCTGCCCATCCCATGAGTTCCAGCGAGCCCAAATTTGCCGATAAAAAACTCAGACCCGCGACCCAGGCAGTCATCTCTCTTCCCGCCAGGAAAAAATCCTCGCTTGTGTTGGCCTGCTGTTTCAAATAAAGACCGATCGCCAGCACGAGTGTGAAATAGAAGACGATGATCACCAGATCAACCGGGGAGAGATGGACCAGTTGATTTCCTCGAATCAGTACCAGGGCGGGATTCATCGTGCGGGCCCCTGACCGTAGTAAGCACTGGGTCCGTGTTTGCGCCGGTGGTGCTTATCCTGCAGGGCGCGTTCAATCGGTTGGACGTCCGGTTGCACACCCAGCGTGTAGTAAGCCATCTTTGCCACGTATTCGAGAATCACGGAGTTGTGCACCGCTTCCGCGGCGTTCGCACCCCAGCAGAATGGAGCATGACCGGCCACGAGCACGGCCGGTGTCGCCACGGCATCGGCATTCTTGAAAATGCGACTTATCGCAATCCCCGTATGCTTCTCGTAGTCGGTAGAAATTTCGTCGGCTGTGAGAGCATCCGTCACGGGGACGGGACCATGAAAATAGTCAGCGTGCGTCGTGCCGAAAGACGGGATTGGCCGCTTCGCCTGCGCCCATGCGGTCGCAAACTCGGAGTGGGTATGGGCGACGCCCCCGACCATCGGGAATTGGCGGTACAGTTCGATGTGGGTTGCCAGATCGGAGGATGGACGAAGGGTACCTTCCACTGTCTTTCCCGCGATGTCGGTTATGACAATTTGTTCGGGGGTCAATTCTTCGTACGGGATGCCGCTGGGTTTGATGGCGATCAGCCCGTCCTTGCGGGAGATGCCGCTGACGTTGCCGAAAGTATAGAGCACCAACCCGCGGCGAACCAACTCAAGATTGGCCTCCCATACCTCCTCGCGTAAACTCCTCAGCAGCATCGTGCTCCATCACCCTCGCGGAACAGCTCGGGTAAACGTTTACTGCAGAACATTATCCAACCAGGCCCTGCCTTGTCAACGAAATTACGTACCTCGAAACTACGGACCTCGATCTAGAACTCAGCGTCTGGCTCTGACCTTTCTGACGCGAAACTTGGACTCCCGGGCCAGAGCGGTCGAACGCCGTAATACTAAACTGGTTTGCAGATTGTACTCGGTGCCGTGCGCTAAGGGCGCCTCACGCTCTACTTCTTTGAGCAGCGCGCGAAAGGCCAACCGAGCCAGCTCTGTTTGCGACATCTGCACGGTGGTCAGCGGTGGCAATACGAACTGGGCCAGTCGTATATCGTCGAATCCGATCAGCGAGAGGTCGTCCGGAATTGCGACACCCTCCTCATAACTCTTGCGCATGACTCCGATCGCCGTCATGTCATTCGAACAGAGGACGGCCGTTGGCCGGGGGCCCAAACTTAGCAGTTCCTCGAAGGCGTTGATCCCGCCCTCTATCGTGTGATCACCCTCGACCATCAGATCCGCATCGGCACGGATTCCGATTTCCTCGAGTGAGGTTACGAACGCTTCCTGGCGGGTCGCCGCGGACTTCAAATGCAGCGGCCCACTGATAAAACCAATGCGCCGGTGGCGTAATGCCGCCAGATGCTGAACCGCTTGACGGATCCCGTGAAGATAATCGATGCGGATATTGCTGACGCGGGGACGCGCCGGTCCTACGTCCACGAAAACCAGCGGCACCTGCCGCAGTTTCAGATCATCCAGTAGAGACTCTTCCATGCCGAATGTCATTACCGCGACGCCTTCAACCCGGCGTTCCAGCATTCGTCGCACTGACGACTCCATGCGCTTGGGATCGTGCGCAGTCGAAGTGATCAAGATCTCATAGTTGTGTTGCACCGCGATGTTCTCAAAGACCTGCACTATCTCCGGAAAGAATGGATTTGTGATTTCGGAAACGATGAGCCCGAAGATCCGGCTTCGTCCAGAGACCAGCGCGCGGGCCTGTGTGTTGGGAAAATATCCAAGTTCGTCAACCACCTTCCAGACTCGCTTGGCGAGACGTGGATCGACCGTGCTTACACGGTTGATGGTCCGGGACACGGTGGCAGTCGAGACCCGCGCCCGCCTGGCAATTTCCCTTATGTCCATAAGCGCGGCCCATTCTATACCAGCAAACGTTTCCTGATACGCCAGGCTTAAGGATGGGTATCGGAACAGTCCTCGTTTTGCAGTGCGCCCCGGTCCACACCACGGCAGGATGGTACCTTGGCTCCAAGGAAATCTCTGCCGCCATCGTCGGCGATCACTCTGCCGGAACCGATTGCCAGAGAACCAGATAGCAAACCGTAGCCGGTTACCGTTTGCCTTCCCGTCGTCGCGGCACCCGGACTTGCGAGGGCAGGGTCGTTGCTCAGCCCATGTTGATCATCCGCAGGTGCGACCACACCGTAGTACACGTTGGAATCGAAAATGTTGCCCTCGCTTTTGCCGAGACCGGGTGTGCTCACATGAGCACCATCATTCTTCCTGGTGCGAGCGTAGGAAAACTGCCCCTTACCCTCGACATAGAAAATATTGTTGTATAAGTACGTGCTCGTGGCCCAACCCCTCCAGTTGGAATGCAGCACGAGATCGACTTTCTCGTTCTTTCCCACAAAGATTGTGTTGTTGTAGATCATCGAGTCGCTGACGGGGCCAGCGATATTGATTCCCCGATGGTGATCGTTCTGGCTTATGTTGTAGCGAACGATCGTCCCATGGTTGCCAGCGCTCAAGCCGGCATCCATGTTTCCTTCGTTGCAGATCAGCAGAAATCCACCCTCATTGTCGTGGCTGAAATTGTATTGAATGAGAGTATTGCGGCTGTTCCAGTCGGAGTCAAAACCCTCGCCATCGCGCTGGCCGCGCGTGCCATAAACTTCGTTGTACTGGACAACGGTATTATCCGCGCTCCACGGCCAGATACCCACGTTGTAGCCCAGGGACCGCTGGTTCGCGCGGCTCACGACGTTGTTCTCAACCAGGGCGCCATCGGTGGCGACGACGACAATTCCATCTCCGCCAATGTCGTCCAAAGAATTGCCGCGGATAACCACTCCCAGACTGGGATACCAACGGGACCGAACCCAGTGATAAGATTCGCCGAAAATCCCACTGCGGTCAACGTGGTATATCCGGTTGTATTCAATGCGCAGGTCGACGAAACGACTGGGCTTGGATGAGCCCTCGCTGGTGTAGTTAATTCCACCGTTCACTTTTACTTTATCGGTGCCATTCACATCATGGATGGTGAGGAAGCGGAGATAGACGTGATGCACGTCGCCGTAGTTATCGGCATCCAGGTGAACCCCGCGGCGCAGGTGTCGTCCGCGGCCGGCGTTTGTGATCTCAAGATTATTGATTTCCCAGAATTCCTGATTTCTCAGGAGAACGGTTGCCTCCGCGCCCCCAGCACCATCAATGATCGGTTTGGTTTCTCCGCCATACTTATCGACGACAATTGGCCTTTCTTCCGTTCCGGAGCCTTTGGGGCAGAGTTGACCAGTCCACTTCGAGCCGGACTTGAAGAGAATGACATCACCAGCGCCAAAAGTTCTTTGATTGACCTTGTCGAGTGTCTTCCAAGGAGCATCAGCCGAGGTTCCGGGATTTTGATCGCTGCCAGTGACGGAGTCAACGTAGTATGAGCTATCGGGAGATGGCGATGTTTTTTCGCCTCCTTGGCAAGATCTCGGGTGGCAGAAAATAAGCATGAGAAAGAAAGCCACGCAAAATCCAGCCATTCGCCGCAGCCTGCACGCCTCTTGCGGGCTCAGTCGAATCACAGTAGGCTTCTCCACGGCGCGGTCGTGTCGGTGAGCGTGATCGGCATACGATTCGAATGCTACCACGGAGGAGATTACGAGATT
>Ga0116117_1000198_pt1 | contig 18280 bp, 16 predicted proteins | sample June2015DPH_11_1_FD_89790 | JGI IMG/M metagenome (GOLD analysis project Ga0116117, IMG submission 89790) | Peatland microbial communities from SPRUCE experiment site at the Marcell Experimental Forest, Minnesota, USA - June2015DPH_11_10 | ecosystem: Environmental > Terrestrial > Soil > Wetlands... | reverse complement strand
GGAGCACCGGCGGGCTCGGCAGAGGAATTTTGGTACGGGACTCCTCAATCGGCGCGAACGGGAGCCCTGCGTCCTCGATAATCATCGCCGAATCAAGCAGCCGAACTGCCGAGGCAGCAAGCAGGTCCTTGACCGATTGCGGCGCTTGGGTGTGGCGGGCCAGCGACATGATCGCCGGCGCGGCAAAGATATGGCCAACCTCAGACGACATAGACATTGGCCTCTCCAAGTTGCAGGAAGCTGTTCATGGCATAACTGCGAAAATAGGCGCCGCACAAGTCGAACAGCAGCACGTCGCCGTCTTCGACCGTCTCGAATGTCTCGCCGATCACGTCGTCACGGCTGCAGGTCGAGCCGCAGATGATGGTCTTTTCCTTGCCGCTTGCACTCTGGCGCACGGGCCCGAAGATCCGTGGCGTACGGTATTTGCGCAGGATGTTCTCGGTCTGCGCGAGCAGAAAGGCCTGCGCCATGCCGCCGTCACAGACGGCATAGCGCTGGCCGTCGATCGACTTGGCAAACAGTACGCGGACCGCGAAGCAGCCAGCCGTGGCGAAGATCGCGCGCCCGAATTCGTGCACAAGTTCGATATGGGCGGGGAAGCGCGCCAACTCGCGGCGATAGGCGGCGAAATCGTAACCTTTCTCGCTCCAGGTCTCTTCCAGCCCGCCTCCCAGATTGACCGTTTGGAAGCGGAAGCCGGCGTGGCTTTCCAGCCTGCCGAGCAGGCTCACCGCCGCGTCGACCACAAAGCGCGACGCACGGCCGAAGGTGTGCGGCCCCGCATACAGATGAAAACCGCGGACCCTGATATCGAGCGAGCGCGCCAGATCGATCGCCTCGCACGCTTGCTTGAAGTCCATGCCGAACTGATCGTGCCGCAGGGTCGGCGCATCCCGGTCATGCGCGTTGACGAGCCGGTTCGAGAGCCGCAGCATGACCGGCTGCACCTCGCGCCTGCCGCGCAGCCGCTGGATCAGCGCGAGATGCGCCGGGGAGTCGATAATGAAGGTCGCCTGCGCGCCAAGCGCCGAGCGCGCCAGACTTTCGGTCAACGCCGGCGTATTGACGTAGAGGTGACGGCTTCTGAGGCCCGCAAGCATATGCAACTCGCCGCGGGAGGCGACCTCGACGCCGTCCCAGAGATCGGACGGAATACGCGAGACAATATCCTGGACCGGGCATGCCTTAAGCGACACAATCACGGTCGTGCGGAGCGCGTCCTTGAGAGCGCGCAGGCGTCGTCCGACCTCGTCTACCGAGTAGATATAGGCCGGAGTCTGGACCTCCGTGACATCGATCGGCGCGTCCCACAATCTGGGCTGGTTCGGGCTCAAAAGCATCTCAGAGCTCCATCGCGAGGGTTTTGAGAGCGTTGAGATCGATTTTGCCGACCGGCGAAGGCGGCCATTCCCTGAGAAAGTGAATGATCCCGGGATAGAGCGACTTGTGCAGGTTCCGTCTGAGCTGCGCGCGCACCGCGTCCCGCTGCGCTTCGCAGGCCTCGTTCCGCGTCACCACGAAAAGAACCGCCGTTTCGTCGCCGTCGGGCTCCGATCGGCCAACGACGACAGCCGATGCCACCCCGTCGAGCGCTTCGGCCGCGGCCTCGATATCGCGCGGATAGAGGCAATAACCTTTTTGCTTGATCAGCGACTTGGAGCGGCCGCGGAAGTACATGCAGCCGTCGCCATCCATTTCAAACAGATCACCGGTTGCCAGCCAATTGTCGTCGCGATACCGCCCGGGTACGAGCCTGGCTCCCGCGCTGCTGTCGGCCCTGTGATAACGCTGCATCACCGAGGCCCCGCGCAGGTACAACTCGCCGATCTGGCCCGGCTCCGCCTCAACCAGCTGTCCTTCGCTGTCCTGCACCACGACGCGCGCATCGAGGCCCGGCATAGGTCCGCCGACAGAGCCCGGCTTTGAGGGCACGAGGTGCGGCGGCAAATAGAGCGCACGCTTGGATTCCGTAAGGCCGTACATCGGATAGATCGCCGCCTCGGGAAATGATCGCGCCATGGCCTCGAGGGTCGCCGGCGCCAGGTGCCCGCCGGTGTTTGAGATGAGGCGCAGACTGGATATGGTCTGATTGAACGTGTTGAGAACCCGCGCGATGTTCGAGGCCAGCGCCGGGACGACCGGCAGGATGCTCGGCCGATGACCTTCGATGAGCGCCAGGATTTTCAGCGGATTGGTGATGCCCGCGGCCAGCAAAAGCCGGCATCCCACGAACATCGAAAACAATAGCTGATAGAGTCCATAGTCGAGGAACATCGGCGGAACGGAAAGAATCTTGTCCTGTTCGACGATCTCGAGATAGCTGGAAATGGCCCGCAGTGCGGCCAGTACGTTGGCATTGCTCAGCATCACGCCCTTGGGCGTCCCCGAACTTCCCGAGGTGAAGATGATAAGCCCGAGATCGACTCCGGTGGCCCTGCCGGGCGTCAGCGCCTTGGGCGGCGGCCTGCCGGCAACAAGCGACGCCTTGCCCTGGTTGTCGATTCGAGCCGCGGCGCCGGAATGCAGCTCGATCAGCTCGTGGACTTTCCGAGGCGCGGACGGATCGACCGGACAGATGGCGCAACCGTGCAGCCAAACGCCGAGCACCGAAGCGGCGCCCGCAACATCGTTGTTGGCCTTGACGAGCACAACCTCACCGGGCCGGACACCGAGCGACCGCAATTGTTCCTGCGCGGCGAAAACGTCCTCGTCACGCAGCCTCTTGCCGGTGGCGTCTTCAATGTTGCCGGCACGGCCGTCACGCAACATGGCGACGACCAGATCCTGCAGGCTCTGCGCCCAGAGGCGCGCATCGCCGGCGGGCGCCGCTTCGATCAGGCCGGCGAGCGGCTCTGCAATCGCCCTGGCGCCGCGATCGAGCCGCGTGTCAACAATGCAGTCCGTTACGATCTTATTCATGGGCGCCTCTCGACTTCTGGCTTCATGGAATCCCGCCGACCGGTCATGCAGGGATGGATAGAGAATTCAGCTGGTCATCCAGCTCGCGGATGGTCGTGTTTTCGTCGATGGCGATATCCTCATAATTCTGCACATCGACGTAGACCTGCTGGCAGATGATCACCATCTCGACAATGTTGAGCGAGTCGATGCCCAACTGAGACAGCGGAACGTCGATATCGATGGTCTTGACGCTCAACATGCGCTTCATCTCATCTTCGAAAATCGTCAGCGTGTCGCTCATCTCGCTTCCTTTCCCTTTTCTGTCACGTCGTTGTCCGCATTATCCCACCAAGGCTGGCGCAACGGGGTGCGATTTCGGACCGGCTGCGGCCGGCGCCATCTCGGATCGTCGCCGATCGCCCGGCGCGGCCGCGATCGACAGAAACTCTTCGAAGCTATTCAGGACATGGTCGACTCCCAGGCCCCTGATTATCGCCTCGGCCCTTTCGGGTTTCTGGACGCCGACAGCAAGCCGACCGCCTATGAATATCGGCGGGCTGTCACGATATCCTTTCTTGATCGCCTTCAGCCGCTTCAGGTCGTCGACGGCGTGGCCGTTCTGCGCGCCAATCACGATGGCATCGGCTCGGAAGTTCACCGCCTCCCTGAACATGAGTTCGAGCGGGACGCATGCACCGAGATTCAACACCTGAAATCCTCTCTCTTCGAGATAGAGCTTGAACATGTACAGGGAGACGGTGTGGCAATCCGATTCTGTCATTCCAATAACGACGCGCTTCATCGTGACACCGTCCCATTCCCGCAGCAGCGAAACCTTCGACCTGCCGGGCCCGCCTTCGCTGATGTGTCCGCAACGTATCCATAACTCGGCAGCCAGCGCACCTACGAATGTTGGTAGGCTTGGGCGTCGCCGTCGCAATGCTAGGATTTGACCGGTGAGAAGCGGATCGGGACGGAAGGGTGCGAACGTGACAGATGAAACCAGCGCTTTGCTGAGCACACTCGTGGTTGATCGATCGGATAGCTCGTCACGCCGGTCCGCGGCGTGGAAGGGGCGCCTTCTGACTACGAGCGCCGCGATCGCGGCCGGAGCCACGGCCGCCGCGATCTGGCATTGGAATCTTTTTGCTGTGTGGCCTCCATCGGCTGTGACGCAGTCATATGCCGCGGTTCCGAATCCCGCGCCTACCCCGAAGGCGCCGGTGGCCGCGGCGGCAGATGCAGGACTTGTGGCATCGGGCTATGTTGTCGCGCGTAGAAAATCCGCCGTCGCCGCCGAAGTAACGGGCAAGGTCACTGAGTTGCTCGTCGATGAAGGATCGGTCGTTCGCGAGGGCGACGTGATAGCTCGCCTGGACACAACCCTGGCCGAGAAGGACGTGTCCCTGGCGAGATCTCGCGAGAGCGCCGCCGTGGCGAACTCGGATTCGATCGCAGCCGATCTTGCCGATGCCGAACGCGTGCTGGACCGCACCTCGCAGCTCCTGCAAAAGGGCTTTTCGACCGCCGCCGACCTCAGCAAGGTGGAAGCGCATCGCAACGTCCTACGCGCCCAGCTCCATCAGGCAAACGAGCAAATCCTGACCAGCAGGCTGGACGTGCAACGCACGACGCAATTGCTGGAAAAGTATACCATCCACGCCCCGTTCGACGGCGTCGTGACCGAGCGCAATGCCGAGGTCGGCGAACTGATCTCGCCGACTTCGCCTGGCAGCGGGCTCGTGCGAAACGCAGTCTGCACCATGATCGACACGGACTCGCTGGAAATCGACGTCGACGTCAACGAAGCCTATATCGGTCGCGTCCGCCCCGGCAGCCGCGTCTCGGCCATCCTTCAATCCTACCCCGACTGGAGCATTCCCGCCTCGGTATTCGCATTCAGTCCAATGGCCAACCGCGACAAGGCGACGGTGGGCGTGAGGATCGCCCTGACCGGCAAGGATCAGCGAGTAGTGCCCGGTCTGGATGTCAAGGTCACGTTCCAGGACGACGTTGCCGCCGAGGAACCGCCGCCGCGGAACGTCAATGCGGCCGGGAACTGAATGCAATCCTGTTCGCGCAAACCCGAGGTGAGGCATGTCACATGAAGCCGTCGTCAATCTGATCGATATATCCAAAGGCTATGTCAAGGGCGGAGAACGGATTGCGATCTTCGACCGCATGAATTTTCAGATTTCCCACGGCGACTTCATCGCCATCATGGGACCCTCCGGATCCGGAAAATCGACCTTGCTCAACCTGCTCGGCGGGATCGACCGTGCCGACTCCGGCGAGGTTCATGTCGCCGGCACGCGTATCGACACACTCTCGGAATCAAGGCTCACGCGCTGGCGTGCCCGGCATATTGGCTTCGTGTTCCAGTCCTACAATCTCCTGCCCATACTCACGGCCGCCCAAAATATCGAATTGCCGCTGCTTTGCCAGGGCACCGGCGACCGCAACAAGCGCGTCGCGGCGGCGCTGAGGATCGTCAATCTGAGCGAGCGCGGACGACACTATCCGAACGAAATGTCCGGTGGGCAGCAACAGCGCGTCGCCATCGCGCGCGCGATCGTTTCCGACCCGGATCTGTTGCTTTGCGACGAGCCCACCGGCGACCTGGACCGGGCTTCGGCCAACGACATTCTGTCGATGCTGCGGCTGCTCAATGGCGATTTCCGCAAAACCGTCGTGATGGTGACCCATGATCCGGCGGCGGCCGAGTACGCCAACCGCACGCTCCACCTCGACAAGGGACAATTTGTCGAAAGGAGCCTGGCGGCATGAACGTCCTCTCACTGATCTGGAAAAATCTCTTGCGCAGCAAGGTGCGCTCGGCACTCATGATCGCCTCCATCATGATCGCCTTCGGCATGTTTGGCGTCCTCTCCGCTTTTGAGCGGGGATTGAGCGCCAGAGCCGACGCCGCGGCCGCCGACCGGCTCGTCGTCGTCAACAAGATCGACTACGTGCAGCCGCTGCCGCTCGGCCACTACCAGCGGGTTTGCGCGGTCAATGGCGTCCAATCCGCGACCCATCTCAGTTGGTTTGGAGGCTACTTCCAGGAGCCGAAGAACACGGTCACGGCGATGGCGGTTGACGCTGAGACCTACCTGACCGTCTATGGTTCGGATTACGTCGTTGCCGACGACGCCAACAAGGCCTTTTTGCGGGAGCGCACCTCGGCCCTGGTCGGCGCGGAGCTGGCTCGGAAGTGGGGATGGAAAGTCGGCGATCAAATCCCGATCTCGAGCGATATCTATTTCCAGAAGAACGGCTCGCTCAGTTGGACCTTGACGATCGTCGGCCTGCTGCAGGGCCGCACCGCTAACAACCCGACCAATTTCCTTGTGTTCCACTACGCGTATCTCAATGAGACCCGCACATTCGGCAAGGATACGATCGGCTGGATTGCGCTTCTGACCGGAGCGCCCGAGCGCATCGACGAGGTTGCGCGCATGATCGACGGCATGTTCGCCAATTCCACCAACGAAACATCGACCGATACCGACCGCGCATTCAACAGGGCTTTCGGCGCCCAGTACGGCAACGTCGGATTGATTGTCACCCTCGTCATCGGCGCCGCCTTTGCGACCATTCTGATGATCGTTGGAAACACCATGGTGATGGCGATCCGCGAGCGCACGCGCGAGATCGGCGTTCTGAAAACGCTGGGCTTCTCGCGCCGGACTTTGCTCAATTTGATGCTGGGCGAGGCTTGTGCGCTGGCGCTGGCCGGCGGCGTGCTCGGCATGATCGCAGCCGAGGCAGCCATCCTTTGCCTCCACTTCGCCGGCGCGGGGGCGTTTTCGCAGTTGACGCTGAGTTTGGCCATCGTGGGCGAAGCACTGGCGATCATGGCGGTATTCGGCATTCTCACCGGCTTAACGCCGGCACTGCGCGCCATGAATATCGGAATTGCGCAGGCGCTCAAAAGGAGTTGAACCATGGATTGGTTGCGACAAAGCGCGGTTGTCTCCAGGCTCAATATCCGCAGCATCCCCCGCCGGTTTCTGTCCTCGGCGTCGTCGGTGTTGGCGGTTACGCTGGTTATCGTCGTTCTGCTCGGTTTTCTGGGCATGGCCGACGGATTTCGCAATACGCTCACCTCGTCCGGATCTGACGACATCGCGGTTGTGTACCGCGGCGCCTCGCAGTCCGAGTTCAACAGCGTCGTGAGTTCAAGCCAGATCAAGTTGCTGGCGCAGGCGCCGGGCGTCGCCCGCGGTGCCGACGGCAGGCCCCTGATTTCGCCCGAACTCTACCTCGCGATCTCCGGGGTGGAGCGGGATTCACAAAGGCGCGCCAACATTCCCTTGCGCGGTGTCAGCCCGGACGGTGCCAGGCTGCACAAGAGCATCAGGTTTACCGAGGGAAGAATGTATCATGCCGGCAGCGACGAGATCGTCGCGGGGGCCGACGTCATCAAACGTTTCGAAGGGTTCGAACTGGGCAGCACCATCACGCTCGGTGGCAGCAAGTGGACCGTGGTCGGCGTCATGGCGTCCGATGGAACCGTATTCGGATCCGAACTCTGGGCAGATCCTCCCGTCGTTCAAAGCCTGTTCAAACGCACCAACGTTTTCCAAACCGTGCGGCTGCAACTTGGCAACGCCGCCGATCTTCAGCAGCTCAAGTTCTATGTTGACGGCGAGCCCCGACTCAAGCTCGAGGTCAAATCTGAAGCGGCCTATTTCGCGGACCAATCTTCCCGCGTCACCAACCTGATCCAGAATGTGGGCTGGCCGCTCGCGATCGCCATGGCGATCGGCGCCGTCGCCGGCGCCCTCAATACGATGTACAGCTCGGTCGCGGCCCGGGCGGGCGAGATTGCGACCTTGCGGGCGATCGGCTTCAGCGCGGCCTCGACGTTTCTTGGCACCATGTGCGAGTCGCTCGCGGTAGCGATGCTCGGCGGTATCATCGGCTCGCTGGTGGCCTATTTCGCATTTGATGGCCTCGCCGCAACGACGCTCGGAAACAGCTTTACCCAAGTTGCATTCAACCTGAAACTAAGCGGGGGACTGATGGCCAAGGCTCTCGCGCTTTCGATCGCCATCGGGCTGGTCGGCGGAATGGCTCCGGCATGGCGTTCAGCGCGTATCGGCATTGTCGAGGGTCTGCGGGGTTGAGCCGTGGCATCATTTGCAGCCGCACGGAGTTTCCGCTCATGGCCGTAGTCGGCTTTACGGTGATCGTTTGGGGCTTGGCTGCCGTTGGATTTGCAGCTTTGGTGTTGGCCGGTCTTGTCGCGTGGCCGCTGCGATCGCCACCGGAGCTGACCTCGGTTTCAGCGGCCCGCAAATTGATCAATCTTGCCACCCTGCCGCCGCTTGACCGGTTTCAGGCCAGGGACGGCACCGAACTGGCCTACCGACGCTACGCGCCGCGTTCGGCTGCCGTCGATCGTGTCGCCATCGTCGTGCACGGCTCTTCGGTTTCGAGCCGGGGCTCGATCCATGTCCTGTCCAGAGCCATCGCGATGCGGGGGGTCGAAGCCTATGCGGTGGATATCCGCGGACACGGCGCGTCGGGCACGCGCGGCGACATCGCCTACCTCGGACAGCTCGAGCACGACCTCGCCGATTTTGTCGGTGAAGTTCGCAAGCACCACCCCGTGGCGCCACTGACCTTGGTCGGACATTCGGCCGGCGGCGGGTTTGCGCTGCGGATCGCCGGATCATCGATGCAAAAACTGTTCGTGCGCACCGTGTTGCTCGCGCCCTATCTCGGATACGACGCCCCCACCAGCCGTCCCGATTCGGGAGGCTGGGCGAGCGCGAATGTTCCGCGCTTCATCGCGCTATCGATGTTGCGCCGACTGGGGATGCCCTTTGCCGAATCGCTGCCGACGCTTGCCTTCGCGGTGCCGCCCAACGCCAGCAGATTTCTGACGCCAACCTATTCGTATCGGCTGCTGCGCGATTTCTCCGCCTCGCGTGATTTTCGTCAGGACCTCGCAAAGGCTCTCAATCCCGTGACGGTCTTTGCAGGCGCAGCGGACGAACTGATACTGCCCGACAAATATCAGGAAGCTTTCAGCCCGCTCGGGATCGTCAGGATCATTGCCAATGTCAATCACATTGGCATCGTGAGCGACCCCGCCGCCGTATCCGTTATCGCCGACGATATTGCACGATCCGGAGCGAATTCCCGGTCTAGCCCCGAAAGTTCACATCAAGAGATATGTTCTCGCGGCGACAAGGCGGGCTCCGGCGGAATGCAAAATGCCCAATTGCCCGGGTAAATTGTTCATGGTATGTTCTGGAAACACACAGGGTCGTTCGTTCCGGTCAACCGCCATGCCCGAGCAGATCGTCATCACCGAAAAAAACAGCCAGGCAAAGGACGTCCGCGGCGCAGTTGGTTCTCGTTACGGAGACGTTCTCCCGGCCGAAGGTCATCTACTCGAGCTCCTGGAGCCAGGTGATGTGGTGCCGGCGTGGAAGCGGTGGTCGCCGATACTTCTGCGGCCCGAAGGCCTTTACGGCACTCGTCCGGCAGCGGGCGGAAACAAAGCCGCCAAACTGAAAGTCATTCGCGAGGCACTGCTCGGAGCCAAACGAGTTTGGCTCGCCACCGATTGCGATCGCGAAGGTCAGCTCATCGGCCAGGAAATTCTCGAGCATTGCAAGTACCGCGGCGAGGTGATGCGGGTGCTGTTCACCGCGCAGGACTCCCAGACAATTCGCACCGCATTTGATCGGGCAAAGCCGAACACCGAATACGCTCGCCTTTACGCCGCCGCTGTGGCGCGCCAGCAAGCCGACCAGATCTTCAATTTATCCCTCACCCGCACGGCGACCGTCATCCTGCGCCAGGGCGCGCGTGGTGTGATCGGGGTTGGTCGTGTGAAAACGCCGACCTTGGCAATTGTTTGCAAGCGCGAGCTGGAAATCCGGGATTTCGTGCCACTTGCCTATTTTGAGGTCGTTGCCACCGCGAAAGTTGCGGAAGGCCAATTCCAGATGCGGCACGCGCCTTCGGACCGAATTGTTCGGCGCGAATTGGCCGCGGCTGTCGCCGCTGCTGCGCAAGACTTCGCGGGCGCGCTCGCCATTCGCGTCGAGGAAAAGCGGCAAGGGCCACCCAGGCTGCACGATTTGCCCTCGCTGCAGCAACTCTGCGGCTCGCGCTTCGGCTGGTCCGCGAGCAAGACGCTTGGGGTAGCGCAGGAGCTGTATGACGGTCAGGGCAAGAAGATCATCACCTACCCTCGGGCCGAGGTGCGCTACCTGCCGCAGAGCCTGATTTCGGATGTGCCGCGAATCGTGGCCGGACTAAGGGTCGGCCAATCCTTCAGCGCGATCCACTTGCCTGAGCCGCCGGTGATCCGCAGCGGCGCAAGCGGCACATTCTACGACAAGGGACTGGAGGGCGCGAGCCATCACGCAGTCATTCCCAATGTCAACACGATCGACAAACTGCCGGGGATCTGGCCTCGTCTGTCATCTGACGAAAGGAAACTGTTTGACGTCATCGCGCGGGCCTATCTCGCCGCCCTGATGCCTGACTTCCGATACCGGCAGACAACCGCTTCGCTCGACGTGCGTGGCTTCGAATTCCGTGCCGTCGGCCGTCAGCCCGTCGATCTCGGCTGGCGAGCCGCATTTCCGGATTGGCAACCCGCCGACGAAAAGGGCGACGAGGCAAAATTGCTGCCGCCGCTGCGCAACGGTGAGATCGCCCAGCTGCAGGACCCCAAAATTGAGGACAAGGAGACCCGACCCCCGCCGCGTTACAACGAAGGCACTCTGATCGAGGCGATGCAGAATGCCTGGCGATTCGTCGACGATGAAGTTCTGCGGGAGCGTCTGAAGCGAGCCAAGGGTATTGGCACGCCGGCGACCCGGGCTGAGATCATAGGCGGACTGAAGAAGCAGGGTTTTCTAATTGCCCAGGGAAGGAATACGGTGCCGACCGCGGCCGGCCTGTCGCTGTTTGGCGTTCTCAAACAGGCCGATCCGGCGCTGGTCGATCCGGGTGTGACGGCACGACTTGAATGCTTGCTGGACGATGTCGTTGTCGGCAAGCAGGAAATGATCGGTGCGATCGACGCGGTGTGCGATGTCGCCCGGCGGATCATAGGCAAGCTTGCGGAAGGCGCCCCTGCCACGAAGATTGCGCTCGGCAAAGGCTTCGTCATTCCCGACGAGGCCAAGGCCAACTCGGCTGCAATGGACGCGCGGATTGACTCGAACAAAGGCGCGAAGCGCCGCAAGAGCGCCTTAGGGCCGGCGGGATCGATTGCGTCCCCATCAGGGGCCCCGACAAAGAGGCCCCGAAAGCGCAAGTCTGATGCTGTTGCCGTCCCACCGACTCCCGCGCAGCCAAAGCGCGTAACCGCAACGCGGCTGCGAATTCCTTATGGCAACAAGGAAGTCGCCATGAAGCTCGGCGCCCGCTACGGCTCAGCAGGATGGTACGCTCCACCTGGAGTTGAAACGGGTCCATTCAAAGAGCGCGGATGGTTATAACGTCCGATCGCATCCCTCTCGGCTTGCTCGATCGAGCAGCGCACGGGCTCGGCGATGAACGAAGCAAAGGAGCGGAGGTCGCCGCCGATGCTCGCGGTTTTGAGCGCCTTGAGCGGAAGTTGCAGCTTAGCGAAGGCGTAGATCATCGATCCGTCTAACTGATCGGCGGAAGGGGCAGTGGCTGTACTGGCTACAAGGCGGTCGGGACGTCCGGGAGCTGGAAGGCGCGCTCCTGGACGGGGGGTGGGCTTTGGAGGGCGACGAACAATGCTGCCATTGACCGTGCAACCGCTCGCGGTGCCGCGTATGTTGCCTGCGTGTCTCGGTTTCGTAGCCGGCTTTATTGACGCTTGTACCTTTTTTGCATTGTTTCATCTTTTCGTTGCTCAGGTGACCGGAAGCTTTGTCGTCGCCGGCGGGCATTTCTCTGGATTGGACGAAACCATGCTGGTGCCCGTTCTCGCTATTCCAACTTTCTTTCTGATGGGGTTGGGCACCAGGCTGCTATTAGCTTGGTTCGGGCGCACGGGTTGGACGGCTTTGACAGCCGCGCTTGCGGTGGAGTTGGCCCTGGTCGTCGCATTTTTCGTAGTCGGCATAATAGGGGCACCGTTCGTTGACGCGAATACTCCGCTTGCGGTGGTCTCAAGTCTTCTCGGCATTTCGGCGATGGGCGTGCAAAGCGCATTGGTCCGCCTGCTGATGCGCGGCGTGGCCTCCACAAATGTGATGACGACAAATACAACGCAGCTTGCCATAGATGCTGCCGAATGGTTGATCGCATCGCACTGTAAACGTGTGATGCCAGACGATCCCGGCGTCCAAGCTGATTACGCTGCCATACGCGGCCGTTTTACCGGGCTATTTTCGATCATGGCCGGGTTTCTCGGAGGCACAATTGGCGGAGCGCTCGGCTACCGATGGTTCGGTTTGTCGTGTCTTATTGGCGCCATTGCCATTCTCGCAGGGGCTGTCGGCTACTGCGCTTGGCGCGCGATACAGCGCTGATTGCGGGCCAACCGTCTTCGCGCCTGAGACCTCATCAAACATCGATTGGGCCACATTTGCTCAGCACAAAAGGGGCGGCATCCCCGGGCGCCTATTTCACCGCTCCAGCGGTCAGGCCGGCCACGTAGTGCTCGACGAAGAACGAATAAATGATCGCTACCGGAATTGAGCCGAGCAGCGCCGCGGCCATAAGCTGCCCCCAATAGAAGACATCGCCGCGGATCAATTCGGCAATAGCACCGACTGGCACCGTACGGACCGAGGTGTCGGTCAGGAAGATCAGCGCATAGAGGAATTCGTTCTGCGCAAGCGTGAAGGCGAAGATGCCGGCCGAGATGAAGCCCGGTTTGCAGAGCGGCAGGAATACCAGGAACATGGTCTGCAGCCGACTGGCACCGTCGATCCGGGCGGCGTCTTCCAGCTCGCGCGGGACGCTCTTGAAATAACCCATCAGCAGCCACGCGCAGAACGGAATCAGCAAGGTCGGATAGGTCAGCATGACCGAGGTGAGCGTGTTGCCGAGCCCCATCCGCTCGATGATCTCCGCCATCGGGATGAACAGCAGCGGTTGCGGGACGAGATACGTCGCCGCCACCGCGAACGAGACCAGCGCACTGCCGGGGAAGTTCATTCGCGCCAGCGGATAGGCGAGCATGGTGCCAAAAACCAGCGAGATGGCGGTCGAGACCGTCGCCACCAGCATCGTGTTCCAGGTCCAGATCAAAAAATCCGTCTCGCCGAGCAGGTCGACATAATGCTTGAGCGTGGGGTGATGCACGATCAGCGGCATCACCTGGGGATTGTACAGTTCCTGGTTCGACTTCAGCGACGTGATCGCCATCCAGTAGAAGGGAAAAAGCGCGAAGATCAGAAAGAATCCGAGTGGCAGCCATAACCGCAGCGCGCGCACCCGCCAGCCGCCGTCGTCCACCATCAAGCCCTCCTCAGATACAGCGCCAGCGCGATGATCAGCAGCGCTAGCGGGGGAAGCATGGCGAGCGCGACCGAGGCGCCGAGACCGAACTGTCCGCCGCTCATTGCGATGTCGAACGCGTAGGTCGCGAATAGGTGGGTGGCGTTGGCAGGTCCCCCCCGGGTCAGCACGTAGACCAGCTGGAAGTCGGAGAAGGTGAAGATCAGCGAGAACATGGTCACGATGAAAACGACCGGCTTGAGCAGCGGCAAGGTGACGTAGCGGAAGCGATCGAGCGCGCTGGCGCCATCGATCGTCGCGGCCTCGTAGAGTTCCAGCGGAATCGTCTGCAGTCCGGCGAGCAGCGTGATCGCGTAGAAAGGCAAGCCGCGCCAGGTGTTGACCACGATCAGGGAAAACATCGCCCAGCTGCCATTGCCGAGCCAGGAGGGGCCGCGGACGGCGATCCCGCCGTGCACGAGCAGCCAATTGATCACGCTGAAGGACGGATCGAGGATCCACATCCAGGCGATGGTCGACAACACGGTCGGCACGATGAACGGCAACAACAGCAACGCACGAACCAGGTTCTTCATGCGGAAGGCCTGGTTCATCACCAGCGCGAGTCCGAGGCCGCCGACCATTTTCAATACCGTCGCCACCCCGGTATAGACGAAGGTGTTCTGAACCACCTGCCAGAAGGTCGGATCGTGGAAATCGGTGATGAAGTTGCCGAGCCCGATGAAGGTGCCGGGCTGGGCGACCGGGCGATGCTCGAGGCTGAGCCAGATGCCGTAGACGAAGGGATAGCCGACCAGCGCGACCAGGAAGGCCATCGGCGGCAAGATCATCAGCAAGCTGAAGGCGTCCTCGCGTTCGGTCCACTCCCGCAGGGCCGGCAGCACGCGCCCGCGAGTGGCCGGACGCGGTATCGGCTCGCTGTGCGCCGACATGCTCAGGTGGGCCGGTAGATCTGCTTCAGCTGTGTGTTCGCATCGGCGATCACCTCCTTGGTCGACTTGCCGGCGCACGCCTTGGCGAACATATCCACGACCACGTATTTGGCGACGCTCTCGGACGAGGCGCGGCTGATCGGCGCCGGCCAGCCCGGCGGATGTGAGGTGGCGAGCGAATCCCGGTACGGGATGTTGCGCGGCTCGACATGCCACAGCGGCGCGTCGTCGAAGGCGTGAAGGAACGGCGCGTAGTAGCTGTCGGCCGAGGCATACCATCCGCCGACCTGCGCCGGCTCCATCAACCAGCGCAGAAAATCTTTCGCGGCCTGCTGATCCGGAGTGTGGCTGAAGATGGAGTGGCTCCACGGCAACAGGATGTGGAAGCGCTGGCCACCCGGCCCCTTCGGATTGAGCGACTGGTCGGTGGCTTTGGCGATCTCGGGGAAATCGCGCTTCGCCGCCCACAGGATACTCTCGGCGTTGTTGGTGCAGGATATTTGTCCGCTCAAATAGGCCTTGTTGTTGTTGGGATCGGTCCAGCCAAGCACGTCCTCGATCATGGTCTTTTGGAAGAAGGTGCGGGCAAAATCGACCGCGCGCGCCGTCTCGGCCGAATCGATCACCACCGTCTTGCCGTCGGGCTCGACCTCGCGCCCTCCATAGGACCATAACAACGGATAGAGCCAGCCGTGATTGTCGCCAAAGCCATGACCGAGCTCAAAGCCAAAGGGATGCCCCATGGCATTCAGCTTGATGCCGGCCTCCAGAAGCTCGTCCCAGGTATCGGGGAATTTGTCGTAACCGGCCTCCTTGAACCAGTCGGTGCGCCAGTTCATCAACTGGCCGACATTGCCGAACGGGATAGCCTTCCATTTGCCGTTGACGATGACGGCCTCCTTTGCCGCGTCATGCCAGCCGCCGCTTTTTTTGCCTACCTCCTCCGCGACATCACCGACATCGACATATTTCTCATCGTACAGGAACGGCCAGTTGAAGAAGTTCAGCGTCATGTCCGGACCCGATCCGGTCTCTGCCACGGTGGTGACACGGGTCTGCAGGCCGCCAACGCTGACCAACTCGTATTTTATCTTGATGCCGGTGAGCTTCTCGTAGGCCGGGATCAGCGTCTTCTGGAAATACTCGTCATAGGTCTTGATGAACGAGTTTTCGTGCATGATTGACATGGTCTTCGGCGCTCCAACTCCGGGGCGCACGCCGAGCGCAGCCCCGGCGACACCGAATCCCGTTGCCTTCAAGAATTGCCGGCGCGAGTTGTCCGGCAAAGCGTGTACCGCCCTGGTCATCGCATCCCCTCCCTGTGGCGCCCCTGTCCATCGACAAGAGCGCAGCCCAACCTTTTTCGATCCGACATTTCGTCCGGTCACGTATCGAGGCGGTTTTTTTCCCGTTAGCCTAACCCCTCCATACACTGATGCAACTGGATTTTCTCAAGCCCAGAAGTTGCGCGGCCCGGTGCAGCGCTACGATTGGATGAAAGGCCCATGACGATCCGGATGCGGCCTGAATCCCGGAAGGCCATAAGCCGCTGCGGCAGCGCATGATCGAACACATGACAATCCGCAAGTTAGAAAACCATGCGCGTCCTGCCATCCGACTTACCCCGACCACCGCCGTGTTCAAGAGATATCGTAGACCGACACCTTGTCGGCGATGCCGCTCAACGCCACGCGTCTGAGCGTTGGCTTTAGCCCGTTGGTCTCGAGCAGGGCCCGGGCATGCGCGTTCTCCACCACCGATTGCGTCGCCACGATCGAGCGCGAGGCCGCAAGGCCCTGGACGCGCGAGGCGATGTTCACAGTCTGGCCAAAATAGTCCTGCTGGTCATTGAGTATGACCGCGAGGCGTGAGCCTTCATGGATGCCCATCTTCAGGCGCAGGCTCTGATGCTGACGCTCGGCGCCGAGATCGCTCATCGCCTCGCGCATGCGGATCGCAGCGGCAATGGCGCGGTCAGGCGTCTCGAAGGTCGCCCTGACGGCATCGCCAACGGTCTTCACCACGGCCCCCCTTTCGGACGCGATAATCTCCCCCAGCAGCCTGAAATGCTCGTCGACCAGATCGAAAGCGACGAGGTCGCCGACGCGCTCGTAGAGCTCAGTGGAGTCCTTGAGATCACTGAACAGGAAAGTCAGGCTCAAGATCTTGAGGCGCTGGCCGATGGCGAGCGTCTGGGTGCGGTAGATGTCGCGGAAGGTCTGATTGGTGAGAAGACGCTTTGCTGTGAGAACAGGCTTGCGTCGCTTCAGGAGATCGTCCAGCGCCTGGTTCGTCACCCAGACCGCCGGCAACACGCGACCCTCGGTGCGGTTTTCCAAAGCCAGCCGCAGTGGCCCGGGGCACAAGGCAACGGTATCGACGGGAACCTGGCGTCATCTTTCACGAAATGGGTCAGCATCGCCGGGCCATCGAGGAGGGCTCGATCCCGCGTTGCTGCGCGATCCCGCCAATTTATCTGGCGCTGTTCACCCGCGCGTGCGCTCTTGAGCAGATCGCTTCCGGCGAAGCAGGCGCGGCATGGCAAAAGATGCTCGACACCTCGGCCGCCGCACCGCGCCACCGCTGCCCGCCCTGGGTGATGACGCAAGCACGCGCAAGCCGTCGACCAGATCCAAATCGGCGCATCGCGGCAGCAAGCGGCCGCGTGAGGGAAAAGACCCGCACGGCGCCTTCGTTCAGGGGCACTTCCGCGGAGAGCGCGATGATGACGGATTTTCAGCGTTCGCTCGACATTGATCGGATTACGTCAAGCCCGGTATCCGGCTTACGGGTACAACTCCGGCCCCGCCTACCTGGCGCCCCCCGCCAACCGGCTGCACCATCCCGCAAGCACCCGCAGCACACATATTTTTTTGTCGTGACTGGCCGCGAGTTTGTGACAGTATCACTACAATCAGATGTCAGTTCGGTCACACGCGGAGCGATCCATGAGTTTGGAATGGCGGGCGCGGTCAAGTTCCCTGGCCTGGTCAAATCCCCTGTCCTGGTGGTGGGGTCTGTTGACCCTGGTCAGCAGCGCCAATATCGCCGTTTGGTTCTTTCTGTATCGCCAGCTCCACGAACAGCCGACTGGCAGTCTCGGCAGCACCTCCGGCATCGAGCTCATGCTCCTCCTCAGTGCGGCCTATGTTTTCGGCTGCGCATTCAGGTCGTTCCTTCCGCGCGCGGATGTTCAGCGGATCTGCTTGTTCGACACCTGGCTGTCGAGCGTTGTCGTCGGTCGGTCGGTAGCAACCGCGGCCGAGGTGTGCTTCGCGGCGCAGTGGGCGATGATCCTGCACCAGCTGGGCACGATGACGGGAGCGGACACCACCTTGAACGCCGCGTGGGTGATCGTGCCGTTGATCCTCATCGCGGAATGCTTCTCATGGTATGCCGTGCTGACCACCCACTATTTGGGCAACGCCATCGAAAATTCGATATGGGCCGTTGCCTTCTTCGCAGTTGGGTTTGGACTTTGCCGGTTGCTACCGGAGTTCGATGGTCCGGTTCGCCTGGTCCTCGCCATCGCGATCATCGCTATCGCAGGCTATCTGGCGTTTCTCGTGACCATCGACGTCCCCATGTATCTGAGCCGATGGCGCGCCGGGGTTGCCGATGGCAGCGTGCGTCTCAGGCCTCTTGAGGGTCTGCGTGACGTGAGCACGCGTTGGGTCGTGACGCACGACCTTGCCGAGTGGAAGGACGAGATGGCCTGGATGTCACTTTATTTCAGCGCGGCGGTCTGGGCCAGCCTCGCGCTGTGCGTTTGCTACTCGTCGATCGAGGATCATCTCCCGCGCTTTCGTACCGAAGCCACGGTCGCGAGCCGTTCGTCAGACGCCTCGGCAGCAGCTGACATGGCGCCGGTCAGAATGTGAAGCTGATCAACGCTGAAATGACGGGGCAATCGCACTTGAAGCAGGCAAGCGGCAAGGCATCCGTTGGCAGGCCATGGCTTGATTACCAACTACCAACCTCAATGCGCCGTGCCGGCGTCGGCGGCGCTTAGACGCCGCCCGGCT
>Ga0116117_1000189_pt1 | contig 19038 bp, 9 predicted proteins | sample June2015DPH_11_1_FD_89790 | JGI IMG/M metagenome (GOLD analysis project Ga0116117, IMG submission 89790) | Peatland microbial communities from SPRUCE experiment site at the Marcell Experimental Forest, Minnesota, USA - June2015DPH_11_10 | ecosystem: Environmental > Terrestrial > Soil > Wetlands >... | reverse complement strand
GAGCTTGATCTGCTGGTCGACCTGGCCTCGTCCAACCCAAGCGTCTACGGCGCTCGCATGACGGGAGGCGGCTTTGGCGGATGCACGGTCAATCTGTTAAGGGCGGATGCCGCCGATTCGTTCAAGGAACATATTTCGCAGGCTTACCAGGAGATAACCGATATCATTCCTGAGATTTACATTTGTGAGCCTGCTCAGGGAGCGCAGGCCTGGTGCCAGTAAGTTTCGTGCCAAGGCACGCATTCATGCGCGCCGCAATTACCCCAGTGTCAATGCGCCTTTAGGCGCTGGATTTGCGGATCGGACTTTCGCCACGGACTCTTCATGGAACTGCGCAATCTTTATCGAGACCCGCATCGCCGGTTCAATCCGCTCACGCGCGAGTGGGTCTTGGTGTCGCCGCATCGCGCCGAGCGGCCTTGGCAGGGCCAACTCGAGGCGTCCCCCTCTCCCCCGGCGCTGACCTACGACCCGGCTTGCTATCTCTGCCCCGGGAACGAACGGGCTGGCGGGTCGCGCAATCCCAACTACCAAACGACATTTGTCTTCGCCAACGACTTCGCGGCGCTAAGTCCGGAAACTAAGACTGCGAGGCAAGATGACTCCGGGCGCGAGTTGCTGCTTTCGGAGTCCGAGGCCGGCATCTGCAAAGTGGTGTGTTTCTCGCCCCGCCACGATCTGACCCTGGCGCGCATGACCGTTCCGGAAATTACCCGCTTGGTGGATTTATGGGCGGAACAATACGCCGAGATTGGCTCTTTGCCTTACATCAGCTACGTCCAGATCTTCGAAAACCGGGGCGAGATTATGGGATGCAGCAATCCGCATCCTCATGGTCAGATCTGGGCCAATCAGACCATTCCCAACGAGCCTCGCAAAGAGCAGGAATCGCAGAAGGCGTATTTCGGGAATAATCACGCCTGCTTGCTGTGCGATTACTTAAAAGTGGAAACCCAGGCGGGGACTCGCATGGTGGTTGAGAACACCCACTTCGCGGCCGTCGTGCCTTTCTGGGCGGTGTGGCCCTTCGAACTGTTGCTGCTGTCCCGGCGACACACCGGCGACCTGGGATCGCTAGATCCCGACACGCGCAACAGTCTTGCGGAGATCCTCCAACAGATCACCACCCGATACGACAATCTATTCGAGATCTCGTTTCCTTATTCGATGGGTTTCCATCAGTCCCCGACCGATGGCGAAGCGCACCCGGAATGGCATTTCCACGCGCATTTCTATCCGCCGCTGTTGCGCTCGGCGACCGTCCGCAAATTCATGGTCGGTTATGAATTGCTGGCCAGCCCGCAGCGGGACATCACTCCCGAAGCGGCGGCGGCCACGCTCAGGAACCTGAAACCGATCCATTATTCCGAACGCAAACTACGCTAGGGCTGGCTGAAACGCGCGGCCAATTTTCATGCCCGGCTGGATGCTCTCGCAGCGGGACCGCCGGAACCGGAGCCGGAAAAACAAGGCCGCTCACCGCGAGAACTACTTGCAGGCGAGTAAGGCAGTTAAAAGATAGGGCCTCCGGCTGTAAACGGAGGCCCTATCCCTCGCATTTAAAACGAGTACTTGACCGAAAGCTCCATGATCCGGCCGCCCGGATAGGAGTTCTTGTAATTTTCCTTGCCCCAGAGCGAAGCATAGTTGGTGCAGGATGATGTCTGACCCGGGATCAGCGCAGACAGGCCAGCGGTGCATACGTTGCTCTGCACTTGCCCCGTGTTCAGGGCGATGGCATGGGTGTTGTAGTCCATCGTGAAAGGCAGCGCTAACTGGTTGCCGCCGCTGAATTGGTACAAGGGGTGGTTCAGCCAGTTGAATGCGGATAGGGTGAACCGCAGGGACTGCCTCTCGGTAACATGGAACGTCTTGTAGACGGATAGGTTGTTGTTGAATAAAGAGGGGCCGTACAGATAGGGGAAATCGCGCACGCCAGAGGTTTGATAAGCCGGCGCGGTAAAGCAGTTCAGATTGGCGCGCCGGAGCCCGTTTGTTCCGCTACCCGGATTGCACGTTAGATCCGGCTGAATCGTGAATAAGTTGCTGGAGTCCGTACCGTAGTACGTCTTCTGGCTCAAAGCATTTCCGCTGGGCAGTGTGGACGGATAGTTGGTGTACTGCAGGCCAAGGCCGAAATTCGGACCGTTCGAATTGTTGATTGCCTGCAAATCGCCGCCCTTTTGCCAGTTCGTGATTCCGGCGATGGTCCATCCGTTGGTGGTGCCGGTAAGCACTTTGTTGCCGTGAGTAAATTTCGGCAGATTATAAGCGTAGGAACTGTTGAAGACGTAGGGATGGTCAATCCCTTCGGCCCCATAGTTACCGCGCAGAGAGAACGGGTCTTCCCCAAGATCGGTACCCAGGGCCTTCGACCAGGTGAAGTTGAGATTGAAGGTGAGCGGCCCGCTCTGTTTGACCCAACTGGTTTGCAGGCCGTGATAGTTCGAATAGCCCACGTGCTCGGCCACGTAGATGCTGTTCGTCCCGTAGATTTGCTGGCCGTGGAGCGCTCCCGGACCAAGATACACGCCGAATGGATGATAGTCGGCATAGGTGTTGGCGATGGGAGTGCCCACCAGGTCATGGGTCACATCCTCCGGATTCGGCGCCACGATTCCAGTGATCGGATCGGGTTTGAACAGAGCCCCCAGCGGGGTCTTGTTCTGATTGATGAAGTCACCGTTTTGCAGCGAAGCACCACTTTGTCCGCCCATCAGAGTGTGCTCGCTGTCATTGCCCACATAAGCGACTTCCATCAACGAATGTCCGGGAAGGCGATGGGAAACGGTAAGGTTCCAAGCATAGGTTAGCGGGATGTTGTAGTCGGTGTTACTGAGAGCGCTTACTCCCTGAGGGACCCAGGTAGCCGCCGGTACGCTGACGGAGCCGATCTGCGAAAGCAGCAGATTCGTACTGCCGGGCGAGGTGTACGTCACGATTCCCTGCCCCGGTGACAAGGCGCCGGTAAAATCGTTGTACTGGTCGTTCCAGCGATACATGCCCCAGCCGCCGCGCAGGACAGTATTGCCGGTTCCAAAAATGTCCCAAGCCATGCCGAAGCGCGGCGAGAACTGGGCAAAACGATCGGGTTCGCCGCTGTTCGGCACGCCGGGATCAATCGCATGCCAGCGCAGGCCGGGATAGTACTGTCCGGAAACAAAATCGGAATTCACCAGACCGGGAAGGAAGACCGCCATGCCGTTGCCGCTGCGGTCATACCAGTGTCCGATGTGCTCCCAGCGTGCCCCAAAATCGAGCGTGAGCCGCTTGGTTATCTTCCAGTTGTCGCTGACGTAGCCGGATATCGTTTTAGCACCGATGTTATTGTTGGGGGAGCTGTTGGATTCCGTGTAGCCGCCGCCGCCCGCAGCGACACCCATCACGAAATTGGCTACCTTGTTATTGGGGGATCCCACTTCATTGCCGGTGAGAAGATCGGGGTTCAGGCCGCCCCAGTTCGTGATTGCCCCATTGGGAAACAGGGCGTTGCCCTGGTACTTTCCAACTCGCGCGTAGTAGGCGCCAAATTTAAGGGTATGAGACTTGTACACCTTGGTGATGTTATCGCTGAACGAGGGGTTTTCGCTGCGCACAAAGAACTGGCCGCCGCTTTCAAATATGTCGGGTTGCGAGAAGTCGGGAAGCTGGTTGGGGCCGCAGTAGCCGCATTCGAACGAGGGAATCATCTGGATGTTCGCATTCGAGGCGAACAGGGTGGGGTAGGGATAGCCGAGAGTATGGCGGTTGACGAGGTTCAGGTTGGTCGTCTGCGGCGAATTTGACCAGCCCCAGGCGGCAATGAAATCGTTGGTCAAAGTGGGGCTGAAAACGTGCAGGAAGTGGCCGGTCGCGGTCTTGGTGAAATCGAGCGCCAGCAGTCCCCCGCCGGGGAATGGAATGGCGTTGCCGGGAGTCCACCACATATGGGCGCCGTTGCCTTCTTCCAACTGCGAGTCATTTCCACTCTGGTAGGACACAAAGAATTTTGTGTTGTCGCTGAAGATGTAGTCCACGCGCGTACGCACCACGTAACCGTCGTGGGTCGAAGGGAACACTCCCAGGTAGTTGTAGCCGCCATTGTTGCTGATCGCCTGGGCGGTAGTCAGGACGCCTGTGGCGGGAAAGACTTTACTCAGCGCGGCGGAACCGGGATCGAGGAATTGCGAAGGAATCTGGTAGCCGGCAGCACCGTTATCTGGCACCACCGTTCCATCCGGCAGCACCGTGCCCGCCAGATTGTTGCACCAGTTGGTATTCGTCGAATTGAAACCACCCGGGCAAACCACCTGGTTGGCGGCCGTTGGCGTAAAATTGCCCGCAAGCATGTCAGCGGTGGGAATCGAGGACTGCAATCTGCCGCCGTTGCCTAGATTCTGAAGGTAATGCTCATAGCCGAACCAGAAGAGCACTTTCTTGTGCGTGAACGGGATCGGTCCGCCGAAGCTGCCTCCCGGATAGTAATAGTGATCCGGACCCTTGGGGGTATTGCTGAAATTGTCGGCCCAATCGTTGGCGTTCAAAGCATGATTCCGAGCGTAGAAATAGCCCTCACCGTGAAAAGAGCTCCCGCCGGACTTGCTGATATTGCTAACGACTACGGGTCCCAAAGGATTGTCGGCGCCGAAGTTCGTGGACGCCACCTTGACTTCCTGGGTCATGTCGGGATTGACCGTGGCAATCGAAGTGCAATTGCAACCAGGATCGATGATGTTCGCGCCATCCAAAAGTAGGTTCGTTCCGCCGCGGTTTGGTACGCCGTTGGTGTCCAGACCGTTGCCGATGGCGCTGCCCAGCGGGCTCATATTGAGGAAGTTGAAGCCCGATCCCGAACTGAGGTTGTTGCCGCTATTTGAGACGCCAGGCAGTGACCCGAGTAACTCGGAAATGTCACGCCCTTCGAGAGGCAGACGGTCGATGTCCTTGGCCGTAATCACGGCGGATCGTTCGCCGGATTCTTCGATCAGCACTTCGCCGGCGACTGCTTCCACGGAAACCACCTCGGCGGCATTGCCCACTTCGAGCTTGATGTCGGGAACCGAGCTCAAGTCACCGGCATTGATTGTGATCTCAGCATGCTGCCAGGTCTTGAAGCCATGCATCTCAACCTTCACGGTGTAGGTCGCCGGCAAAAGTCCGGTAAATGAGAAATAGCCGGAACCATTGCTGGAGGTCTGGCGCGTGTCTTGTGTCGCCTGGTTGACCAGCGTGATTTTGGCCTGGGCCACGACGGCGCCGCTCTGATCGCGAACGGTGCCATTTAGGTCACCGGTGATCTGAGCATGGGCGAGCGGCTCGACTTGGAGCGCAGCCAATACCGTCAAAACCGTTAGGGTGAGTGTTGAGAAAGCGAACCGGCGGAGTTTGCGAGCGAATGACAGCGTGGTCATGAACCCTCCTGAAGTGGGCCCGTTCCGCTGGCCGGGCTTCAAGGCCCCGTGCGGCGGTGACGTTTTCCGTGACGACCACGATAACGATTACGTTGACCGTAATCGTTATCGTTCTTGCCGCTGGCATATTTAATCCTTATGTACTAGCTTGTCAAGAGATTTCGTGAGGATAATTCAATAATTTCATGGCGGTAGCTGATTATGCACTGGCCGGAGCTAGGACCCCCCAAACCCCTATACGCGTCAAAAATGCCGTAATCGGTTACGGAAAACCGGTTTTGTGCCAAGTCGGCACCTCCATAAACGTCGCCCCTTTCACCGGGTTCGCAAAGATCGTGCATGGGACACGGGCCATCGAGTTCGACCTTCCATTACTGCTATTTAGGGACCTCGCTTCCGGGGCGGCCGGATTCTCACGTGAAACAGCGTGGTACTATAGCTCGACTTTTATGCGTTTTGCCGCGTTCTTTCCTATCCTCCTCACGGCCTGTTTTTCGCAGACTGCGCCGCCAGTTCCAGTCCTCAGATTCGAAGACGTTGCCAAGCAGGCAGGTTTGACGGTGCCTCACATCTCTTCTCCGGAGAAAAAATACATCATCGAGACCGTGAGCGGGGGCGTGGGATTTATCGATTGTGACAATGACGGCAAACTCGACATCGTTACCGTTAACGGTTCGACCGTAGACCGCTATCGTCACGGTGGCGACCCAATGGTGACGCTGTATCACCAGGACGCGGATCTGAAATTCACCGACATCACCGAGGCCGCCGGCCTCACGGTGAAGGGGTGGGGGATGGGAGTGGCCGTCGCCGACTTCGATAACGACGGGTGGCAGGATTTATATGTGACCGGCTTTGGACGCTATGTCCTCTACCGTAACCTGGGCAACTGCAAGTTTGAGGACGTCACGCAAAAAGCCGGCGTGCAAGCGGGAGGGTTAGGACAGGGCGCAGCATGGGGTGATTACGATCGCGACGGTTTTGTCGACCTCTTCGTCGCGCGCTACCTGCGCATTGACATCGACCACCTTCCCGAGTTCGGGAGCCCGCAATGCACGATCATGTCAGTAAAGGTGCATTGCGGACCTCTGGGGCTTGCGGGAGAAACCAATATCCTGTATCGCAATCGCGGAGACGGCACCTTTGAGGATGTCACCAGGAAAGCTGGAGTGCTTGACCCGGGCGGCGCTTACGGCATGCAGCCGCTCTGGTTCGACTACGACAACGATGGCTGGCCCGATCTGTATGTCGCCAACGATGCGGGGCCGAATTACCTCTACCACAATAAGCACGACGGCACGTTCGAAGATGTCAGCCTGATCTCTGGAAGCGCGGTCGATGCAAACGGCAAAGCACAAGGATCGATGGGCGTCGATGCGGCCGATTTTGATCATGACGGCCTGCTCGACCTGTTCGTCCCGCACTACGCGTTTCAATCCGCCGCGCTCTACTGGAACCGGGGCGCGCAGGGATTCGAAGACATCGCGACCAAAGCGAATCTCGCCAAGCCTACGTATCCATATGTCGGATGGGGCACAGGGTTTTTTGATGTGGACAATGACGGTTGGCCCGACATTCTGCTCACCAACGGCCACGTGTATCCACAGGCGGACTCGATTCCGGGCTCGGCGCCTTACCACGAACCAATTCAGCTATTCCGCAACTTGCACGACCGCACCTTTGCGGACGCAACGGCGCTTGCCGGCCTCGATAAACTGCGTGGCGCATCCTGGCGGGGCGTGGCGTTTGGCGACGTCAACAACGATGGCAAGATCGATGTTCTTGTGCTCGACGCCGACGGACCGCCGCTGCTTCTGATCAATCGCACGGAAACCGCAAACCACGCCGTACTCTTCCACTTGATCGGCACCAAGAGCAACAAGTCGGCCATCGGCGCGCGGGTGACGGTAAAGGCCGGAGATCTTTTCCAGTTCAACGAAGTGCGCGGTGGCTCCAGCCTTTTTTCACAGAACGATCTGCGCCTGCATTTTGGTCTTACGGAACACGCCCTCATGAACAACGTGGAGATTTCATGGCCCAGCGGCAAAAAGGAAACTTTCGAGAATCTGCCGGCGGACTTGATCTACACCATCGTAGAAGGAGAAGGCATCAGGCAGAAAACTCCGTTCGCGACGGAAGCTAAGACGGAAAAACCACCCGCACCGAAGAAGTAGTTGGGCGACGGGAGGCCTACCGCTCATCAGGTCTCTTGTTGGCGCCAACCGCGCCCGGCAGAGTCAGCTTCACTTTACTCTGGACTCCCTTCCCCTCCACGATGGTGTAGATCGCATCGGCAGCGACGTTTTTTAATTCCTCGCTTCGCCCGCTGGGCCACTGGATTTGCACTCGCTTCATCACGGACTCGGCGCCCAGTCCGAAATGGAGCCGTTGATCGCTCGAAGACAAGTAGCCGCCTCCGCCGCGAACCTCGTCAATCTGAGTCATAGTCGATGTAACGACGGTCACCCGAGCGCCAATTGCAGCACGGTTGCTCCTGGTTCCGACAAGCCGAAAAAGAACGCGGTGGTTCGGGTTTTTCGTTTCATTGATGGACGTTTCATTGATAGACGTTTCATTGATAAACAAGGAAGGCGGCGCTCCCACGTTGTACACCACGATATCCACGTTGCCGTCGTTGTTCAGGTCTCCGAAAGCGGCGCCGCGGCGCGACTGCGCGGCGCCATCATTCAGGCCCACGGCGCTGCCGATTTCTTCGAAAGTCCGGTTCCCTCGGTTCCGGAACAACTGGATGGGCTCGCGGAAGGGCAGTTCATGCGGAAGCGCTTCGAGCACCTGCGAAACATTGCCATTGGCGACGAAGATATCGGGCCATCCGTCGTTATCGAAATCCGCGAACCCAACGCCCCAGCGCACAGGAGAGTAGCCCGAGTTGGAAAGTTGAGCGTTCCAGGCCACGTCGGTGAAACCCAGCGGGGCTTGGTTATGGTAGAGGCTCAAAGGCTGCAATCCGTAGCGGGTCACGATGAGGTCAAGCTTTCCTTCGCGGTCAAAGTCGCCGAAATCTCCCGCCATATTTCCCATGGCGCGGCCGTCGGCACTCAAAGCGGTACCGGAGGCTACTCCCACTTCTTCGAACGTCCCGTCGTGCTTGTTGCGATAAAGAAAGTTGGGACCAACGTCATTGGCCACGAAGAGGTCCGGCCAGCCGTCGTTGTCATAATCGCCCCATACCACGCCCATTCCGCGTTGCTTGCTTGTGTTGTGAACCCCGGCCCGCTCGGACACTTCTTCAAAAGTGCCGTCTCCTCGATTGTGAAACAGAAGCGACGTTTCTCCTTCCACCTGGGGAACTTCAATGGAAATTCCTTTGTAATCGAACGAAGGCGCGCCCGGCTTCGGCAGATTGTGTATGTCAGAATGTACGTAGCGGGCGACGAATAGATCCAGATGGCCATCTCGATCGTAGTCGGCCCAAGCGGCGCCCACGCTAAATCCTCCGCCTGCGACCCCGGCTTTCTCGGTGACGTCTTCGAACTTGCATCCGCCCAGGTTGTGATAGAGCACGTTGTGACCGTACCCGGTGACATAGAGATCGGGCAGTCCGTCGTTGTCATAGTCGCCGACGGCGACGCCCATGCCCCATCCCTTCACCGTGAGACCCGCCGACTGCGTGATATCGCTGAAGTGAAGATCTCCATCCTGGCGGTATAGCGTGACCATGAGATCGCCGCCCTGCAGATAGCGATCGATGGTCGAGTCGCCTACGACGACAATGTCCAATTTCCCGTCGTTGTCGCAATCAAGAAGGGCGACACCGCCACCTACGGTCTCGGCAAGATATCGCTTCTCGGTGGAGAAATGGGGAACGCTGGTTAATCCGGCCTGCTGCGCAATATCGCGGAAGTGGAGCGGGGGCGTGCCGCCGGGTTGCGCGGAACCCGCAATCAACATTCCCAGAACGACTACGAAGGCGCGCATTCATGCCCCTCACGGTGTACCGAATCAAGCAAAGTTAGTGCGGCGCGGACTCGCTTGCGAGTTCGCGTTGGGCGTTTACATCGGATGGGTTTAGTTCGAGCGCGGTGCGGAGCTCCCTTGCCGCGCTCGAATGATCTCCCTGCTGAGAATATGCTTCTCCCAGCGCCATATGAACGTCAAAAAGTTTAGGCATCGCTTGCTCTAAAGCCTGGAGTCGACTTATGCCCGCGGCTAACTCGCCGCCTTTCACCAAAGACTCTGCGTAGATGTAATCCAACCGCGGGTCGGAACTGATTTGATTTTCCATCGGTTTCAGAACCTGGACTGCTTCGTTATAGCGCTTGACGTTAAAAAGGCTGGCGCCCAGCGCAGCCCGGATAGGATTGTCGTCCGCATGCGATTGCAGGTGCCGGGTCAGAGGCGCAATCGCCTGCTCATACTGGTTCCCCGCGAACGCCGCTTTTCCCCAGTTGTAATCGATCCCCTCCAGAGACGGGTTCCAGGTGGCGGCTTGCTGGAAAAACGTTACAGCCTGCGAGAACTCGTTGCCGTTCGCCATGATCGCTCCCAGATTGTTGTAGCCGTCTGCAATCGCTGGCCCTATTTGTGTTTCGTAGGCTTCCACTTGTTTCAGGGTTTCCGGATCCAGCGGCCCCCGCACAGCGTGCATCTGCGCAGTGTCGCCGTCACTGCCTGACGGTCTGCTTCGTGTCTGCCCCTGATTCGAGGCCACCGACTGTTTGAGCAATTGATCGGCGAGTTTCAGTTCCTGTTTCGCTTCCTCCTGGTGGCCAGCCTGCAGGAGCAACCGTCCCAACAGATAGTGGGCGCGCTGCACCTGATAATGATTTCGCGAAACATCTTTGGTCAATTCAATCGACTTCCTTAGAGCAGCCTCGGCTTCGGTGCGCCGTTCCGCCTCGGCATAAGCCTGGCCAAGAGAAAGATAGACGTCGGGATTGGCAGGATCTAAAGTGGCCGCGCGACCCAGGTAGTTTTCCGCTTCCTTGATCTGGTGTTGACTCGCGGCGATGTAGCCGAGCTGGTAAAGGCTGAGAACATCGTTGGGATGGTTCGCCAATTCTTTCCGGAACTCTTCCGCCGCCTCGGGAAAAGCCGCATCCGCCAGCCCCACCAGGTACGCCGCGCCGAGCGAATAGTGGGCCCCCGGAAATTTTTCATCCAGGGCGAGAGCCTTCTTAAATTCCTGAATTGCCTGCTCGGGATAGCCGGCCTCGGCAAAGGCGCGTCCAAACTCCAGGCGGATCGCCGCTGTGTCGCCAAATCCGGCGAGCATTTCCTTGAAAACAGTGGCGGCGCGATCGGGAGCCTTGAATTTTAAGTAAGCCGTGGCTAACCCGTAGCCGTGCTCGAATGTAGGTTCGAGTGTCGCGGCAAACTCAAGCTGCTCGCTGGCTGGTTGATTGTCATTGCGTTGCAGCAAAATTTGTCCGAGGGTAAAGCGAGCCCGCGCGTTCTTTGGATCCGACTGTACCACGCCCTGGGCAGCGGATTCCGCGTCGACAAGATCGCCTGCGGCGCGACAGGACTCCGCGTAATCCAGACGCAAGCCGCTCTCGTTCGGAGCTAGAAGCAATGCTTGCTGAAAGAAACCGGCGGCTTTCTCGAAATCGCCGGCGCGAGATCGCCGATCTCCCAGCCGATGCAAAGCCTCGGTCAGGAAGGCTTTGTATTCGAGCGCCGCTTGCTGCAGATGGCCAGCGGACTGAGCGCTCTGAGCTGCGTCGTAGTGTTGCCGCAGCAAGTCCTGATCGGGAGATGCCGGCTGCGTGGTCTGGGCCACGGCCGCCACGAATGAAAAGAGGGCGAAGATGGCCAGGCGCATTGGTTTCCTGTTCAGCGCTTTTGATCCGGCGCCCCCGATGTCGTGTCTCTGCACTTCCAAGAGTTAAGATTGACCGGCCATAGAAGTCAAGCTGGCGAGATTTTGAACCGAAGTCTTTCGGGCCAAACTCGGCCGCGCACGAAAAGTGCTAGAATGCACGCCGACAAGGGAGGATTCATGCGATCCCGATTCTCTCTCCTCCTTCTTCTGCTGAGTTCGCAGCTTTGCTTTGCGCAGCGCAGCGGCAACCTCAGCGGCCATGTACGCGAGGAGAGGACCAATGTTCCCGTCGAATCGGTGGCGCTGGACGTGTTATCTTCCGGCACCCGCGCGGCATCTCCCGTTATGTCTGGCATGGATGGAGAATTTCAATTTCCCTACCTCAAGGATGGGGACTATTACATCGTTGCCAGCAAACGAGGCTACGACACGGTGACGATATCGGTGTCGATTATTGCCGGGACTGCGGCTCCCGTCCTGATCAATCTTCCCAGGCATGACGTTAAGGCGCCATCGGGTGGCGGGGACTCCGTTTCCGCAAGGGAGCTCAGCATCCCCGACAAGGCGCGAGCTTCGTTCGAAAAGGGAAAACAGCTGCTTTACGAGAAATCCGAGCCGGAAAAGTCGATCATCGAATTCCGGCGCGCGATCGATCAGTTCCCAACCTATTACGAAGCGTATCTACAAATCGGCATTGCGCATTACCGGCTGGCAGAATATGTGGAAGCAGAAAAAGATTTGCGCAAATCGATTGAACTCAGCGCAGGAAAATACCCAGACCCGCTATTTCTGCTGGCGCAAATGTACAATGACCAGCAACAATTTGTCTATGCCGAGCCTTTGGCACGGCACGCAATTGCCGCGGGTGACGCATCATGGCACGGCCCCTTCGAGCTGGCGCGAGCGCTCGTGGGACTGAAACGCGGCGCCGAAGCCGAAGCGAGCGCTCTGCGGGCAAAAGAGTTGAAGCCGGATAATCCGCAAGTCTATCTTGTGCTCGCCAATATTCACATCCAAGATCAGAAGCTCGCTTCGGTGGTGCAGGATTTCGACGAGTACCTTAAGCTCGCGCCCAATGCACCAGGAAGCGACCAGATCCGCGAGCGGCGCGATCGCATGCGGAAAGCTTTGCAACACGACACGCCACAATCTGATACCCCGAAGCCGAAGTGACGGGCTGTGTTGCTGCTTACTCGATTCGGAGGCTCATGACAGAAGCGCGCTTTCTCCTCCCGTTCCCGCGCCGGACCAATCGGCTGGTGCGGCGCTCGATGGTATTTCTCGCGCTCGCCTTCTTCATGGTTGCCTCGCGTTTCGCTGTGCTCGCTCAATCATCGCCCTCTGGCCCCGCCGCGATCGAAAACGCGTGGCAAAAAGCGGAAAGCAAATACGACGATGCGCGGCAGGAAATTCTGAAAGACGTCGAACGGCAAGCCAACGAAGGCCCTTTTCACCCCGACTGGGAATCGCTCCAGAACTACCGCGCGCCAGCCTGGTATGAAGACGCGAAGTTTGGAATCTTCATTCATTGGGGGCTGTACTCCGTTCCCGCATTCGCTAACGAATGGTATTCGCGCAATATGTATCAGCCGGGCTCTGCGGAATTCAGGCACCATGTTGCCACCTATGGACCGCAGAGCAAATTTGGCTACAAGGATTTCATTCCCATGTTCAGGGCCGAACGCTTCGATGCGCGCGCATGGGCGCGCTTGTTTCGCGAGGCTGGCGCAAAGTACGTGGTGCCGGTGGCGGAGCATCATGACGGCTTCCCTATGTACGACTCCAGACTCACGGACTGGTGTGCGGGAAAGATGGGCCCGAAGCGCGACCTGTTCGGCGAATTGGCGACAGCCGTTCGCGCAGAAGGGCTTCATCTTGGGGCGTCGTCGCATCGCGCGGAACACGACTGGTTCTTCGACGGCGGACGCCAGTTCGACTCCGACGTGAACGATCCACGCTACGCTGCCTTCTATGGTCCGGCGCATTTGCGTTTAGTAAAACCCGGCTACGAGGACAGGGTGTTTGAGGATTGGACGCTCGTCTCGCCTGATTTTCTGGACGATTGGCTGGCGCGCACCGCCGAGATCGTCGAGAACTATCATCCCGATCTTATTTACTTCGATTGGTGGATCAACCAGCCGTCCTTCCGCAAATCACTGGCGGAATTTGCCGCTTTTTATTACAACCAGGGCGCGCAGCGCGGTACCGGCGCTGTCATCAACTACAAGTACGATGCTTTCGAGGAACACTCGGCTACGCTTGACGTGGAGCGCGGCCAACTGTCCGATATCCGCCCGATGCACTGGCAAACCGACACCTCGATCAGCAACGCCTCCTGGGGATACGTGGAGGGCGACACTTTCAAATCGCCGGAGTTCATCGTTCATCTGCTCGCCGATGTCGTGAGCAAGAACGGCAATCTGCTTTTGAACATTGGCCCGCGGCCCGACGGCACGATTCCCGAGCCCGTGCAACAGATCTTGCGTGACGTCGGAGCGTGGCTCGCCGTGAACGGCGAAGCAATTTACGGTACGCGTCCCTGGATGCGCTACGGAGAAGGACCAACCGTGGTCGAGGGTGGCGCCTTTCACGAGAAAGACGCGAAGCCTTACACCGCCGAGGACTTTCGCTTTACTACCAAGGGAGACAACCTCTACGCCATCGAACTAGGTTGGCCGCGGGATGGAAAGGTCACGATCCGCAGCCTCGGCAAGGACGCACTCAAAGGTCAGAAAATTCAGAGCATCGTTCTACTGGGATCTGAGGGAAAGACAAAGATCGAGTGGCGCGGGCAAGCGGACGGGGTGCACGTGCAACTTCCCCCTCAAGCCGTGGGGAAGTATGCCTACGTCTTGCGTGTTGCCTTGCAGCGGGAGACCTCGACCGCGGACGCAAAACAATAGTTGTTGCGAGAGCGCAGACCGGAGAGACGCTTCCGCTACGGACTCACGGTCAACATCTGTTGGAGCTTGATATCAGTTGAAGAACTGCCCACCCTGATTTTCACCTGATCTGCTTCCACTTCAAAAACTCCTCGAATGGAATTCCAGTATGCAAGAGCACTGGCTTTCAGCGGCAGGCTCACGGTTTTTGTCTCACCCGGCTGCAGGGCAATGCGCTTGAATCCCTTCAGTTCCTCGATCGGCCGTTCCACTTTTGAATTCACGTGCGAGATATACATTTGCACGACTTCGTCTCCGGCACGTGGTCCGGTATTGCGGATGTCGACACTCACGGTGATTTCGCCATCGCCTTTCAGTTGCTCTGCACTCGTCCGCAGATTGGAATAGACGAACGATGTGAAACTCAGCCCAAAACCAAACGGATACTCCGGTTGCTGGCGGAAATACATATAAGTGTGGCCGTGCCGGATGTCGTAATCCATCATTTGGGGGAGCTGATCGAGCGACATCGGCCAGGTCACCACCAGCCGTCCGCCGGGATTGTAGTCACCGAACAATACGTCAGCCAGCGCGCTTCCTTCCTCCTGGCTGTTGTGCGCCATGTGAAGAATGGCGGGCACGTGCTCTTGCGTCCACGGGATGGCGAAAGGAAAACTTGAGATCAGCACGACCACGGTTCGCCGATTCACTGCCAGAACCTGCTTCACCAGTTCTTCCTGCTCGAGGGTGATGGATTTTCGGTCGATGGCTTCCTTTCCATCGCTGGGCAGCGGACACTTCGCCCATCCCGCATTGCAGGTGGGATGGTTGCCGACCACTACAATGGCGACACTCGCCGAACCGGCAATCTTGACCGCGGCATCATCGGTGTTATCGCGCGCGAAACCGACCTTGATCGCCTTGCCCAGCTTGTTCCGGATTCCATCCAGCGCGCTGATCGTGTAGGGAGGCGTTCCGCTGTACCAGTCGAGCGCGACTTGATCGGCGTAGGGTCCGATCACGGCTACCGATTTCAGCTTGCTTTTATCGAGCGGCAGGAGATTCTCCGAGTTTTTCAGCAGCACGATAGATTCCTGCGTGACCTTGCGGACTAACGCTTTGTGCTCCTCGTTGTCCCATGCCGGCGCAGCGCCTTTGATATTGCCGTAGGGATTCATTTCAGGCGGATCCAGCAGACCAAGCTTGATCATCACCCGATAAACGCCGCGAAGGTTCTCGTCGATCTCGGAGGTGTTTGCCAGCCTCTTCTCGAGCGCCGCGGTTGCTCCATCCTTGTAGTCGTCGAGAAATTGGTTGATGCCCGCGTGAATGGCGCCGGCAGTCGCCTGGTCGATATCGGCGAAGTACTTGTGCCGCGTGAACATGTTCTTGAGCGCGCCCGCGTCGGTGCAGATGATTCCGTCAAAGCCCCATTCGTGCATTGTCATGTCTTTGAGGATCGGCTGCGCTGCCATGGGAATTCCGTTGTAGGCGTTATAGGCGGTCATATAAGCGCGCGCGCCGCCCTCCATCACCCCCATGCGAAATGGGACGGAATAATATTCGCGCAGCAGCCTCTCATCGAAGTTGGAAGAAGATCCGTCACGGCCGTTCTCGTTGCTGTTGGCGAGAAAGTGCTTCATCAGTGAGGCCGAAAGCCAATATCTGGGATCGTTTCCCTGAAGGCCTTTGATGAAAGCGACCGCCATGGTTCCGGTGAGATACGGATCTTCTCCGTAGGATTCTTCACTTCTGCCCCAACGCGGATCGCGGGCCAGGTCGGCGTTCGGAGAGCGAATGACGATGCCTTCGCGGCGGTGGCGGCCCCGGCGCCCTTCGGCAAATTGCTCTTCACTTTGGAAGATGTAGCGAGCCTCATAACCTTCCACGGCAGCAGCCTGTTGCAGCAGGTCTGGATCCCAGGTTTCACCGAGTCCTACGGACTGCGGAAACTGCGTGGTGGGCAGGGGCTTGAGGCCGTGCCCCTCCCAGCCGCCCGGGCCGCCGTAGGCAACACCGTGCAGGCCTTCAATATGGCCCGAGCCTCGAATTCCGAGGCGTGGCACATCGGGATTTGTGCTGAGCGCGCTTATCTTTTCTTCCGGCGTCATCAGCGCGAGGATGTTGTTAACGCGAGCTTCGACCGGCAGATTCGGATTCTGAAATGGATACTGATACTGCTGACCCCAAGCCAGGCTTGCGGCCAGCAGAACGAAAGCAAAGTTTAATCGGCACGCTCTCATCGATTCTCCCGTTGTCATTTGCCGCCATCGACACCAACGGCAACTCCGTATGGAGGGAGGTCGACGGCGTCTCCCTGCCTGTCGCCGAGCACGAGCTTCATGGAGTGAGGCAGATTCACCCGGCGGGTTTCCTGCGCGTAGTTGATCATCACGAAGACTTGCTTGCCCGGCCCCACACGGCGGCTGACCTCCACGCCCTCGGGCAGGGGGCCAAACACCGCTGTCACGCCAGACTGTTGTGTCATCCACTCGGCGGCTGCAGCCATCAACTTGTCGTCGAGTACAGCGCCGATATACGTGATCCTTCCCTTGCCGTAAGCGCGCGTGACGACGGCGGGCTGATCGTCGAGCCATCCGTTGCTCTTGCCATACTTCAAAAGAACCTCGCCACCGGGAGCCTTAGTCGCCAGTTGTTCAGCCCAGATGCTCGCCTCTCCCATGCCCCAGGCGCCGGAGAGCGGGACATCTTTTTCGAGTGCGTAGTATTGCTCGACGCGAGCGCCGAGGGCATCGGCCAGATATCCCGGCTGCCGTTGCGGCAGGAGCGCGTTGAATTCATCTTTCATGCCGGAGCGTGGACCGAGAACGAGGTGGCCGCCATGGCTTACATATTCAAGCAAGTGATCCGCGAGAGGTTTCGGCAGCACTTCCAAACTGGGTGCAGCAACGAGTTTGTAGCCATCGAGGGCAGCGTAGGCGTTGACCACGTCGACCGATTGGGAAATCTGCCGCAGCGCCCGGTAATAGCTCTTCAAAAGCCCGATGTCGTCATACTTTTCGGTGTGTTTCTGAAACTGGATGGCCCAGTGGCTGTCATAGGAGTAAAGCAACGCTACCTGCGAGAGCGGCGCGGTATCGCGAAAACTGCTCTCAACTTTTGCGAACTCGTGCGCCGTCTGGCTGACTTCGTCGAGGAAGGGAACAGCAGTGCCATCGGGGCCGACGAGAACGCCATGAATTTCTTCCTGTCCGTTGAGCGCGCTGCGCCACTGCCAATAGTTGACGTCGTCAGCGCCATGGCCAATGGCTTGCCAGGCCATGGCACGAGCCTCGCCGCGATTTAGAAAATTATTGAGATGGGACCAATTCACCGCCCCCGGCTGAGTCTCCATCACCCAGAAATTCTTCCGCTTGAAGCCGCGCGTCAAGTCATGAGCCAGGCCGTTATATGCGGGATCGACGTGGCCTGAGCCGACGTAGTCGTCCCACGAGGCGAAGCTGAGCGGTTCCGTGATGATGTAGTGATCGAATCCGTCGAAGAAGCCCATGAAGTTGCCGGTTATGAACTGGCGCGGCTCGGCGTGTTTGCGGATTACATCGATCTCATTTTGCTGGTAGGAAGTCCAGGTATAGGTGACGAAATGTTTCCAGTCGAGCGTCAGCCCGGGATTGTGGCCGCCAATTGGAATCGGGATTTCTTGCCAGTTGTCGTAGGTCTGGCTCCAATATGCCGTGGTCCAGTGTTCGTTCAAACTGTCGAGCGTTTTATATTTCGCTTGCAGCCAATCTTGAAATTGCCGGTGCGTGCCCTCGTCGTAGGACATCAAGGCATAGCCGTATTCGTTGTCGATCTGCCAGCCCACAACGTTGGGATTGTGTCCGAAGCGCATCGCCATTTCATCGGCGATGCGGCGGCAGAATTCCCGATAGCGCGGAGAGCTGGCCGACGCATGCGCGCGATTGCCATGTGTCACACGTTGACCGTCAGGCTCGACTCGCAAGGTGTCAGGATATTTTTGCGTGAGCCAGGCCGGCGGCGTAGCCGTGGGCGTTCCGAGGACGGAAACGATGTGATGTTTGCCCGCGAGGGCGATGGCACGCTCCAGCCAGTCGAAATCATAATGGCCCTCGGAGGGTTCCATGCGGCTCCAGGCAAATTCGGCGATGCGCACGACCTTCAGGTCTGCAGCTTCCATCATCCGCAAGTCTTCTTCCCAACGAGACTCGGGCCACTGTTCGGGATACCACGCGGCGCCCATCAGAATCGCGTTTTGCCCGGGGATCTGGGAAGGGATGGAAGCAGGCAATGGCGCGGCCGTTTGGGCCGACGCTGAAGTCGCGAGAACCATACACCAGACGGCGCGACAGAGAAATGAGGGAGGCATGCAGGGCTCCTGGGCTCGCTTACATGAGCTTAGCTTTAAGTCCGGACGGGGTTACCATGATTTGTTTTCCCAAGTACCGCACTACTTTGTCAGCGTTAGCAGTCGGCCCAATGCCGGTGCCATGATGTTCTCCTACAAAGACGACGCGAAACGTCCGGCTGGCGAGCATTCCTGGAAACTCTCCCTGGCGGTCGCCGATGGTTAACACTTGCCTCGCATCATCCCATCGGAACGAAATGGTTGCGTGGATTCCCTTTTCGTAGTTGTAATTGTCGTTCTCGTCTTCGTAGAGCGTGAACTCCCCATCCGCGCCGCGGTAGATGCGCAGCTCGATCGGATCGGCAGGCTTTTCCGTCGACCACTCGAGGTCGGGACCCATTGGAATGATCGAGCCCGCTCGAACGTACAGCGGCAAACGATCGCGCGGAGCTTCCGCAGAGATCTGCCTGGCACCGCGCCTGGACGCTCCGTTCCAGAAGTCATACCACTTCGCATCCGGGAGATAGACCTCGCGGCTGACGGCGGACGGCTCGGTCACCGGATTTACCAGGAAGGCCGGGCCGTACATAAACTCGTCCCCGGTATTCTGCGCACGCACATCGGTGCGGAAATCCATGACCAGTGGACGCATGG
>Ga0116117_1000185_pt1 | contig 19236 bp, 15 predicted proteins | sample June2015DPH_11_1_FD_89790 | JGI IMG/M metagenome (GOLD analysis project Ga0116117, IMG submission 89790) | Peatland microbial communities from SPRUCE experiment site at the Marcell Experimental Forest, Minnesota, USA - June2015DPH_11_10 | ecosystem: Environmental > Terrestrial > Soil > Wetlands... | reverse complement strand
GAATCGTTTATAGCAGATGCATGCGGAAGAATGCAAGGGAAAGTTTACGAAGTAGGTTCGGGACGGCTGGTACCCCCGCTTGAAAACTTGAAACCGTTGCAGGTCTCGTTGTTATCAGCCCTTAGGCGCTACTCCTTTGCTACCACAGTTTCGCAGAGCCCATATTGTGCGAGCCCTTCGTGGCTCTCGATGCTCGTGTACCGTGGCGAGGCACTCTCGTAGCGCCGGAGTGCAAACACTGCCTGGTTCATTAGTTCATTTGCTCGGTATTGAACACCCTGAGGCCCAAGAGCATATGGAAGTCCTTCACCCTCAGACCAGTAACGGCCAGAAACAAGTCCGGCTCCAACTTAGTCGATCACGTCTTGCAGTTTGTTCTCGCGAAAATCGTTCCGGCAGATGAACGTAGGGATGCGCGTTGGAAATTTGATCAGCCTTTCTTGCACCAGCTTTTCGTCTCGACTTGTATTCCTTTTTCTCTTCGGCGAAAGGAAATCCTGGATGCTGCGGACAGCCAGTCTAGCGAGGGTGCAGTTTCATCGTGCGGGCATCCCGGGATGACGCCGCTCTTAACTTAATGAAGGGGCGAGTTTATTTAATGAAGGGACGAGTTTCGCGTGAGGGTGCGAACATCGCGGGCTGCGGATTCTCGCTGCGCTCGAAGGCACGGCCGAGGCGGCCGTCCCTACATCTTTCAGTTTCTCCCGCTTTTCAGTTCTTCTTTTTTTCGTTTTTCGTCCGGCCGTGATAGAATGACCTGAATCCCAGAACCTAGTAAACCGCTTTAGATACAGCTGGTTAGCTTGATCTTAACGAGAACGAGCTAAGGGCTGAAAGCTAAGAGCCAAGAGCGTACACATGCCTGACGATCAGAATCCTGAACTGCCTTTGACGCCTCCCCCGCCAGGGGGTGGCTCGCCTGGGGCGCTGCATATACAGCCCGTCAACATTGAAGACGAGATGAAGAAGTCGTATCTCGATTATTCGATGTCGGTGATTATTGGGCGCGCCTTGCCGGATGTGCGCGACGGATTAAAGCCGGTGCACCGGCGCATTCTCTACACCATGCAGCAGATGGGCTTGCAGCCGAATCGGGCCACGCGCAAGTGCGCGCGCATCGTGGGCGATGTGATGGGCAAGTACCATCCCCATGGAAATCTGGCGGTGTATGACGCCTTAGTGCGACTGGCGCAGACCTGGAGCCTGCGCTATCCGCTGATTTTTGGGCAGGGAAATTTTGGGTCGGTGGATGGGGATCCTCCGGCAGCGGATCGGTATACGGAAGCCAAGCTGGCGCAGGTGGCTACGGCGCTGCTCGAGGATCTGGATAAAGAGACGGTGGATTTCCGTCCTAATTACGATGGCAGCGAAGTGGAGCCGGATGTGTTGCCGGCGCGGATTCCGAATTTGCTGGTGAACGGGTCGGATGGAATTGCGGTGGGGATGGCGACCAAAATTCCTCCGCACAATTTGACGGAGATCGTCGACGCTACGATCACGCTGGTGAATAATCCCAACGCGCAACTGGCGGAGATTTTGAAGTTTGTGCAGGGGCCAGACTTTCCTACGGCTGGAATTATCCACGGGCGGGCTGGAGTTTTCGAGGCTTATCGCACCGGGCGCGGGCGCTTCATGATGCGGGCCAAGGCGGCGATTGAGACTTTCAGTAAAGATCGCGAAGCGATCGTCGTTACGGAAATTCCTTACCAGGTGAATAAGGCAGTGTTGATCAAGCGCATTGCGCAGTTGGTGAATGATAAGGAGATTGAGGATATCTCCGATGTGCGCGATGAGAGCGATCGCGACGGCATGCGCATTGTGATTGAGCTGAAGCGCGGGGCGGAGCCGCAGATCGTTTTGAACCAGCTCTACAAGCACACGGCTATGCAGGAAGGGTTTTCGATGATCCTGCTGGCGGTGGTGAATGGGCAGCCGCGGGAGATGGGGCTGGTGCAGGCGATCAAGCATTTTATCAATCATCGCGTGGAAGTGGTGCGGCGGCGGACTGCGTTTTTACTGCAGAAGGCGAAAGACCGCGAGCACATTCTTGAGGGCTATCTTAACGCGCTGGATCATCTGGATAACGTCATTACGATTATTCGGGCTAGCGCTAACCGTGCTGAGGCGCGGGAGAATTTGGTCGCTTATTTTGGCGGCAAGAAAATCGATATCAATACCACGGGGCGCGCTCCTAAGGTCGATCCCGAAAAACCGTTTACTACGCGGCAGGCTGAGGCGATTCTGGAGTTGCAACTGCACCGGCTGACGCGGCTTTCGATCGACGAAATTTCAAACGAGTTGAAAGACGTTCGCGAGCGCATCGAGGATTACGAATCGATTCTGGCTTCGGAGAGCAAGCTGCGCAAGGTCATCGTCAAAGAGTTGGAAGAAGTGAAAGAGCTTTACGGTGACGGGCGTCGCACTCGCATTGAAGATGAGGCGGCGGAGATCGTTCTTGAGGATCTGATCGCGGACGAGCAGGTTGCGGTCACCTTCAGCCATTCGGGGTACATGAAGCGCACTCCGATTTCGACTTACCGCATGCAGCGGCGCGGGGGGTCGGGACGCACGGGGATGAAGACGCGCGACGAGGATTTCGTCGAGCATCTTTTTATTGCGTCGACGCACGCCTACATTCTGATCTTTACGAATAAGGGGCGGGTTTACTGGCTGAAGGTTTATGAGATTCCCGATGTCAGCGCCGCTGGGAAGGGCAAGCACATCGGCAATTTGATTGGGCTGCAGCCGGGCGAGACCGTGCGGACGATGCTCGCCGTGCGCAATCTGGAGGAAGAGAATAAATTTATTTTCTTCGCGACGCGCAACGGGTTGGTGAAGAAGTCGGAGTTGCGCGAGTTCATGCACGTGCGTTCGAATGGGATCAACGCGATCAACATTGAAGAAGGAGACGAACTGGTCGCCGCGCGCATTACCAACGGCAATCAGATTGTCTTTATCGCTTCGCATGAGGGCATGGCGGTGCGCTTCGATGAGAACCATGTACGGCCTATGGGGCGGGCGGCTTATGGCGTGAACGGAATCAACCTGGAAGAAGGCGATTATGTGGTGGGGATGACGGTGACTCCGAAGCCGGGCGAGGCGCCGGTGGCTGCGGTCGAGGGCGAGGTGCCGGCGGGCGAGGCTGTGGATTTGACTCAGAAAGGGACTTTGATTTTGTCTGTGACGGAGAACGGCTATGGGAAGCGGACTCCGGCGGATGAATACCGGCTGACTAACCGCGCCGGCAAGGGCGTGATCAATATCAAGACTACGGAGCGGGTGGGGAAAGTGGTGGCGATTGCGCTGGTCGACGATAATTCGCAGGTGATGTTGATCAGCCAGTACGGGAAGATCATCCGCATGGATTCGAAGACCATTCGGGAGTCAGGGCGGAATGCGCAAGGGGTACGGTTGCTGCACATGGAGCCGGGGGATCGAGTAGCGGCGGCGGTGGTGCTGGCTCCGGAGGAAGAGGGGAACGGGAACGGCGGGTTGCTGCAGTAGAGTTTCGCCGGGAATGTGGAGACGCCCTCGGTTTTGCCTTCTCGCGCGTTTGCCGGCGAAAGGGCGTGTATGAAGCCGTACCGTCCGCTGAAGCGGGCTCGATTGCTTTCGCTTGCGGCCTCCCGGCACTGCCGGGCCGGGCTTTCACCTTCCCTCCCTTCGGGACTGGCGGGAGGACTCGTTTCTGCATTTCCGCCCGATATTGCTTCTCTCTCACGCCTTCGGGGCTGAAGCCCGCATCACTTCGAAGACGCTTGCCCGGCGCTGAAGCGGCTACTCTTGAACCTTGAACGCCCCGCCTCGCTGCGCCTGGCTGGACAGCCGAGGCGGCTGTCCCCACATGAATTCGTCCCGCGACGGCGTCCTCTGGGCTCGGCGCGGCGGGCGGGACGCCCGCCGGACAGAGGCCGGGACGGCGGCGCTACCGTCGTAGCAAGACTAGCGAACTACGGCAAGTTTCTGCACGTTGACAGACGGGGTGGTTTGGCTAATAATGCTGCGCATTCGGAACTGGGTTGTAATCCCCCGTCTTCGGCTTGGTCCGTCCATGGTTCGGTTCGCTCAACGCAATCCCTCATTGCGGAGGAACTATGCGTCAGGAAAGCTCACACTGGACAATCCGCGGCTCATGCCGCAGAGGAGTTACTGTGCGAACACTCGAGTTGGGAAAGATCGCTGGTATCGTTGCGGTATTCTGCGTCGCAGCCGCGGTTGCCGCGTCCGCGCAAACCTTTACCACGCTGGTGCAGTTTAACGGAACTCCGCAACCCGCCAATCCGTCGCAGTTACTGGCGGGCATCGACGGGAACATTTATGGCATAACGTCGGCCGGGGGTAAGAATGGAACGTCCTCGACCGGCGGAACAGTTTTCCGCGTGACTCCCGCGGGCAAGGTCAGCCTTCTTTATAGTTTTTGCGCGCTGGCCAACTGCGCTGACGGCACCAGGCCGAATGGTCTGATTCAGACCGCCGACGGAAAATTCTATGGCACGACCGGCCTAGGGGGCGCGTCGGATGCTTCGATTTGCAGCAACGTCGGTATCGGTTGCGGTACTTTTTTTGAGATCGGAGCGGGGAAAATACTGACAACGCTGCATAGTTTTTGCTCCCAGACCAACTGCAACGATGGCTTCTCCCCGTGGGGCGCGCCCCTGGCTGTGGGCCGCAATGGAAATATCTATGGCACAACAAGCGACGGCGGCAATCTGAACGGGGACAATAACTGCGTGTGGGGATGCGGCACGATCTACGAAATCACGCCCACGGGTGCGCTCCAGACGTTGCATGTATTCTGCTCGAACCCGGCTTGCCCCGTGGGGTCAGGGGGCGCGTTGATGCTGGCCAAGGATGGCGATTTTTATGGAGCTACCGAGTACTCGGCTTCGGGCGATTACGGCGGCGGATTCTACAAGCTCACCCCGGACGGACACCTGTCGGTTTTCTATACCTTCGATGTGGACGCAAACGGCGATTGCTGCGGTAGCACGCCGGTTCAGGCGACCGACGGGAACTTCTACGGGTCTGCCGCGGGCGGGAAGTACGGATACGGGTTCATCTACAAACTGACACCCGGGGGCGGGCTGAGTTCGCTGTACGACTTTTGCGCTAACCCAAGCTGCCCGGACGGAGTGGGCGCCAGTGGGTTGATTCAGGGCAGGGATGGAAATCTCTATGGGACCACGGTCGAGGGAGGCGCGAACACCGGCCCTAATTGCGCTGCCCTGGGCTGCGGTACCGTGTTCCAGCTCACCTTGACGGGGACGCTGACCACGCTGCATAGCTTTTGTTCGGAGACGAACTGTGCTGACGGACTGCTTCCGCAGGGAGGGCTCATCCAAGCTAACAGCGGGATCTTTTATGGTGCTACTACTTCTGGCGGAGGAAGCGCGAACTGTGGAGGCGGCTGCGGCACCATCTTCAGCTTGTCGGTTAGTCCTGCGGTGGAGGCAAGCCGCAAATCTGAAAGCGCCGGGCGATGACGACGGTGATACTTTTTCCAGGGCAACTTCCCCTCACCTGATCAGGACGGATATTATCCGAATGCATTGATCCAGGCTGCCAACGGGAACTTCTACGGAACGAGCCAGGGAGGCGGAGCTACACAATCCGGCTCGGTTTTTGAACTCACGCCCAAGGGCAAGCTAACGACGCTCTACAGCTTTTGCTCGCCGGCCGGCTGCACGGACGGTGCAACACCCACTGTGGGGCTGGTCCTAGGCAGCGACAAGAATTTTTATGGAACCACACAGGCAGGCGGAGCCAACGGCCAAGGGGGAACGATTTTTGAGATCACCCCCGCGGGCGCGCTGACAACTCTCTACAGCTTTTGCGCTGAGGTCAAGGATAATTTGTGCATTGATGGAAGTCGCCCAGCGGGCCTTAGGCCCGGCGCTCATGGGGTTTTCTATGGAGCGACGTCCGCGGGCGGCCGCTTCAACAAAGATGGGAGCACCATTCTCGGCGACGGCACGGTTTTCTCAATCCAGGTTGCAGAGTGATTACGGCGTTTGTTTTAGAGGAGACATTGCCTGCGGGCGGCTTTTTTATCGGGCCGAAACCCTTGTCGTGGCGCTGGCTCCCCGCAAGAGCTGCTTGGAATGACAATGAGAATGGATACCGTGGTGCGTGGAAAGCGTCAGTCGTCAATTTTGCGGCTCGAATCCGGGCATAAGTTTGGGCGTCTGGCGAAGGAATCAGGAGCCTTAAACACGGGGGCACAGAGGATCACAGGAGAAAAACCGGGATTCATGAATGTCGATCTGCGCAGCGCACTACCTTAGGGGCGGGTGATTACTTCGTTGGGCGATGACGGCAGAACGAAGTTCACGTTGCGCGCGTTGTTGGCTTGCAGGGTTTGGGCTACGTTGAGAGTGGAGAGGGAAATCTTTTTGTTCCAGTAGCCGTCGGTGTAGTAGTCGCCGCGAGCGTAGAGGATGCCGTCGGCGATGGTGTAGTCGCGGACTTCTTCGCGGTGGCCGTCGCGGAAGATCAGGACTGCCGGGGCCAGGATGGGGGCTGGGCTCGAGGCTTGCGGCACGGGCGCCGACGATAGGCGCTGAGATTTTCCTGCGGCTACTTCTTCCTTGTTATTGGCTACCTCGCGGGCTTCCCCGTTTTTCGAATCTTCCTCGGCGGCCTTCACGCGGACGTAGCGGCCGTTCTGGAGTTCGATCATCAGGGGCTGAGACGATGGCGCACGATCGTAGGAGGTAAAGTCGCGAGTGAGGGGATTGGCTCCTGATGCGGCCATGGCTGCGGCGGCTTGCAGCACGTAGGGCGGCGGCTCGGAGGCTACGGGATAGCCGGTGGCGTAGAGATCGGCGGGATCGAAGGCGTCGGTAAAGAAGGGAAAGGGCAGCGAGTTGTAGGGAGACGGGCGGCGATAGGAAGAAAAACGCGTGCCGCGAGCGTAGATGCCGTTATGCGGGCTGGAGTGTTGGAGAGTGTGGCCCTGCGAAGCATGAAAGGAAGGTGCTCTCTGGGCTGACGCGCAGGGAGCGATCGTCCCCAGAATCAAAGCCGCTATTGTACGGCTGCTAAATTTCTTCGAACGTCTCTTGCTGCCGGCGTTTGACGGACAGGAGTGTGCGTCCCACACCCACTCTGCCATGTTTTCGGCTCGTCTCATGTCAGTTGGCCTGCGCAGTGGGGGGAAGTTGGAAGGTTACGCCGCGGTCGTCGTTTTGTTTTTCGGTGGCGGGGAGATCGAGATCCGCCAGCGCGATCTTGCGGGGGTGGCCTGGAGTTAGATCGAAGAGCGTTTGGCTGACGATGGCGTAGTTAGCGATTTCGATTTGATGTCCGTCTTTGAAGACCAGCGTGGTCGAGACCTGGGGCGGTTCGGCAGCGGCCAGGTTCGCGGAGATGTTCGCGGAAATATCTTGATCGTTTCGATTTTGGGCTATTGGTTCGGAGACCGGAGGGACGTAGGAGTCTGGGCCGGAGCCGCGGCGATCAAAGATGGTGGGGCCGCCTTGGTACTCGGCGTCGTCGTTGTCGTCGTCTGGGGTGTCGGTGTTGTAGGCGTCGGCGTCATCGGCTGCGTAGGGGACGGGAACGGCGTAGAGATAGGGATAGTAAACTACGCCGCCGCCGGAGCCTGAGTTTGAGCCGCGATGAACTGGGTTGTGGTGCGGCGGGTTGTTGGAACCGCCGATGGAGTGCGGAGAGTTGGGGACGGAATGAGTTGCGTTGGTCGAGAACGACGGCGCGGAGTTCGCGGACGCGAAGCTATGAACTGCCGAACTCATCGCGGGTGCGCTAGGGCTGAAGCTGTGGCCGCCGGAAGAAGCTGAGTTGGCAGCGCTGTTGGCTTGCGCGGGGCAGAGGAGCGGGAGAAAGAGCATCCCGAGAAGAGCCAGCGAGGCCGGAATCGACTGCCGCACATTCGAATGATACTCCAATGGCAATTTCATGGCGCACCTCTTCTTATAGTTTAGATCGCGGCGGGGTGGGGTTGGTGCGGGGAAATTGTAGAGAATTGTTTCGGGAGGAAAAACCTTAAACCCGGAGGGCACAGAGGTTCACAGAGTAGAAAGTCTCACTCTTCGGCGGAGAGCAGAACGCCTCGTTGCACTCGGCTGGACAGCCCAGGCGGCCGTCCCACATTATTTTTATCTTTATCTTCAGCCTTGCGGAACTTGGGCCAGCGATTCTAGGCTCCAGACTATGTAGGCGCCCAGGAGCGCCCAGGTGCAGGCTGTGACCAGGGGGCGCGAGGTCGTTTCCATCAGGTCGGCTATGACGCCGGAGACGAAGATTAGGAGGAAGGGGATGGACGCTAGCAGGAAGCCGGCTCCGGCTACGCGGGGATGAGCCATGCCTAGAACGATGAACAGTGCGGCTATCAGTAGCGGGGCGCTGTTGCCGAAGTAACGCGCGCGCGGCCAGAGGGCGTAGGTGGCTATGGCTGCCGGCAAGAGTAGGGCGAAGGCGGGGCAGGCGCGAAGGATTTGCAATCCTACGGCGCGGTAGACCGCGAGGACGGTGAAGCTGCGCCAGGTGGCTCCCCAAAATGAGGCGCGGTGCATCGCTTGAAAGAAAATCTGCGCGCTAAAGAAGTAGGTCGCGAACAGTATCGCGAGCGCGACGACACAGGCGGCTAGCCATATGGTGAAGGCTGCGGCGCGGCGGATGGGGGCGACGTAGAGCATGAATGCCAGCGCCACTGGGACCACGATGATCAGCGAGAATTGCGAGCCTACGGCGATGGCTAGGGAAATTCCCAATAGGACTATGCGGCGCCAGTTCCAGAGGATGACCTCGCGCGGGGCGTAAAGAGTGTGGGCTACGGCGATGGCGGTGAAGATGGCTCCGAAGGATCCCCAGGCGGCCAGGATTTCAGGCTCGGTGTGCCAGACGGCTGCGGCTTGGATCATCGACGGAGAAAAGCAATAGAGAGTTAGGGCGAGGAAGCCGCCGTGGTTGCCGCAGAGGCGGCGGCTTACGTACCAGAGTGAGGCTCCGAGGAAAACTCCGAAGGCCAGGAACGGCAGGCGTGGGAGCCAGCGCCAGTAGGGTGCGGAGTCGGGATTGACCAGGCTTTGCGGTTCGGCGAGCAGAGGCGCGACGGTGACCAGAGCAAGAAGGGGAGAGTGTTCGGCGTCGAAGCCTTGCGCTTGAGAAACTTCGCTGGGAAGAGCCTGCGAGGAATCGGGGTAGGGGGCTCCGGCGATGCCGTTGCCGTGCATTTGGCGCCAGCCTGCGGCTAGGCGAACTTGTTCGTTGGGGTTGAGTTCGGTGCTGGACTTCAGTTCGGAGTGGACCAGCCAGAGAGCTTGCGCGAGGAAAAACAGGAGCAACATTCCGGCCAGAGCTTGAGGACGTCCGAAGCGTTGGCGGGTGAAAAATGGGGGCATAGGTGGGACGAAGTGTTTTACCATGAGCGAGCGGTTTTGCGGGAAAGAAGTGCGGCAGGCCGGCGCGGATGGAGAAACAGTTGCGCGACAATCTGGCGTGAGCTTTACCTTATGATAGCGGCTCAAGGGACCGCGGAGAAATGCGATTCGCAAGCGAAGTAACGGCGAGGTTACGGCGGAATCCTTGGAGCATTGCGGACGCGCCGTAGCGAAGTTCGAATTACTGCGACAAGGCGGCCAGCGTTTCTGCGAGCACGAGCGTGCCTCGGGCGATGTCTTCGGGAGATGCGTACTCGTCGGGCCGGTGGCTGTATCCTTTGCGGCACGGAATAAACAACATTGCAGTCGGGGCGATGCGGCTGATGAAGAGCGAATCGTGGTAGGCGCGGCTCACCATGGTGCGAAATTGCAGCCCGTGCTTTCGGCACGATTCGGAGAGGGCTTCGATCACGATCGGAGAGCAATCGCCGGGCGCGTCGGCGTTCAGTAGCTGAGAGCTGATGGCAACCTGGCGCCTGGCTGAAATCGTTCGACTCGCAGCATCTAGCGTTTGCATCACTTCATCGCGGCGGTTTAGATCGGTGTCGCGGATATCCACGCTGAGGCGAACTTGGCTGGGGATGCTGTTGACTGCGCCCGGAAATACTTCGCAGATTCCAACGGTTGCTACAGTATCAATCGCACCGCTCGATCGCGCTGCCTGCTCGAGGTCGAGAATCAATTCCGCGGCGGCGCAGAGGGCATCGTGGCGATCGGGCATAAGAACTCCACCGGCGTGGCCCCCGGCGCCTTCGATGGAAACGCGCAGGCTGGCCGGGGCGGCGATCTTCGTGACCACGCCGAGCGGAATGCGCTCTCGTTCCAGCAGCGGACCTTGTTCGATATGCAGTTCGACGAATGCTTTATAATAATCGTTCGGCAAATTTACCGACTCAAGTTCGTCCCCCAAGCCTGCTTGGGCTCGTACCTGCTCGACTGGCGCGCCTTCGCGGTCGGAGAGTTTTCTGGCGGCCTCGGCGGTGAGATTTCCTGAGAGCATGCGGCTTCCCAGGCAACCGATGCCGAATCGCGTGGGCTCTTCCGCGGTGAAGACCAATAATTCGATTGAGTTTTTCGGCTGGAATGCGGCGCGTTGAAGAGCTCGAATCGCTTCCAAGCCTCCAAGAACTCCAACCACGCCGTCGTATTTGCCGGCGTTGGGGATGGCGTCGATGTGCGAACCTGTGCCGATGACCGGCGCTGCCGGGTCTGCGCCGGTCCAACGCGCGAACGTATTTCCAATCGCGTCGTAGCGGATTTTGAGTCCCGCCTCTTCGCAGCGCGCTCTCAACCACGCGCGCGCCTTCAAATCTTGCGGCGTGAAAACGATTCGGGCTACGGCGGGAGGCTCGGCGTCAGAAAAAGACGCGAGCGCCTCGATCTCGGACGACAGGCGATCCTGGTCGATCGGAATCTTCACGGTTGCAGGGCCGTCCAGGGATGGCGGTGAAAATCTTTGTAGATGAGATATTTTGCCGGGACTTTGCCGAGCGCTCCGAACCACTGCGGGCACCACGAAGCCATCCAGATAAAGTCGCCGGCGGCGACCGGGTACCACGAATCGCCGAGGCGATAGATTCCTCCACCTTCGAGCATGATGAGTCCGTGCTCCATCACGTGCATCTCGACCATGCTGAGCGTGGCTCCGGGCTGGTAGACCATGGTGTTCACCGCGAAGTCGTAACTCATCTCATTGGGAAGCAGGCATTTCACCTGCAGGCTGGGATCGTCGTCGAGAGGATGCGGCTCGACTTTGTCTTCGCTGCCGATAATCGGTTGCGGCGGTTTGACCGCGGCAACCGCTTGGTAAGGTTTTTCAATCACAGCGACGCGGCTGATTTTATTTTTTACTTTTACGCCCACCACGCGATGGGGAAATCCCCCGGGCAGATAAGCGAAACCGCGTGCCCCGAGCTGGGTTGATTTGCCCGCCTCGACTTTCACCGCACCCTCGATTACATAAATAAAGCGTTGCGCCGCGGTGGCGCCGAGGGTTCCGCCAGCTTCGATTTCGGCCGTGTACTCAGTGAAGGCTGCGCCCATCGCCGGACCGACGTGGACGATGGCTGAACAAGCCTTCATGCCGGGCAGCGTGATGCGTACGAATGTGTCCGGCGTTAAAAGCAGATGATTGCTGCGCTGCGCGCTGCGCGTCTGGCCGAGATTATGCACTTCCGATCCTCTCCTGAATTGCGGGCGAAGGAGCGGCGGGCGACGCTGCCAACTGATTCAGCAGGTGCAGGCCGCATGCGATCGCTTTCTCGACATCTTCAACAGAAACGGATTCGGCGGGATCGTGGCTGATGCCGCCGGGAGTGCGCAGAAAAATCATGGCGGAAGGAATTTTCTCGGCCATGATCATGGCGTCGTGGCCGGCTCCGCTCATCATGCGATGCGGAGCGCAGCCTGTGGCCGCAATGGCACGCTCGATTTCAGCAACCAGGGATGGATCCATGGCAACAGCGCGCTGATCCAGGCGCGCCTCCCACTCCACGGTTAGTCCGCGCCGCTGCGCGATTTGTTTGGCTTGCTCGACGAGATTCTTCACCGCGTTGCTTCTAGTTTCGTCCCTGGCGTGGCGAACGTCGAGCGTGAGCCAAGCTTCACCGGCAATCACGTTGGCGGCTCCGGGGCGGGCCTCGATTTTGCCCACGCTCGCGACCAATCCGGTCACAGCGCGCGCCGTACGCTCGACCGCGACGATCCATTCGGCGGCAGCGGCCAGAGCATCGTGACGAAGATGCATGGGCGTGGTACCGGCATGATTGCTGCGGCCGAGAAAAATGAATTCGAGCCGGCTCTGCCCGGCGATGAAATCGACGGCTGCGAGGGGCTTGCCAAGCTCTTCGAGCACCGGCCCTTGTTCGATGTGAAACTCGACATACCCCAGGCAATCGGCGGCGACGCGGGCGCGAGGAATTTCTGCAGGGTCGAGACCGAAGTGCGCAAGCGCTTCTCGAACGGCGATTCCTCGACGATCTCGAGCTTTCAATAGCTCTTCGTCGAAGCGGCCCACCAGCGCGCGGCTGCCGATGAAGGGCACCCCGAATCGGACTCCCTCTTCCTCGCTGAATCCGATGACTTCAATTGCGAAAGCGAGTCTACGGCCCTCGAGAGCTTCGAGAAGCGAGACCGCAATGACCACGCCGAGGATGCCATCGTACGCGCCTGCGTGGGGGACGGTATCGAGGTGCGAGCCGAGAAGCAGGCGTGGACAGTTCGCTTCGATGCCGGGATAGAAGCCGCGCAAATTTCCGGCAGCGTCCACGCGCACCGACATGTTCAAAGCTTCCATCCACCCGGTGATTTCGCGGTGGCAATCGCGCATGGGCGGCGAAAGAAACGTTCTGCGCGTGCTGCCCGGGTCTTCGGAATATGACGCCAGCTTTCGGCAACGGGCAATCGCTTCTTCCGCGCGCTTGCGACTCTGGCTGTGCTTCGTCAAGTTGAATCGCCTCTGAACTCAAGCCTCGCGGACGACCTTAGCCGTCGCCCAGCCAATGACCACGAGCGCCACCAAAATCTCCCACGCGTAGGTGTTGCCGTAAGTTGCGACTGGAAAGTGATTGCTGATCATGATAAAGACTACGGGAACGGCCATGAAAGTATTGTGTTTGGATCGTAGCTTGGCCTGAGCGCCAAGCGAGGCGTCGAAAGTACCGCCGGAAGCGGCGACCGCGATCATCCTGCGTTGTGAGGGAAGAATCCGGAACCAGACGTTGGCAGTCATGATCGTACCCAAGACCGCGCCGAGGTGGATGTAGGCAGCGCGTCCACTGAAGACACGGGTCAAACCCCAGGCGAGCGCGGCGATGACCAGCAGACAAAATGCTGCGAACCAGGGTGCAGACTCCCCTAGCGGCGAGCGCACCGCGAAATCGTAGAGGAGCCAGCCTCCGGCTAATACGGCGATTCCGATGGCGATGCCGGTGGCTTGCGCGATGTTGGCCACGTCGGGATCGAGCAGGCCGCTGCTGGAGTAGTAGACGAGATAAAGCAGGATCATTCCGCTGAGCCACGTCATGGCCGCTTCCCAGCGGAACCAGCGAACTTGCGCCGCGGGAACGCCCAGCGATTTTTGTTTGGCGACGGCATAGAATCCGCCGCTGTGCACCATCCAGACTTGCTGCGGAGCGCCCTCGGGCGCAGATTTTTCGAGGCGGCCGAATTGCCCGTCGAGCCAGGTGAAGTAATAGGTCTGCCCGACCCACATGATGGCGGCAAAAACGTGGAACCAGCGCACGCTGAGGTTGAGCCATTCGCGAATTGCAGAGGTCAATGGGGCAGCTCCATTCTTGATTATGCCCTTTTCGATTATGCCCTCAAGTTCCCCGATAGGTGGTGTAGCCGTTCGGGCTCAACAGCAGCGGAATGTGATAGTGCGATTCGCTCTCTCGCACCGAGAAGGTGATTTCGATCACGGGATAGAGCGAAGCCGTTTTTTGAAACGCGCAGTAACTCGCGGTATCGAAAGCGAGGCGGTAGACGCCGGGAGAGAGATCTTGCTCTGGCGGCAAAAGTTGGGCACAGCGCCCATCCTGATCGGTGCGCAGCGACTGCAGAATGCGCCAGCCCGCGGGCTCCTGCTTTTCGAGACTCACGGGCACGTCTCGCGCCGGTGTGCCGAGTGCGAGATCGAGAATGTGGGTCGAGATGCGCTTTAGCTCAGCCATTTTTTTAGTCTGATGTGGGTAATCTGCCGCTGCTGTTCGGCGGCCTCGCGAAGTTCTGTGGCTGCGTCATTCTGCAGCCGGCGATCGAGAATCTGCAACATTTCCGCGGCCGATTTTCCGGTGGCACACACAATATATATGTAGCCGAACTTCCGCTCGTATTCGCGGTTGCGTTCGGCTAACGCGATCTTGACCGCATCGTCGGCATCCGCAACTTGGCGCTGCTCTTGATTGGCCCAAGCTTCCGCGGCTTGGGCTTCAGGATTTGCAGCCTTCGATTCGCCGATGCGAGGATGACTGCGAAAAGCTTCGAGCCAGTCGGCTTCCGTCAGACGGTCCCAGATTTCGTCGGCAGCGGACTCCAGAGCGTTTTCGTCTTGGAACGGCCTTCGCGCCGTCATTTCGCGAGCCCAGGCTCTGGAGCCGCAACCGCGGAGAATCTGCGCGGCGGCTTCATCCTCAGAAGCCACATTCCAGCGCGCGAGCACGTGGCCGATGGTTTTCGTATCGGAGTTCAGCAGCTTTAGAAATTCTGCCACGAGATTGCCCGCAACCGCCGCGCGATATTTAGCGGTGGAACGAATATCGTCAATGGGGCGGACTTCCGCAGCCGCTGTTCTTCTGGCCAAGCTTATCAGCGATAGATCGAGCTTCTTTCCGGTCACAACTTTTTCCGTTTCGCCCAAGCGCAAGGGAACCGGGGCGACACTACCTACGGCGATGCGGATCTCTTCGATGATTCGACTGCCGTCAGGGTTCGCAATTCGCCCGAGGGATGCGATACAGACTTTTGAAATCGCCTGCGCGTTGCGGCTGCCAACTTTTCGGGCGTGACTGACGTATCCGGAAAAACACCGGGGAAGACAAATGGCTTGAATCAGTTCGTCGGGCGCCAGCTTCGTCTTTTTATATCCCGTGTGAAACTCAGCGTAGGAGAACCGGCGCTGGCCGCGCACCGACGTCAGAATCAACTCCGCATCGTAGGCCAGCAGCGCGGGCAACGAATCCGCAGCGGGCGAGGCGTTCACGATGTTGCCACCGAGAGTGCCGCGATTTTGGTTGGCGATGCCTCCGGTCCAGCCCGCGGCGCGGGCTAGCATGGGGAACTCGCGCGCGATGATTTCGTGCTTGCGAATGTCGGTGAAAGTTGAGCCTGCGCCCACGTTGATTTCGTTGGCCCGCACTTCGATGCGGCGCAGCTCCGGGAGGTTCCAGATGCTCACCAACTTTCGCGCAGGCAGCTTTCCCGCTGCGTATAACACCATCAAGTCGGTGCCCCCGGCCAGCGGCAGCCACTCGCCGGGATTTCGCGCCAGAAGCGCGACGGCCCCTTGCAGGCTGCCGGGAGCAACGAGTTCGAAGTCGCCGGGATCGGATCTCATTCGGGCCCCAAGAATTGGGCTGCCTTCGCCACCGCTTCGAAGATCTGAACGTAGCCGGTGCAGCGGCAGAGATTGCCGGAGAGCCCTTCCTGGATTTCTGCCAGCGACGGATCGGGGTTCTCACTCAAAAGATGGTGGGCGGCGAGAATCATTCCCGGCGTGCAGATGCCGCACTGCGCGCCGCCGCATTCGAGAAAGGCCTGCTGCAAAGCGTGCGGTTTTGCCCCGGCGGCGACGCCCTCGATCGTAGTGACACTGGTTGCTTGCGCCTGCAGCACCGGGACCAGGCAACTGTTCACGAGCAGGCCATCCATCAAAACCGAGCACGAGCCGCATTCGCCTTCGCCGCAGCCCTCTTTCGCGCCGGTTAGTGTTAGTTGTTGTCGAAGCACGTCGAGGAGGCGCTCCATGGGGAAGGCCCGCACCGTTTTGCGCTCGCCGTTCACGGTGAATGAGATCTCAGATTTTGCGGGATTGGTGTGGCTTCCAGGCCTCGACCCGGGATCGTGGGATGAGCCGATCATCGCGCTGCGCTCGCAACGGGGGAGTCATTCTCAAACGAGCGCGGCGCAAGGATTTCGAAGATATCCTCGGGCAGAAGAGGGATGGAATCGAAGGGAACCCCCAGCGCGTCTTCGACCGCGTTCAGAATCGCGGGAGCGGGGCCGTCCATGGGAAGTTCGCCGATGCCCTTGGCGCCGAAAGCGCCGTGCACGTTGCCCAACTCCTCGAAGAATACGCGGATGGGCGGCAGGTCGGCGGAGGTGGGCATGATGTAGTTTGTCATCTGGTTGTTCTGCATGCGTCCGTTCTGCCAGATTACTTTTTCATATAAGGCAAAGCCGATGCCCTGCGCTACCCCACCTGCGATTTGGCCGACGGCGAGAACCGGGTGCAATACCTTTCCGACTTCCTGGAGCGCGACAAAGTCATTCACCGATACGGAATAAGTCGCCAGGTCGACGGCAACTTCCGAAATGTAGATCGCCCAGGAATAGGCGGCGTAGGCTTCGCCGCGATAGTTTTGATCGTCCCAGAAAATGTCGGGGGGGGGTTCGTACTGCGACCACGAGCGCAGGTCGCCGTGTTTGGCGATATAACTTGCGCAGGCCGCCCGAAATTCGTCGGCGGAGTAAGAGTCGCCCAGCAGGCCGCCGAGTTTGAGCGTCTGCAGCAGCCCGTGCGCCGCGGATTCAACGAGTTTTCCCACGACCATCACGGTGCGCGAGGCGACCGTCGGCCCGCTGTTGGGCACTTGCTGGGTATCGGGTTGCGCAACCGTTACGTCGGAATAGCGCAGGCCCAGCGCCTCGGCCGCGATCTGACTGAGCACCGTGTTGGTTCCCTGGCCGAATTCCGTGCTCGATACGAGGACGCGAACTCCGCCCTCGGCGCAGCCCTCGACGCCGACGATTGACTTGAGGGTACGTTCGCCTGCGCCGGTGAAACCCGCGCCGTGCAGGAAGGCGGCGATGCCCGCTCCTCTTTTTGTCGTCGAAACGCGATTTTCTTTCGAGAAGCTTTCGCGCTTCGAGACATAGCTTGAAAGTTCGAGTGCCCGGTCGAGCAGCTTGCCGAGATCGATCGGTTCGCGCACGATCTGTCCCGTGGTGGTCGTTTGCCCGGGCTGTAGGAAATTCCGGCGGCGGATTTCGATCGGCGAGAGGCCCACGATGCGCGCGATGCGATCCATGTGGCGCTCGATGGCGAAGAGACTTTGAGGGGCGCCAAAACCGCGGAATGCGCCGTGCGGAGGAGCATTGGTGGCGACTGCTTTACCGCTTATGCGAACGTTCGGCCAGTGGTAGGGCCCGGCTGCATGAATCACTCCGCGGGAAAGAACGACCGAGGATAAGGTCGCATAAGCGCCGCCGTCGATGGTGAAGTCGATCTCCCCGCCGAGAATCTTGCCGTCGCGGCCGACCGCGGTGCGGTGCCGCGTACGCGAGGGATGGCGCTTGGTGGTCGCGGCCATATCTTCGGCGCGGTCATACACGATCTTCACCGGCTTGCCCGCTTTGATGGCCAACAATGCCGCGTGGCCCGCGATGATGGAGGGATAATCTTCCTTGCCGCCAAAAGCGCCGCCGGTTTCCATTTGCACGACGCGAACTTTTTCCGCGGGCAAGTTCAAGAGCGTCATCAAGGATTTGTGCACGTAGTAAGGGCACTGCAGAGAGCCCCACGCCGTGATGCCCTGCAGCGGGTCGAAGAGGGCGATCATGCCGTTATTTTCTATGTAGAGTTGCTCTTGTGCGCCGGTCGTGTATTCGCCTTCGACGATGTAATCGGCCCTCGCCCAGACGGCATCGACCTCGCCTTTTTCGATCCGATAAGTCTTAAAGATGTTGTCGGAGCCCCAGATCGTTTCCGAGCGGCGCTCGCTTTCGTCGATCGTAAAAATCGCGGGCAGAGGATCGTATTCGATGGATACCGCGTCTACCGCTTTGCGCAGGGCGTGGCGGTTCGCATGCGCCAGCAGGAGTATCGGCTCTTCCGAATGGTTTACGAATTCGGTCGCGAGGCAGGGCTGATCGTCGCCGATGAGCGCGATGCAGTTCTTGCCGGAAATATCTTTCGCAGACACGATCACGAACTCATTCCACTGGATCGCGGGATCGAACGTAATCTTTTTTATCTTGCCGCGCGGAATTTGACTGCGAACGGTCGCACCGTACAGCATTCCGGGCAAAGTCATGTCGTCGATGTACGTGGCTTTGCCGGTGACCTTGTCGCGGCCCTCCTTGCGGGGGACTGCCGTGCCTACGATGCAGTCTGGGCTCATGATTGAATTTTGATTCTTTTGCGATAATCCCCTGAACGGACATTCCCCGCTCGTCGGATGGGACAGTTTAGCCGACAATCCGCCGCCGTTGTCAGGAATCAACAAGCCAAAGCCATCGGAAAAACAAATCCCGGCGACTCCGCCCCCCGATCACGGCGCCCCTTGCGGCTGCAGTTGATACTCGCGGCCCGCCGGCTCGCCCGGGAATGCGCCGTCGACAAACACGGGCACGCCGCGCACCCAGGTCGCCTTCACCACGCCGCGAAGTTTTTCGCCTACGTAAGGGGAAAGCGGATGGCGAAAGTGCAAATGCTTTTCCGCGGCCACAAATTCTTCTTCGGGATTGAATATGACAAAGTCGGCGTCGAAGCCAGGGGCGATTTTGCCTTTGTGCATCGGGCAGCCCGCCAGTCGCGCCGGGCCTTCCGCCATCCAGCGCGCCATATCGGCCAATGTGAATCCACGTTGGCCGCACTCGGTCCACATTACCGGCAGAGTGAGCGAAAGGCTGGCGATGCCGCCCCACGCGGTTCTGAAGCTGCCTTCCTCAAGCCGCTTCATGGCCGGCGGGCAGGGCGAATGATCCGAGACCACCATGTCGATAATGCCCTCGCGCAGCCCCTGCCACAGCCGCTCACAATTTTCGCGGCTGCGAAGGGGGGGTGCGCATTTGTAGAGAGTGGCTCCGTTTTGGATCGCTTCGGCGGTCAAGTGCAAATAGTGCGGACACGTTTCCACGGTAACTGGAAGTCCTTGCGAGCGCGCGATGCGCAACTCCGGCAGCGCTGAACTGGCCGAGAGATGGACGATGTGCAGGCGGAAGTTGAAATGGCGGCACAGTGATAAGAGCATTCGGATCGCCGCCAGCTCCGACTCTTCCGGGCGGGATTTCAGATACGTCGAATAACGAGTCCAGTCGGCGTTGCTTAGAGCTTCGGTGGCGTGCTCGATCGGGCCCGGAAGCTCGGCATGAACCAGCAACGGCAGACCGGACT
>Ga0116117_1000184_pt1 | contig 19295 bp, 16 predicted proteins | sample June2015DPH_11_1_FD_89790 | JGI IMG/M metagenome (GOLD analysis project Ga0116117, IMG submission 89790) | Peatland microbial communities from SPRUCE experiment site at the Marcell Experimental Forest, Minnesota, USA - June2015DPH_11_10 | ecosystem: Environmental > Terrestrial > Soil > Wetlands... | reverse complement strand
GCCAGTCGAAGTCGAAGTAGCGGAATCACTCGCCGGTGGGACGAAGTGAGCGTTCAGCTGCAAACCCGTGTATTGCACCGGCGACGCCAGCGCGTCGACCACTTGCTGGCGCCGCAGTTCGGCGGAATCCTGCAGCTTGGGGGTAGCGTAAAATCCGCTGCGGTAGCGCACCCGCAGTCCATCGCCCGCGACTTTCACTTTGAGCCGACGCCATCCCGGTTGCACATCCGAGCCAAGATAGTAGCCGAGCATGTAGTAGGCCCGCGAATCGTCGACCGCCTCAGCGAAGCACTTATCCAACTCCTCGACCGTGATGCAGGCGCGGCCGCCAGTAGCGTCAGCGAAGGCGTGCAAGGTCATCTGCTGCTCCATGAACTTATCGTAGGGCAACTTCATCGCCGATTTGTTCCCATTCATCCTGCGAATGTTATTGATCTGCATGTTGGAGATTCCGGTGTTGTGGCTGGGCAGGTTTCGGACGCTGAAATCCAAAGCGTTCAAATCGACCGAGTACACGGCGATGCTCGCCGAGTTAAGCACGCGCCAAGCTTCCTCATATTCGGTTTGCAGGTAGTCGCCCTGCCGCGCGAACGATCGCGGATCGTCGATCATGAAGGGAAAACCAGCGCTGGCCCAAAGCAGCGTCTTGCGCCCGGGAATCGCTTCGAAGGTATGCGCAAGTTGCGTCATGCTGAGCAGGGTTTGGCGGGTCGCGATGCGCTGGTAGTTCGCCGTTGCGGCATCGCTGAGGTCCTGCATGAAGTCGCTCATGAGCATCTCTTCGGCCGAGGCTTGCTGTTGTTCCGCTGGATCCTCGGTGAATTGTTCGGGCGTTTGCGTGCCCTCTTCCGAACTCAACGACAGCTTCAGTTTCTCGAGCGCGGCGATCAAAACCTTAGTATCCGTGGTAAAGGGATGCAGTTGGTGCAGCCCTGTGCTATTGAGGCCGAAGATTGCCATGGGCTCGTCGCGCGCCGCGCTGCGCAGCAGATAATCGATAAGCTGCCTCTTCGCTTCCAGTTGCCTCATCCAGGGCGTGTTGGTCATGTCGAGGACGACCGCGGTCAGCCGCCAGGAGTGCTGGTCACCGGCAACAAAGTTGGAGTAGCCCTCGTCGTCGCCGTTCTTGCTTGCCGCAACCAGCTTCTCGGTCTTGGTCTCTTCGAAGACGGAAACGCTGCGCAGGCTCCCGTTTTCCTCGATGCGGAACGCCTCTTTCCTAAGTCCGGAGACGTGCTTGCCGGACTTATCGGCCACCGTCACTGGCACTAAAACCAAATCCGCGCGTGAGCTAAGTTTGGTCCATTCCTGCGGCGCGGCAACACTGACATTTTCGGTACCGACGGGCTGGCTGCGTGGACTGGAAGGCGTTGATGGCGGCGTGACATTTTGTTGGCCCGACGAGAAAGACGGAGCCAAGAAGAGTGCGGCGATCAGGAGCGCGGGCCGATGCATGGAAAGATCCCCGCTAGGAAGAAGGATCGGTCAACAGAAACTCTAGCATAGAGCGCGCGCGTAGCTAAATCTGCCCGTGCGTCTACGGATGATTTTCAGCGAAGGGTTGATGTGCCGGCGAGTCCAATCGAGCGTTTGGTCGGAGCCAAATTTGTCGCCCCATCGATCTGGAAGTTCCGGCGCGAGCCCGGAGACGAGCCCGCGCCAGGCAATGATTCAGCCGCTTCATCGCGCTATAACGTCACGTTAATGGCCAGGTTGACGCCGGGATACACGGGATTGCACAAGTAATACGCCCCGTTGATCTCGATCACGTAAACATCCTGGGTGTAGAGCCAATTGCTGGGCCACGCGCCGCCAAAGCCGAACCAATAGCCGCCGTACTGGAAGCGGCCACTTCTGAAGTCGCCCTGACTGACGCGAAACGTATGTTCGCGCCCGAAGTTGGCCTTGTAACGGTCGTCGGGAATGCGTCCGCCAGCGGCGTGCTGTTCCTGCCTTTCGGGCTTAGCTTCCGCTCGTGCGGGCGCCTCGTGCCCTGCATTCTTCTCTTCCGGCTTGGCGTTCTTCTCTTCCTGAGCATTTTTCGCTTCGGGCTTTGCGGACTTCTCTGGCTGTGCCTTCTTTTCTTTTTCCTGCGCAGGCTTGTCTTTCTCTTCTTCCTTCTGCTCGTGCTGCTCCTGTTGCGCGTATGCCGGAGCTACGATGGTAAGCGACAAAACTGCCGTTCCGATCGCTGCAAGTAGTCTCATGAGTGTTCCTCCATTCCTATCAGTGTGGACGCGGGCGCAAGCGCCCGCGTCCGTCTTGCTCTTAACGTAAGCTGCCGGTAGTTGCGTTCACCGGTGTGCCAATGGCCTCGCCGGAGACCAGTAATTCCACGCGGCGGTTCTGCTGGCGGCCGGCGGAGTCGTCGTTGCTGGCGACCGGCAGAGTATTGCCGAAGCCCTTCGAGGAAACCGCGCCGCTGGCCACGCCTTGCTGCACTAGGTAATCGCGCACCGAACTGGCGCGATTTTCCGACAGGGTTTGATTCATAGCGTCGCCGCCGACATTATCGGTGTAGCCTCCGACTTCGATGTTGAGTCCGGGGTAGGCGAGCAGAATGCCGGCAACCTTCGCCAACTTCTCGCGCGCTCCCGGTTTCAGCGAGTATTTGCCGGTGTCAAACAGCACGTCGGACATGCTCACGATCAGGCCCCGGGCGCTTTCGCGCGTCTGCAGAATGGAATTCAACTGCTCGGCGAGTTTCGCGCGCATGGCGGCTTTGTCGCTATCCGCCTGTTGCGCGGCGGCACGGGATTGATCCGCATCCGCCTGAGCCGCCGAGACGGCCGTCGCAGATGCGGCCTGGTTCGCGGCCATATCGGCTTGAGCCTTCGCGTTGGCAGTTTGTGCAGCGCTGGCGTCGGAACGGGCTTTTGCCGCATCCATGTCGGCCTCAGCCTTAGCCGCCTGCGCCGCCGCGTTTTCGGATTGAGCTTGCTGGCTTTGCCGGCGAGCGTCATCCGCCTGCTGTTGCGATTGCGCCTGAGCGTCCGCCGAGTCCTGGCGTTCGTTTTCTAAACGCACCTCTTGCATTTTCTTGACCGTAATTTCACGGGCATCTTCTGCCGTCTGCACCGCCTCGCGGGAAACCGCAATCAGGGGCTTCCGGTCCATGTGTTTGGCGACGGCATAACCATCCGCGTTGTTCATTAACTGGACAGCGTGGCGATAGCTGTCCGGGGCATACTGCTCCGCGCCCTCGGATTGCGCGATGCGCAGCGCATTCCGCGCCTCGAAAAACTCGAGCGGTAACTTGGCATTCAACACCACCGGATCGAACTTGTAACCGGTGGGAATGTAGCCGCCCCGCTCCATCAGTTCATACTTGGCATTCACCGCTTCGCTGGTTCCCTTGGTGCGTTCGAGCACAACGTTTTCCAGCACGACCACATTGCTGGGCTGCCGCACCGCATAATAAGGTTCCGCCGTAACAATCAGAGCGAAAGCCTGCAGGTCGGTGGTGACGTGCAGCTTGCTGCGGTCGTTACCACCCACCAGAACCTCGCCCAGATTCACCGCGCGGCCCTCGGGTGAGATCGCCCACAGGACGTAGGTGAGATACTCGTTGCCAAAAACTGCCGGCTTCTGCAGGTTGCCGAATTCGGCTTCGATTTCAACCGCCCCCTTCCTGCTGTTGACCTTGGCTTCGCCGTTTGCCGATGGCATTAGAGCTGTGCCTGCGAAATCCAGTTTGGAGCTGCCGCTGCGGTATTCGTAGTTGACCGCCTGCACGGTGCGGCTGACTATGGTCACCCGGAAAATGGGCGTCGAAGTCATGCGCTCGACTTCCACTGTGCTTCGAGTATCGGTCTGAGCGACCGCGGGCAAACTGAGTGCGACTGCGGCTGCGAACACTAATCTTGTTTTCACACTATCTCCTTGTGGCAGGTATGCTGCCCGGTTGCGTTGCCGAGGGTTCGATTTTTGCTGGGTGCTGATAGGGGCTGCTTCGCCTCATCCTTTTCCGATACGGATACCTGACAGGGAATGAAACATCCCGAAGACATTCAGCAGCCATAGAACTACGGCGATGACGACGACGCCGTTCAGAATCGATTTGATCGACGACTGCATGGGAATGAATCGGTTCACCAGCCACAGCAGAACGCCTACCACGATCAGAACTTCGAGGAGTTGAATTAACGGCATGATCTTTTACCTTTCTTCTTGGCGTGAGCGAACGCTCCTTCGAGGGATGGGTTGCTCAGCTTTCAAATTCGGAGCTTAGGGTCAAATCGTGTTCACCGCAGGTTCGCGGGTTCTACACGGATGGAGAGCTGACGCTGGATGTGGCCGCCTTCGTGAACACTTGAAGCTCGGGCTGCCTGGTATGACAGCTGCGAAATCAGCGTCCGCAGCTCGGTCTGCACACTCAGAGATTGCATCATGACAGTTGCTGAGGACAGCGTCTGGTCAAGATAGCTCACTTACGGAGAAAGGCGTCGCCCCCAAACGGGGACGATCCGGATAAGAAATCGGAGCGAAGAAAATAGGGTCGAGAGTGAGCACAATTGGTCAGTGCGTTGCCCACGCAACAGCGCATGATGCGGCCATGAAAGTCGTAAAGGATCCGACCCTGGCCGTTCGGTGCCCCACCTGTGGCGCTAAAGTCGGTGAAAAATGTGAACTCAGCACGGGCCAGCCACGCACTTCATCCCATCGCGACCGGCGACTGGCGGCCCTGGAAGAGTAATGGAAATGCGCGCCGGAGCTTCCCACGCCGTGGGGAAAGTGTACAAAATTGCTCACTTCCGACCCCGGTCACGGCCTATAATTGCTCATCTATGAAATCGTCTGCGGCCGTAAATGCAAACCGCGGATTCGACCCCGACACCTTCCTGGCGACGATCGGCGATGGCAGGAAGATTCTGTCCGTGGAAAAGAAACAAGTCATCTTCGCACAAGGGGACGAGGCTGATTCCGTCTTTTATATCCAGCGGGGCAAAGTGCGGCTCACCGTCGTGTCGCAGGCGGGTAAGGAGGCGACCATCGCGATCGTGGGCGAGCGCAATTTCTTCGGTGAGGGTGCCCTGGCGGGTCAGGTTCTGCGCATGGGTTCAGCCGCGACCATGACGGATTGCGACCTTCTTCGGGTGGAGAAGAAGGCGATGATGGATGCCCTGCACCGCGAACACACATTTTCCGACATGTTCGTGGCCTACCTGTTGGCGCGCAACATCCGCTACGAAGAGGATCTGGTCGATCAGCTTTTCAACTCCAGCGAGAAGCGGCTGGCCCGCGTTCTCTTATTGCTGGCTCACTTCGGCAAAGAGGGGATTCCCGAGACCGTCGTTCCGAAGATCAGCCAGGAGACTCTGGCCGCAATGGTTGGCACCACTCGCTCGCGCGTCAGCTTCTTCATGAATCGCTTCCGCAAAATGGGCTTCATCGACTACGCCGGGGGAGCCGAAGGCGCCTTGCAAGTCCACAGTTCCTTGCTTAACGTAGTTCTGCACGATTAGTCCAATCCCCTCACACGCCGCGGTTACATATGCACGGGTCGCCCGCGCGATTTATCTGGCTGCATTTTCCGTGAGCAATTTTGAACAGACCTGCCCGCTGCCGTCCGATATACCTGCACTGCATGGCTGCGAACAACACATTATTATGCGTCCACCGGAATCCGGATCAATTGAGTTTGCTGCAAGAGAGCGGGTACGAGCTGATCACCACATCCAACGGTAGCGAAGCCCTGCGGCTGTTCATGTCCCGGCCCGTGGACGCGATTGTGCTGGAGTATCACCTTGGCCTGTTGGACGGCGCGGTCATCGCGGATGAGATCAAGCGGGTCTGCCCGGAGCTGCCCGTCGTCATGGTGGCGGATCACCTGGAACTGCCCGACGGCGCGCTGAAATCCGTGGACGCACTGGTCACGAAATCCGACGGAGCTCATTTCCTGCTGGCCACTGTCCACTTCATGCTGCACGGGCGGCCGGCGCAACGCCTGGAGAACAAGGACAAGACTCAATCCCCACGGCATTTTCGCGGACCCGCCCGGCTCGCCGCGGGCGACTCGGCGGCCAATCCCTCTAGACCCCCCGTGGACCAGAAGAACGCACCCTTTTCGGAAGGCGTTTGGCAAAACATTCGCAACGGAACCATCCAATTCTAGCCAAAGGTTCCGAGCAAGATTGACCAGCTTTCCGAAGCGCGATGGCGGAGAATCGCAGAGTGGAACTGGAACTCACGCTGCGGCAGATACTCTCCGTAAGGTGCCCCATGTGCCGGGCGCAACCGAAAGAGAAATGCACGCTTAGCACCGGGCATCCGTGCCTCAAGACGCATCTTGCGCGCGCCCAAGCGGCAGCTAAAGCTCCTCGCGCGGAGAGCTCCCCCCAAGCCGCCCTGCGAAACCTGAAAGCATTTGCCGACCGGAGCTTTCGCGCCGTCTTCCAGAAAAAGTAGTATTCCGCAGATTGCATTGTGGGGAATCCCACTGCGTTGGCCCAGCGCCTCTTTTATACCGCGCGCCGTCCGCTTACCAGGTTAATTACCAACACCACGAGCGCCACCACCAGCAACAGGTGGATTAAACCGCCGGCCACGTGCAGGCTGAAGCCAAGAAGCCAAAGAACCAGAAGCACAACAAAAATCGTCCATAGCATATTTGTTCTCCTCGGTGAGAGTTTTAACGGTTTGAACTCGTTGCCCTTTCCTCAACTACGCATTGCCGAACGACTTTCCACACTCCAAACAGCATGGTCCGGAGCGTGGGGTAATCAGATTGCAGAAGGGACACATCCTTTGTGATCCGACCCTTCGCGTCGGTGGTCTTAGCGCGGTCCTCAAACTCCGAAGGAAATCGGCGATCGTCGCCAACCTTCTACGAAAACGAGGGCGCCGCGGTGCACTCGTCATTGAAGCGCCTCCACTGTTTCCGCCATAGAACAAGGTTCTCCGTCACCCGGCCAAGAGACACGAATGATCGAAGAGCCTGGGCTAGGTCTCGGCTTTTGCACATCAACCATGACAGGCGACGGGCTGAGATGCTGTGCAGGATTGCTCACAATCACTCCCAACTTGGGCAACATCACGAAATCCGGCGAACCCGAGCTTTGGCAACCAGGCGAAAGTGAGCAATCCTGACCAGCTATTCCCCACGGCATGGGCGATCATGCCCTCAGAGACGAGCACTCCTTCTCTCTCTTTCAGGTCTTCTGAACTAAGTCAGCCATCTGAAGTTGTCTCCCCTTAGCTCCACGAATAAAGCTCCACCCTCTGAAAGGAATATTTCATGAAGAAAACAATTTCGCTGTTGCTGATGAGCTTGCTCGGCCTGGTCGGAACGTACGCATTCGCCGGCTCGGACCGGGAAGAAACCGTAGACCGCATGCAAAAATCAGTCGAGGTTCTGCAGTCCATCATGTCAACCCCCGACAAAGGCATCCCGGAGGAGGTATTGAACGGCGCCAAGTGCATGGTCGTCGTGCCCAACCTGGTCAAAGCCGGATTCATCTTCGGCGGCAAGCATGGCCGCGGCGTAGCTTCTTGCCGCACTGCAGAAGGCTGGAGCGCGCCCGCCTTCGTTTCCGTGGGCGGCGGCAGTTGGGGATTGCAGATCGGCGTCGAAGGTGTGGATCTGGTCATGCTGGTCATGAACGATCGCGGGCTGCAGCATCTGCTTTCGAGCAAGTTTGAGATGACCGGTGAAGGTTCAGTCGCTGCCGGCCCGGTAGGCCGTCACACATCCGCTGGAACGGACATTTTGCTGAACACGGAAGTGCTGACCTACTCGCGCTCGAAAGGCGTATTTGCCGGCCTCACCCTCGAAGGCGCAGTCATCGAGCAGGACAACGACTCGACCCGCGCCATTTATGGCCACCCCATGACGTTCCGCAACATTCTTTCCGGCCACGCGACCACGCCGGCCAGCGCGAATGCGTTCGTGAAGGCCGTGTCCGAAGCGGGACATCAAGCGCACGTCGCAGAAGCCAGAGAAGAGGACAAGCAGTAGTCACACGGGAATTGCGACCTCAGATTACGTTCATTCGCTGACCGGAGCCGCGCAGGCTTCGGTCAGCTTTTTTGTCGATTGCTTTTTCGTGATCGAGCCACCCAGAGGCGTAAGCGCGGTCGAATCCAATCAAGGATTGTGGCCAAACGGAATTCGTGCCGTTCCATCGAGCCGGCCATGAACGTGTAACAGGACTGCATCAGATAATGTATTTGTATCGAATAACATTTAGGCTCCAGTCTCTTTGTCTTTATCCTTCCCCGCCACGATCTTTCGTCCGGTTTTCGTATAAGACAAGCAGTTCTTCCGCACCCTGTCGGGTTTCGCCGTATCATCTCGCGGCTATAGCGGCACCGACGGAAATTTCTATTCTTACCGGCTTGGTTTCTAAAACTCGAACCGAGGGGCCCACGGCATGCGTTTCTCTTGCGGCACAAATTCTCCCACTCTTTCCCCAAACTGACATCGCTCACATGTCGAACTTCGGCGTCATGTTGGTCAGAATAAATTTCCGTTTTCGCAAACACAGCAGATCCACCCGCATCCGCCGTAGAACCCGCTTGGGGTTTACCTTCCATCCCCTCCGCATCGGTTCGCGATGCACGCGACGATAGTCATAACTCGGCCACTCCAGCGCGATCTGCTGTTGAATCGCGCTGCGTAAGTCCAGGTCCGCTTCGGACGCTTGTACGCGCGGCTGGAAACGGTAGTATCCTGCCCGGCTCACCCCCGCGACTTGGCAGAGCTCCATCACCGCTGCCCCCGTTTCTTTCACGGCTGGCTCGATTTGCTCAAAGAGGCGGCCTTGCCATTGCCGCCGACAGGCAGCGCATGTTCCTTGAAACGCCGCAAGGCTTTTTTTAAACAATCCATCTCCATCGTCTGCTATCCGATCTTCTGTTCCAGCAGGGCCATCCGTTCTGCATCCGAGCTCGCCTGCGGACGCCCGCCCTGACCAGCAAATGCCAGCTCACCTTTGGCTCGCCACTCGCCTTTCCAGACTTCTAGCCGCTTCGGACTGATCTGATACTCGCGGGCCACATGCGCCATACTCTTTCCTGCATCCAACTCGCGCATCGTCGTGACTTTCAACTCGCGGGAATATTGCTGTCGGGGCGTATCCCTTGTTCTCCTCCATTTGTTCTCCTCCATGCAATGGAAATTGCCCCTTCATTTCGTGTCTCACTTTTGCGGTGCAGTCCAGAATTTTCACCTCGCCTATGGCTCTCCCCGCCACCGTTTGACGCTGCCTGCTTCTCTCTTTACACTCAAAGTGAACGCCGTATAAATTCGGCTTGGCTTCGTTTGTTCGACGGAGCCTCCGAAGGCAGCGGCTGGCGAAAGGCGTAACGTGAGCCCCGCAGAGACTACTGAAGACACCAAGACTAAAGGAAAGACTAAAACGACCGGCACCGCTAGTGCCGGCAATCATGCTAGTACCGGCAATAATAAAGACATCAAGCGGGAGATCTCGGTCGAGATCCCCGCCGCCGAAGTTGTGCGCGAGACCGAGCTGCAGATTGTGCGCTATCAGAAAAGCGCGCGGCTGCCGGGCTTTCGCGCCGGGCACGTGCCGGCTTCGATCATTCGGCAGCGCTTCGGCGACGGCCTTAAGAACGATGTGATCGAAACGCTGGTTCCGAAATATTTTCGCCGGGAAGCCGAGAAGCAGGGCCTCATCCCAGTTTCGCAACCCCGCGTGACCGATCTGCACATTCACGACGGCGAGCCCCTGACTTTCAAGGCCAGCTTCGAAGTGCTGCCGGAAATTCAAGTCGAGGGCTACAAGGATCTGCGCGCCGACAAGCCGGAGATTACCGTCGCCGACGAAGAAGTCGAACAGGCGCTGACCAAAGAACGCGAGCAGCGTGCGACTTACACCACCGTCGAAGGACGCGCCCTGGCTGCCGGCGATTTCGCGCAGGCCTCCATGGATGGCAAGCCCAAAGACAGCCAAGATGTGGCCGAAGCCAAAGCCAACCCCGTGCATATGGACGATGTGCTCATCGAGATCGGCGGCAAGAATACTGTGCCCGAATTTACCGAGAATCTCACCGGAGCTTCCGCCGGCGACGAACGCACCTTCGACGTGAGCTATCCCGAGGATATTTCCGATCAACGCCTAGCGGGCAAGACGTTCGTCTACACGGTAAAGATCAATGGCATCAAGCAGAAGAATCTGCCCGAACTCAACGACGACTTCGCCAAAGAGTTGGGCGAGTTCACCAGCCTCGATCAAGTTCGCAAGCAGGTTCGCGAGAACATCGAAGCCGAAAAGCGCCACACCACCGAGCATGCCGCCAAAGATAAGCTGGTGGCCGAACTGGTTCGTCGCAACGACTTCGAAGTGCCCGAGTCTTTGGTCGACCGGCAGATCGATTTGCGCCTGGAGCGCGGCCTGCGGGCGCTTGCGGCGCAGGGCATGAAGATGGAAGACCTCAAGAAAATGGACTTGCCGCGGCTGCGCGCGGGCCAGCGCGAGCAGGCTATTCAAGATGTAAAGTCTTCGTTGCTCCTGGAGCGCGTCGCCGACCTCGAAAAAATCGCGGTCAGCGACGAAGATGTAAACCGGGAGCTGGAATCTCTGGCGAAGCAGTCAAAGCAAACGTCGGAAGCGGTGCGCGCACGTTTGACAGAGGATGGGGGCCTCGATAGAATCCGAATGAGAATCCGCAGCGAGAAGACCCTCGATTTTCTCTATCATCAGTCCGCGTAGGCGGTTAAATATGCGGACCATTTCGACACTTTCAGCCCTCCCCGAGCAGCGACTGCAAAGCGTTATTCCGGGGCGGAGTGTGGCATTTCCGGTGACGCAGGCCGGTAAGACAGGTCAGGTTAAACCATGAAGCCAAACGATCCCCAAATGATGCTGGTACCGATGGTCATTGAGCAGACCGGGCGGGGCGAACGCGCCTACGATATTTACTCCCGTCTGCTTCGCGATAACATTATCTTTATCGGCACGCCGATTGACGACAACATCGCCAACCTGGTGATCGCCCAGATGCTGTTTCTGGCGCAGGAAGATCCCGAGAAAGACATTCAGCTCTACGTTAACTCTCCGGGAGGCTCGATCACGGCTGGCATGGCGATTTACGACACCATGCAATATGTGAAAAATGACGTCATGACTCTTTGCGTCGGCCAGGCTGCCTCAATGGCTGCCTTGTTGCTGGCTGCAGGTGAGCCGAAGAAACGGCTGGCTTTGCCCAATTCGCGCATTCTTATTCATCAACCGTCGATGGGCGGGTTGTCCGGCCAGGCCACCGATATCGACATTCACGCCCGCGAAATCCTGCGCATGCGCGAGATTACAAACCAGTTACTAGCCAAGCACACCGGCCAAAAGCTGGATAAAGTCGAGAAAGACGTCGAGCGCGACTTCATCATGAACGCCCAGCAGGCTAAGGAATATGGAATCATAGACGATATCATCTATAAGACCGCAAAAGCGGTATGATCTGCCTTCGCGCTTACATCGAGCCTGGCGCCTGGGACAAAAGCCCGGACCGGGACTGAGAGAAGTTCACACGAGCTCAGGGGATGGATCAGCGCGAAAGCAACGGCACCCGAGTGAAAGCTCCGGAGCACCCCGCGGTCGCCGCGAAGAACCTTAAGGAGTGGAACCGAGTGAAAACTAAGTCGGGAACCGACGAGATTCTACGCTGTTCGTTCTGCCACAAATCGCAGGATGCCGTGGCCAAACTGATCTCGTCGCCCAGCGACTACCCACGCGCTTACATCTGCGATGAGTGCGTGGCGGTTTGCAACTCTATTCTCGAAGATGACCGCACGGCAACGCCCGCGGCAGCGGCTCCGAACCAGTTGCCCAAGCCGCAGGAAGTCAAAACCTTCCTCGATGAATATGTCATTGGACAGGAACAGACCAAGAAAAAACTTGCCGTCGCCGTCTACAACCACTACAAGCGCATCTTCATGAATCGCCAGAAGGTCGCGGGCGATGGCATTGAACTGAGCAAGTCAAACATCCTTCTCATCGGTCCCACCGGCACCGGCAAAACGCTGCTGGCGCAGACTCTGGCCCGCATGCTCGACGTGCCCTTCGCCATCGTCGACGCCACCACCCTCACCGAAGCCGGCTACGTCGGCGAAGATGTCGAGAACATCATCCTCAAGTTATTGCAGGCCGCCGAAGGCGACGTAAGCCGCGCCCAGACCGGAATCATCTATATTGACGAAATCGATAAGATCGGCCGCAAAGACGAGAATCCCTCGATCACTCGCGATGTTTCCGGCGAAGGCGTGCAGCAAGCCCTGCTGAAGATTCTCGAAGGCACCGTGGCCAACGTTCCCCCGCAGGGCGGACGCAAGCATCCCCACCAGGAATTTACTCCGGTCGATACCACCAACATTCTCTTTATCTGCGGCGGAGCATTCGTGGGCCTCGAGAAAATTATCGGCCGCCGCGTAGGCAAAAAATCGCTGGGCTTCCGCAGCGGCGAAGAGGCCGAAAAGGAAGAGGCCAAGGTAGCGCGCAAGCGCAACTTCGAACTGCTTAGCGAAATTCAACCCGAAGACCTGATCAAGTTTGGCCTGATCCCCGAGTTCGTCGGACGCCTGCCCGTCATGGGCATGCTCGAAGATCTCGACGAATTTGCGCTTATCGAAATCCTTACCCGGCCCAAGAACGCCATCGTCAAGCAATACCAGCGCCTCTTCGAGTTCGAAAACGTGCGCCTGAAGTTCAGCGATGAAGCTCTCAAAGCTATAGCCCGCCAGGCGATGGCCCGCAAAGTGGGCGCCCGCGGCCTGCGCATGATTCTCGAAGAACTCATGCTCGATCTCATGTTCCACCTACCCAGCCAGAAAAAGCTCAAAGAGTTCGAAGTGACGCGGGAGATGGTGGAAAAACGCAACGCCTCCCTGGCCATGATGGAAAAAGCCGGGTAAGCAAAACGACCCTAAAAACGACCCTAAAATAGTAGTAAACTGATACTTGTTGGTGGTTGGCAGGGCGGTACGGCCGATTGTCATTCCTATCGCCGTTTGGAATCAAGCGCCATTTGGCATTAGGCGTTACAACCCAGGGAGATTGAGTGACCACATCCAAGGAAAAATTCGAAACCAGAAAGCTGCCCATGATGCCCATCCGGGACGTGGTCATCTTTCCCTACATGATGACTCCGTTCGTCGTGGGCCGCGAGTCTAGCGTGCGCGCCCTCGAAGAGGCCCTGGCGGCGGATAAGAAAATCTTCCTGGCCACGCAGCACGACGCCTCCATCGACGAACCCAAGTCCAACGAGATCTACCAGGTCGGCACCATCGTCAATATCGTGCAGAGCCTCAAGCTGCCCGACGGCAACATCAAAGTTCTGGTCGAAGGCATCGAGCGCGGACGCCTGCTGCAAGCCACCGACGGCGATGGTTACATGCAAGCCTCGGTGCGCGTAGCCCGCTACCCCGTCGAGATGAACGCCCAGATCGAAGCGGGCATGCAGCGCGTCACCACGTTGTTTGAGCAATACGTAAAGCTCTGCCAGGCGCTGAACTACGAGACCATGATCTCGGCCGTGCGCATGGAGGACCCCGCCAAGCTCACCGACATCATCGCCGCCAACCTGCAGCTTTCGATTGAAGAAAAGCAGGAACTGCTGGAAATTTTCGATCCCTCCGAGCGCCTGAACCGCATCGCCGACGTGCTCGACGTGGAAATCGAAAAACTCAACGTCGACCGCACCATCCAGTCACGGGTGAAGCGGCAGATGGAAAAAGCGCAGAAAGAGTATTACCTCAACGAAAAGATCAAGGCCATTCAGAAGGAACTCGGCCGCGGCGAAAAGAGCGAATTCGACGAACTGAAGAAGAAGGTCGAATCGGCCGGCATGCCGAAGGACGTGAAAGACAAGGCGCTGCAGGAACTGAAGAAGCTCGAGGCCATGCCGCCCATGTCGGCTGAATCCACGGTTTCGCGCAACTATTTGGACTGGCTGCTGGCCGTGCCGTGGAAGAAACGCTCGAAAGAAATTCGCAACATCTCGCGCGCCGAAAAAGTTCTGAACGAAGATCACTACGGGCTGGAGAAGATTAAAGAGCGCATCCTCGAATTTCTTGCCGTGCGCCAGTTGGTAAAAAATCCAAAAGGCTCGATCCTGTGTTTCGTTGGCCCTCCGGGCGTGGGCAAGACCTCACTGGGCATGTCGATCGCCAAGGCCACGGGACGCAAGTTCGTTCGCATGTCGCTCGGCGGAGTGCGCGATGAGGCCGAAATTCGCGGCCATCGCCGCACCTACATCGGCGCATTACCCGGCCAGATCATTCAGATGATGAAGAAGGCCGGCACCAAGAACCCGGTCTTCATGCTCGATGAAGTCGATAAGATGTCGATGGATTTTCGAGGCGACCCCTCGGCCGCCCTGCTCGAAGTGCTCGACCCCGAGCAGAATTACATGTTCGTCGATCACTACCTCGATGTCGAATACGACCTCTCGCAGGTGTTCTTCGTAGCCACGGCGAACGTGATGCACACCATCCCTCCCGCGCTGCAGGATCGCATGGAAGTGCTGCGCCTGCACGGCTACACCGAGCAGGAAAAGCTCGAAATCGCGAAACAATTCCTGGTCAAGAAGCAGATGCTGCAGGCAGGCTTGTCGGAAAAGAACGTCAAGTTCACCGACGACGCCATCACCACCCTGATCCGCGCCTACACTCGCGAAGCCGGAGTCCGCAATCTCGAGCGCGAGATCGGCAACGTCTGCCGCAAGGTCGCGCGCAAGGTTGTCAAAGAAGGCGAGAACTACACCGTCGCCGTCACCGGCGAGAACGTTACCGACTTCCTCGGCGTCATCAAGTTCCGCGACACGCTGGCTCACGAAAAAAGCGAAGTGGGATTGGTCACCGGCCTGGCCTGGACCGAAGTCGGCGGCTCGATTCTCAGCACCGAAGCCACGGTAGTCGATGGCAAAGGCAAGCTCACGCTCACCGGCAAACTCGGCGACGTGATGCAGGAATCGGCGCAAGCCGCCTTGTCCTACATTCGCTCGCGCGCACACCGTCTCGGCCTGACGCGCGATTTCTATCGCACCCTTGACCTTCACGTTCACGTGCCCGAAGGAGCAATCCCGAAAGACGGGCCCTCGGCCGGCATCACCATCGCCACTGCCATCGCCAGCGCGCTCAGCAAAATTCCCGTGCGTCGCGACATTGCCATGACCGGCGAAATCACCCTGCGCGGCAAAGTGCTGCCCATCGGCGGCCTCAAAGAAAAGCTGCTGGCCGCGCACCGCGCCGGACTGTTCGAAATCATTCTCCCGCAGGACAACGAAAAAGATCTAGCCGAGGTTCCCGAGAACCTGCGCAACACCATGAAGCTCCACTTCGTCGATACCATGGACCAGGTTCTGCAGATTGCCCTGGAATCGCCTCTGACCGCGCTGCGCGAGGAAGAAGTAACCCAGCCTATCGCGCCGCCTCTCACTTCAAGCACCGGAGAGAGTCCGGCGGCGCATCAGTAGGCTTTAAAAGCGCGCGGCTTCAGCCGCGCCCTGACTCGATTCAATCACAACCGGCTTTTAGCCGCCGACCGGCATCTTTAGGGTAAAATCACCTTCCACGATGTCCACCTCGAATCAAAGCCAAATCGCCTTTGAAAACGCGCCCGAGTCCCCCGGCGAATCCGCTCCCCCCCGTACCACGGGAATCCTGCCCTCACAAGAGATCACCAACCTGATCGCGCGCGGAAACATCAGCGCCGCACCCGCCATCAACCCCGACCACATCCAGCCTGCGAGTCTAGATCTGCGCCTGGGCGACATGGCGCATCGAGTCCGCGCAAGCTTTCTCCCCGGACCGAACAGCACCGTCGAAGCCAAGATCAAAGAACTCCGCATGGCGAGAGTAGACCTCACCGGCGCGCCAGTTCTGGAAAAAGATTGTGTCTACATCGTTCCGCTGGTCGAAGAGCTGAACCTGCCCGAAAATATTTCCGGCAAAGCGAATCCAAAAAGCACCACGGGACGCCTCGACATTTTCACCCGCCTCATCACCGACTACGGCACCGAATTCGACCGCGTCCCGCCCGGCTACAAAGGCAAACTCTATGCCGAGGTAGTCTCCCGCACTTTCACCGTGGCGATTCGAGCGGGCATGCGCCTAAGCCAGCTGCGCTTCGTGCTAGGCAGCCCCGTTGCCGGCGACCGCACCATCCGCGAGCTCGACCAGGAAGAACCGCTCGTCTACATGGACGAAGAAGAAAACCCCAGCAAAGCGCGCACTCATCGCGGCCTGCGAATCACCGTCAACCTCGAAGCCGCCGAACCCGGCGAAATCATCGCCTACAAAGCCAGGCGCTACGCCCCGACCATCGAGCTCGACCGCATCAACTATTATTCGACCGAAGAGTTCTGGGAAGTCCGCCATCAGAACACGGCCAAGAATCTGATCCTCGAGCCGGGAGACTTTTACATCCTCGCCTCCCGCGAAAGGGTTCGCGTACCGCCCGACTACGCCGCCGAGATGGTTCCCTTCGATCCGTCCGACGGCGAATTCCGCATCCACTATGCCGGCTTCTTCGATCCCGGCTTCGGCTACGGCTCCAGCGACATCAAAGGCACCCGCGCCGTCCTCGAAGTCCGCGCCCACGAAGTCCCGTTCCTGATCGAGCACGGCCAGCTGGTAGGCCGCCTGAACTACATGCCACTCTTGCGCCGCCCAGACAAGATCTACGGCACAAATATCGGATCGTCGTATCAACATCAAGCGCTCACCCTGAGCAAGCAGTTCCAACGCGAAATAAAGTAGCGCCGGCTTCCCTGCCCGGCTGTTCCGAGCACATCTCGCCCTCGGTGCTGCCCCAAGAGCGGGCCCTTAGCCTGGGGTTTTCTTCCTTGCCTTCTCAACCTAAGCTAGAATTGGTTAGGAGTTGCGCATCTGTATGATCTGCCGTTCCACGCGGGAAGCGCGCTCTCGTCTGCTTTCATCGTGGCCGCCGTCTTAATCGGGGTCACCCTGCGAGTGGCCTTAGTCGTACAGCCAGGATCGCGTAGCCTACTGGCGCCTATTCTTCAAGAGACGTTCGCAGAAACCTTCAGGCTGACCTACCCCGCGCTCGCTTGCCAATCGCTGCTGCTGCATAGCACACTGGAGCATGAGGGTTATCGCGCGATTCCTGGCCGCAGCGACCGATGCCGCGCACTTCCCAGCTCCGAGCCTGCCGGAGGTCGCCTTCCTAGGCCGCTCGAATGTAGGCAAGTCCAGCGTGATCAACACGCTCGTGGGCACCAAGCTGGCCCGCACCAGTTCCACGCCCGGGCGCACACGCAGCATCAACTTTTTCGAAGTGCGCTGGCCCGGAAAGCCGCGCCCCGAGGTCATCTTCGCCGACCTGCCCGGCTACGGCTACGCCAAACTCTCGCGCGAGATTTCCGCGGAGTGGCCCAAGTTCATCGAGCCGTATTTAAACGACCGCCCCACGCTGGCGTTGTGCCTGGCGTTGGTCGACATCAACGTGCCTGCGCAAGACAGCGACCGGCAATTATTGGACTTTCTTAATTCCTCCGGCCGAGAATTTCTTCTGATCGCCACCAAGAGCGACCGGCTCTCGAATAATCAACTGCGCAATCACCTGAAAGCTTTGGCCGAAGCCTACCCAACCGCGCGGGTGATCGCATTCTCGTCAAAGACCAGCGCCGGACGCGAAGAAGTCTGGAACAAAATCCGGCAATCGGCGGCGGAATTCCCCGCGGCCGAGTTCCAATCTTGAACTTTTCCCGTTCAGGGAATCCGGCAGGGCCTTTCGGCGCGACCAGCTTCGACTTCCGGCGAGAACTTCAGGGGGAAGCCTCGTAGAGTAGTGCAGGGATTCTTATCGCGAGCCGACGCCACACCAACCGTATGCGCAAGCTGTCCTAAGCTCAGAATCGAATCCCGAGTTATGCCTGAAGAGACCAGCAGAGCCTCGTACTTATCCAGCCTGAAGCAACCTGCAGGACAAGGCGCAGGATTGGCCCCCGAGCGCGCGCCCGTCAGCGATCCTTCCGCGGAAGGTCGAACCGGGGCCGAGAAGCGCAGAAGTCCCCGCTACCGCTGCCAGGGCAGCGCGCAACTTCGCGAATTGGAAACCGGAGTCTCTACCTGGGCGGCGTTCACAGACATCAGCCTGCACGGCTGCTACGTCGAGGCCGCCTGCACTTATCCCATGGGCTCTACGCTTTCGCTCTCGATCGAGGTCAACGGCTTCCGCGTCGAGACTCGGGGCGAGGTCCGGGTGAACTACCCGAACCTGGGTATGGGAATTTTCTTCACCACCATGTCGGATGAAGACCGCGAGCGCTTGCGCGAGTTGCTGCGCTCGCTATCGCGCCCCTCGGTGATCCTTGGGAACGGCCCCCTCAATCGCAGCGCGTCTCCTTTACCAGGCGCACCCTCGACCGCAATCACCGACCCCAAGGCTGCCATGCAGGCCATGGTAAATTTCTTTGCCGACCGGCAACTCTTGAGCCGGGAAGAATTTATTCGCATTCTAAAACGCAGCCAAACGCCCTAGCAGTTCTCAGTTCTCAGTACTAAAATAGGTACTCGGGAACTCGCCTTCCATTACCTCGGTTCGTTGCTGCTCTGCTTTTCCACTCGCTCGTCCGCTATCATAACGACATGGCGCGTTACTTAATCACTGGCATTGGCGGATTCATTGGATCTTCTTTGGCGCGCGAACTGGTGGGTCGCGGCGAACAGGTTCGCGGGGTGGACAATTTTTCCACCGGCAAACGCGAAAATCTTACGCAACTTTCGGATCAGATCGAATTTCGTGAGGCCGACATTCTCGATCTCGATGCCATGAGGCTGGCCTGCGCGGGAGTGGATTATGTTTTGCATCAGGCCGCGATACACTCGGTGCCCAAGTCCGTGCTCGACCCCATCGCGAGCAATCTCGTGAACATCGATGGCACGGTCAACGTGCTGGTCGCGGCGCGCGATGCCAAAGTCAAGCGCGTGGTGTATGCCGCGTCGTCCTCAGCCTATGGCGATACTCCAACGCTGCCGAAGCATGAAGGCATGACTCCGGATCCGATCTCTCCCTATGCCGTGGCCAAGCTGGCCAGCGAACACTACATGATTTCGTTTTACCGCTGCTACGGTTTGGAGACCGTCGCGCTGCGCTATTTCAATATCTTTGGCCCGCGGCAGGACCCTTCCTCGCCCTATTCCGGCGTGCTGGCGAAGTTCATCACGCAAATGCTGCACGGGGAACAGCCCAAGATTTTTGGCGATGGCGAGCAGAGCCGCGACTTCACCTACATCGATAATGCGGTGGAGGCCAACTTGCTGGCCTGCAAAGCGCCCCCGGAGCAGGTCGCCGGCAAAGTGTTCAACGTAGCTACGG
>Ga0116117_1000182_pt1 | contig 19459 bp, 20 predicted proteins | sample June2015DPH_11_1_FD_89790 | JGI IMG/M metagenome (GOLD analysis project Ga0116117, IMG submission 89790) | Peatland microbial communities from SPRUCE experiment site at the Marcell Experimental Forest, Minnesota, USA - June2015DPH_11_10 | ecosystem: Environmental > Terrestrial > Soil > Wetlands... | reverse complement strand
TCAGTAGGATCAACTGCCTGCGTTCCAGATCGACACGGTCCCAATCGAGCGAGTACAGCTCGCCCAGCCGCATTCCTGTTTCGAGAGCCAAGGTCAACTCGGGCTCATGGATTGGGCACCTCTCGCGAATGATGGCACGGATGGTCGCCTCTTCCTCATAGGAGATAAACCGGACTCTGCCATTCTCCTCCTTGTAAAGGCGGACCAGCCTCGCCGGGTTGGCAGTCGCTTTGCCGTTGCGGATAGCCTCCTGAAAGATCATCGATAATGTCCCGCGATAACGGTTGATCGTCGTCTTCTTCAGATCGTCTCGCGTGTCCAGGTAGGCTTTGATCGTCTGTGGCGTGATCTCGTTTATGGGAGTCTTGCCAAAGACCGGCAGGAGCTTGACGACAGTCGCACGGTCACCACGGTACGAGGCTTTATGCTCCTTCGAGTAAACGAGGGCATCCGCCGCGATCTCCTCGAAAAGCACAGCGCGGCGAGGGCGGATCTCTGGCATTTTGATCCCCATTCGGGCATCGGTCTTCCGGCGTTGATAAAGAGCAACCGCGTCGGAACGGCGTCCGACCTTCTCCCGGTGCCGTTTTCCTTCGACGTAATAGAGAATCCACCAGATTCCGCTCTCCGGCGGGTTTTCATAAACACCCTTCACTTGCTTAGCCATACGCCACCTCTGTGCGACATCTCTTACATCACATATGTTACCAAATCTGATGGCTGTTTTGGTGGCTGTTCGGATTGGATTTTGGGGCTTTTTTGTGCAAGTCAATGCAAGAGAAATTTCTTATAACCTATTTATAATGAGCACTTATGCGGCATGGTGCAAGTCTGTGCAAATGGCCGAATTTCCCCTCTTAACCGACAGGTTGTAGGTTCGATTCCTACCGCGTCCACCATCAAATCAACTACTTAGCGGCCATCCAGAAAGTCAAAACCCCACAGTAAGAACTGGACTACCCCATCATCAGGCAGTCATGTCGAGCAAGGAATATTTCAGGCTGCGGCGCTTGCATTGGAGTGGAAACGTATCAAGAGGTCCAGGCGCCGACAAACTCAACGAACTGCGAGCTTGGTTCAGCGAGAATTTGGAAAAGCCAAATTTCTTCCGACGTGGCGAGCTTAGCCTTGGCATCTGTTGGTTCAAAACCAACTCCGCAGAGCACATCTCTTGCATCTACGAGATGGTACATGTCCTCGAACACAACGGTATTCGTGTGAAGAAGATTAAAACCGACAAGCCTGGCTACGTGGTCTACGAAGACGAATGGCAAATCGTTGCCGAGCCATTCCGCAAAGGCGCGCTATAAAGAAGATAGGAAAGCATCCCTTTCCGACTGGTCTCCAAATTCCCGGTCATAGGGTACCCGGTGTCGCCAACAATGAAGCGGAGCACCTGCAAGCGGCCTTCACTCTCCGGTCGGCAGGATTTCTTCAATTCCTTCCCAAGGACCGCCTTGAAGCACGAGGTACTTCAGGTACAGTTCTGCGCCCATGCGATCTGCGGATGCGAGTAAGCTACGTGCAGCCTCTTGGACGCACTCATTGGTCAGGGAGGCGTAGTCAAAGTTCTCTTCGATCATGCCCTCGGAATGGGGGATTTGGAGCAATTCGAGAAAGCTGATAATCACGGCGCGATGCTCATGGAGAAGATACTTCTTCAGCATCTCTTCCACGATTGGGTCAGGCAAAGTCATGGTTGTCGCCGTCCAGTTGACCAGCCTCTCAATGGGGGATTTGCGGACAAATACCTCTCTCAGTTTTTTCTCTTTTGCGAGTGCGGCAATGAGGACCTGTTTCGATGCTCCGGTTGACTCAGCCCAAATAAGTTTGCAGGCGGCGACTCTGGTCTCATCGGATAAATGTCGCCAAACACGATTTACAGAAACTGACATCAGCGGTCCTCTCACACGTTGAATCTGAAGTATTATCTTTGATGATAACGGTTGCTGGTAAAGTGTGTACGGTCAGGCTGCAGACACTTCCGACCGAATATAGGGAGATGAGATGAGCAAACAAGTGATTCACGAACTGGCGATCGCAACGCAACAAGGAAAGATGACTTTTCCCGATGTGGTCAAAGGGCTGCTCGAAGCCGGAGTGGAATCATACCTCGTGGACTTCGCGACGAAGCAGAAGATTCACTATCTGACGGACGGAAGCACGCACACGGTGCCAATGATCTTGAATCCCGATCCTATCGCGGCAGATTTCGACGGCGCTGCCTTGGTGGCGGCGATTCGCGGCGCTCAGGCAGACACGGTGCGGTACCCCGAATTTGTGAAGCGGTCGACCGCGGCAGGCGTGATTGGCTATTGGGCCTTTCTGACCGGCAAACGGGTGATCTACTTTGGCCGGAAAGGCGAACAGCACATCGAGGAGTTCCCGAAACCGAAGGCGTGAGCAGGAGCAAACCTCATTCACCATCTGATGGGAACCAAAAGGGGAGAAACTAGACCCCACGCAAGAATTCCTGAGGTGCGCTATTGAACTGCGCAGCGAGCTTTTTCATTGCTGCATTTTCGCGGATAACTTCACCAGTCTCTCGACTGTGCAACGCTATCTCCGCGGCGATTGAGCGACCGAGAATTCGCTGATCGATATTGCCGAACGGCCCAGGCACGAGGCTTCCCAACCAACCGACCCAGGCCGGGGTATGAGCGTTGCCCACAATGATGCCGGGGCGAAAGATGGCGAGGCGGGCAAAACCGACATTACGCACGGTGTCTTCCTTCATGCCCATTACGCGAACATATCGAAACCTGCTGCGGGCTGTGCTTCCTACCGCAGAAAGTAGGCAAAACTGGTCAATTCCGGCGTCACGGCAGCCGCTCGCAAAGGCACCGACAACGCCGACTTCAAGCCGCTTCAATTGTTCTTCGCTCCAGCGCGCCGATCCGGAACCAACACCCACACAACTCACGGCGCTGACGGGACCTTGGCTTAGAACTTCGCGGGCAACGGCGGCAATGCGCTCGGCAAAGTCAGCTGCGCCGGTATCAAAAACGACGTTGCGCACCCGCGAGCGCGGCGCAATGGGCTTTCTTGTCACCATCACCACTTCCCTGCATTCCGGAATTGCCAGCAGCTCCGCTACCGCTGCACCACCGACTTGCCCAGTACCACCGAGGATAATTGCGGCGAATTTCTGATTCATAAAGAGGACCTCTTGAAGTTCATTTATGCCCCCAGCCATTCCAACCGTCGAGGCCTCCACCCTAGAACCCGCTTGGCCTTCGCATTCGAGGCTCCGCTCAACTTAGTTGCGTAATACACCACATCCTCCCCTCCAATTGCTGCCGCTTCTGTCTCGCTCATACGCGGAGGCGCTGGAGCACCAACAAACTTCGCAAACGCAGGTAGCCAAACGGACTGCGGCGAAGGGTCATCATCAACAAGGTTGTATACGCCAGGCTCTGCCGTTAGCGTCGCAACCGTTGCAACCGCGGCATCGTTAATATGCACAAACGACGACACTCCCTGGCCGTTACCTACTACCGGATTCTGTTGCCGCATGACCATGTTTGCCGCCGCCTCGCCGGGGTAGTACCACGTCTTCGGTCCATAGAAGAATCCATACCGCAGAGCGACAACTTCAATTGCACTGGAGCTAAAAAGTCGTGCCTCCAGTTCTGTATAGGTCCGCGCACTGGCCGCCACACCCGGACTTGCATTGACATCCAACGGAGACGACTCATCCGCCAATGTTCCTTCAGCCGCCTTCAGAAAGAATCCGCTCGACTGTTGCAGATACCGCCGAACACCGCTCGCGATTGCCGCACGAAACAAATTCCCTCCGCCCTCAATCCTCAGCCTCCTGTCACCCGCTGCATACTTCGGCATCTCACTCTGCTCCTTTGGCAGAGACGTCAATTCATCGATTACTGCTTCCGCTCTTGCCTGACGCAGCGCAGCCTCTACCTCCGCTGCATGAAATGCGTCCACGATCACTGCCTCGGCTCCCTGGCTCTCCAGAATCTTCGCCCGCGCCTCGCTCGTTGTCATTCCCACTACGGAGTGCCCATTCTTTAACAACTCCGCAACTAACGGTTCGCCGATCGCTCCGCTTGCCCCTGCAACGAATACACGCATCGTCCACTCCTCTCGACACAATCGACTAATAATCAAGCGTCGCTACGAACATGATACGAGCAAAACGGCAATCAACAATTCCTTGAGATTTCGTGGCGAGTGACGGGCAATAAACGCAGTGGCCACAGTTCGCTCAAGTGCCAATGAACGTCCCGCTAACACCCAGCCTTTCGGCTCGGGATTGCTCACGGGCAACACCTGCGTTGGACGCGCTCCACCCCTTGTGCTGCTTCCAGCGGCCCTAGATGCCTGCCGCGTGCCGGTTTAAGGTGCGGGAGTCTGCCAAGTTTGAACAGGCTGACAAAGACTCAACGCTTCTCTAAGAGAAGAAAGAGATTTTGGTGCGCATGGACAACGTCGCGCCAGGCAGAGTCAGGCCGCATTCGCCTGTACTCTTCAATTGCCAGAGAGCCGCGATGGGCCTGGATTCTCAAACACGCGAATGAAACCTGGATGAGCGATTAATTGGATTGCCTGAGTAACGACCCCCTCGCGAGTTGCGGAGATCTGGCTCGAATGACCAGTGTCTCGCCTGCTGTAGTCGTGGAGTTTCTGACGATAGGGTTTGACCCGTATTTCCTTGTTCTCGCGACAACATACTTCGGTGAGCGAACTCCTTGCGGCCATTGGCATGAACCGTTGCCGATTCTCCGATTGACAGCAATTTGTACTCCCCATCAGGAGGACTTCTCCTCCGTTAGCAAAGTTAGAATTCGTGAATCTTACCAAGGTTGGCTCCCCAGCCCAAAAAATGCAGAACATGGATTGACCAGATTCGTAGGCAACGTTTAGCCACTGTTATCGCTCTAAGGCCTTGGGGACGCGACTTACGAAGCCCTTTAGAAGATCACGCCTCAATCTGCCGTTCAAGCGCACGGTTTGTAACTCTTTAGGCTATGTGGAGTTGCTTATGATACCGGTACAGGCATACTACAGATACGAAGGTCCGCTCGGGAAACGGGAGGCGACCTGTCTCGACGAAATCCGCAATCTTTATGGGATTTGGCGATTGAGGCATCAGGAAAATAACCGGAAAATTATAGTCGACTATGATGGAACACGGCTCAACAGAAATGACATCGCCATCATGCTACAGAATGCTGGGATCTCTCTCGCGAACCCGCACCAATACATAGCTTCGATGGCCGCCGCGGCCCATATGAATCGAGCACGGGAATGAAGCGCTTTCAGTGGTGTTCGAAAGCTCCTTGCATACCGACGCACGGTACTCGAAGCTGGCCATGGATATGTTCGCCTATCGTGCACGGAGGACCGCTTTTGACGAAATGCCTTCCATGCAAGAGACAAGTCACATCCGAGATGGAGGAATCATGCACGGCCTGAGGGGGAAGGTGGCCATCGTCACTGGAGCAAGTTCGGGGATCGGTCAAGCAATTGCCGAGCGGCTTGGCGCTGAAGGCGCAAGGATCATTGTGGATTACCTGGGCACACCGGAGAGAGCCGAAAAGACCGAGCGCATTGTCAAGAAAGCCGGCACGGATGCCGAAATTGTCAAGGCTGACGTAACCGAAATGCAAGACATGAAGAAGCTGGTCGATGCTGCGTGGGAGCGCTTTGGATCTTCCGACATTCTAATTAATAACGCGGGAGTGGAACATAAGTCGGCCTTCATAGATACCGCCGAGAGCGATTACGACCAGGTGATGGCCGTAAATCTGCGCGGACCATTCTTCATGACACAGGCATTCGTTCGCCGGTTGCGCGATGCCAATAGACCTGGCCGCGTCGTCAATATCAGCTCAGTGCACGAGGATATGGTATTTCCAGGGTTCGCTACTTATTGCTGCGCCAAAGGGGGATTGCGTATGCTCATGCGCGACCTCGCTGTTGAATTGGGCCCGCTGGGAATCACCGTGAATAATGTTGCCCCAGGGGCGATTTCTACGCCAATTAACAAAGCTCTTCTCGAAGACAAGCCCAAGCTCAACGTGCTGCTGGCAAACATTCCTCTCGGACGCATCGGAACCCCGGAAGATGTGGCCGGGCTGGTTGCTTTCCTCTGCTCTGACGATGCTTCCTACGTCACCGGGTCAACGTTTGTCATTGACGGGGGTCTAATGCGCAATTACCACGAGCAATAAATTATGGCCACAAGAATTGAAGATTACGCGCTCCTCGGCGATTGCGAAACGGCCGCGCTGGTCAACAATAATGGTTCGATTGACTGGCTCTGCTGGCCATCGTTCTCTTCCGAAGCATGTTTCTGCGCGTTGCTCGGAACTGAGGAAAACGGCTATTGGCGCATCTTTCCGGCAAATAACTCGACCAACTCTGTTCGTCGCTATCGCGATCACACGCTCATTCTCGAGACTGTCTTCGAAAACGATGAAGGCGCAATCAAGCTGATTGACTTCATGCCGATTCGCGAGCACTACTCAGACGTTGTGCGCATTGTTGAAGGGATACGCGGAAAAGTCTCGCTCCGCATGGAATTGGTTTTGCGGTTCGATTACGGCAGGACGATTCCATGGGTTACCTCATTAAGTGACGGAGTCCGAGCGGTAGCAGGCCCCAACCTGGTCATGTTTCACTCATCGGTTCCTGCGCGCGGTGAAGACCTCAAGACTGTCGCGGACTTCACGATCGAAGCTCGCCAGCGGGCGTGGTTCACTCTGACCTATGGAGCTTCATACGAAGCCGAACCACCGCCGATCGATGCGGACCAGGCAGAGAAGGACGCCGAGGATTTCTGGTGCAAGTGGAGCAGCCGATTAGCGTATCAAGGCCAGTACAGGGACATCGTGGAACGATCCCTCATCACCCTTAAAGCGATGACCTACCGTCCGACCGGCGGACTGGTAGCCGCAATGACAACCTCGCTGCCGGAGCATATTGGCGGCGTACGCAATTGGGATTATCGTTACTGCTGGCTGCGCGATACTACCTTGTGCCTCACTGCGCTTGCCAAGGCCGGCTATTACGAAGAGGCTACGGCCTGGCAGGATTGGCTGTTGCGTGCTTTGGCGGGCAGCCCCGATCAAGTCCAGATCATGTACGGTCTCAAAGGCGAGCGGCAACTCGTGGAGTGGGAGGTCGATTGGCTTCCAGGATACGAGAATTCAAAGCCGGTGCGAGTGGGCAATGCCGCTTCGACGCAGCTGCAACTCGATATTTATGGTGAGACGTTGAACTGCTTCTATCGTGCGCAGCAGAGCCTGGCCTCTCATGGCGAAGAGGAGTTTCGTGTACTCGCTCTGCTGCTTGAGCACCTTGAGAAAATCTGGCAAGAGCCCGATGAAGGCATCTGGGAGACACGTGGCGAACCGAAGCAGTTTACTTACTCCAAGATGATGGCGTGGGTGGCATTTGATCGTGCCATAAAGTTGGCTGAAGAGCTCAAATATCGCGCCCCTGTTTCCCGATGGAAATCAATTCGCGACACAATCCACGAGCAAATCTGCAGAGAAGCGTACAACCGCGAAAAGAAAACATTCGTTCAGTCTTATGGGTCAGACCAACTCGATGCGGCGTTGCTTCTGATGCCGCTCGTTGGATTTCTTCCTGCCGAAGATCCACGCGTTCGAGCTACGATCGAGGCCATCGAGCGGGAATTGATGGTCGACGGCTTCGTTCGGCGATATGACACGGCGAAGGTCGATGACGGACTCCCGCCGGGAGAAGGCGCATTTCTCGCATGCAGTTTCTGGATGGTGAGCAGTCTTCACGCAATTGGCCGCGCCGAAGATGCCAGAAGACTTTTTCAACATCTTGTGTCGCTCTCGAACGATGTTGGGCTTCTGTCGGAGGAATACGATCCAAAGTCAAAACGATTGCTCGGGAACTTTCCCCAGGCCTTCTCGCATATTGCGCTGATTTATGCGGCATTCCAGCTCGAGAAAATTGGCCGCGACGGATCTCCCCTTGCAGACACCTCGTCCTAACCATGGGCAACTCGGCTTGGATATCGCGCGTCCTAACGATGTGCAACCGGGCCGAAATCGCAGCGGCCCAACTGAAAATGGAGGTATCTCATGACAAACAGTAAAGGCTCGTTTCTTTTCGCAGGTTTTTTTGGCGTCGCGGTTGTCTTCGGCACGAACTTCCTGCAAGCTCAGTCTGGCGCGGACGCCACAATGCTCGACAAACACTTCGTCTCGGAAGCTCTGAAAGGTGGAATGGCGGAGGTGCAGATGGGTAGACTCGCTGAGGAAAACGGCACAAGCCCCGACGTGAAGAAGTTTGGCCACCAAATGGTTGAAGACCATATGAAACTCGGCGATCAGATGAAGCAAGTTGCAAGCGAGACAGGAGTTGCGGTACCCAGTAGCCCCACAATGATGCAACAAGCCGAAATCAAAAAACTCAAGGGACTATCTGGAGAAGAGTTCGACCAGGAATATATCAAGGCTATGCTGAAGGATCACGAAGACGATCTCAAGGATTTCAAGAAGGAAGCCGAGTCAGGTACGTCGCCAGTGGTGAAGAATGCGGCAAGTGAGGGAGCGGACGTCGTCTCCACCCACCTATCGATGATCAAGCAGATTGCTGCAGCTCATAACCTTGCAATGAACTAATTTCGCTCCGCTTACGATCGGCATGGCACAGGTTGCCCTTAAGCGGTGACAAGATCCCGATTCGTTTCGAAGAAGCGCTAGCCGCCTGAAAGCTTGGTGACATAAAAGTTGATAGTTTCGAGACGGACAACCAGCTTAATCGAACCAGTATCGAAGACAGGCATGGAAGTCAATCTCTCAAAAAAAGGACACGTTCATGCCACACGTTAGCGAACGCTCAAAGAACCAGCCCGATACCGATGCACAGGTAAAAGGCGGACAACACTCGCGCTCTGGGAATGACGATCAGACTCAGAAGTCATCTGAGTCCCGTTCTCATAACCAACCCAGCCATGAAGCACAAGTCAAGGGCGGGCAACACTCGCACTCGGGGACAGAAAACCAGGCTTCAAAATCATCTGGTTCCAACTCCCATAGTCAGCCCAGCCACGAAGCGCAAGTGAAGGGCGGGCAACAATCCCACTCCGGAAGCAAAAGCTAGACTTCCGTGCGTCGGAGGAGCGGGGCCAGGCGTTTCACTCCTCCGCACGCCATTGTGCCGTTTGCCCACTCCACAGTCGTTGAGCCTGCGCCAGATCGTCAGCAGTATCGATGTCTAGTTCCCCACCCATCAGTTCGACTCCCTTTGCAAAGCGCAGCAAAACCCTCGCTCCTGCGTCACCCTTCATCTCAAGTAGCCTGGAAAATAGGTCGCGAGGGAAGTAGGCCGGAACATCGCCGTCGCCATACCATGACCGATCAGCCAATTGTCCTCTTCGCGCTGACCCGGCATTGCATTCCGTCTAGCCCATCCAAATTCTTCCGCGCCTCTTCTATAACACTCTCGCAAATGTTTACTCGACCAGGGACGTCCCTCATGGCTCGGGTCAGTTTCGGCGTGGTTCTTCAGGCGAAGTTCGATCGGGTCCATCTTCAATCTCTCGGCAAGTTCGTCGAGAGCAATCTCAAGCACTGCAGTCCCCGTTGCCTCGCCTGGCGCGCGCATGAAAGTTGATATTCCAAGGTTCGCCTCTACTACCTTCGCTGTCACCGAGGTGGCGCCGCTCTGATACAGGTCCTTTGAGACAACTTCCGAGTGTTCGACAAAGTCCTCTAGCACTGAAGTGTTCATGACCACGTCGTGCTGAATCCCCAACAGCGTTCCGTCCTGGGCGGCGGCAAGACGAATGTGGTTGATCGTCGACGGACGTGCACCAACCGGTCCAAACATCTGCTCGCGGTCGAGCGATAACTTTACCGGCCGATTCACAACCTTTGAAGCCATCGCGCATAAAGGGACGTGCGACCACATCGAAGCTTTCGAGCCGAAACCGCCGACCCCTGCCGCTCGGTCGCAGCTGGTTAAGATGAATCATGGCGCTTTTTGAATCGATCACTCACTCGCCGGTCAGTCGCCGCCGTTTTCTCAAGGTAAGCATTGGCGTTGCCGCGGCTCTGGCTCTTTATTCAGGCGAGATTGAGCGCCACTGGATTGATGTCGTCGAACGCGATATCTATCTGGGCGGGCTGCCTGCGACATTGGACGGATTTCGCATTGCGCAGATCAGCGATATTCACATGGATGAGTACTCGGAGCCATTTTTTCTGCGTCGAGTGAATGACCGGGTCAATGACTTGCGGCCTGATGCTATTTTCTTGACCGGCGACTATGTGAGCTTTGGGCCTGCGCCCAGGAATTTTGCCATCGGCGCCGCATGGCAATGCGCCAATATTTTGAAAGAACTGCAATGCAAGAAAATTTATGCTGTACTCGGCAACCATGACGTCGTGGTGGGATCAAAAGAAGTGACCGAAGCGCTTACCAGCAACGGCATCACGGTCCTCGATAATAGCTGCCTGCCGGTGGAGCGCGGCGGCGGCAGGTTCTGGCTGGCCGGAGTTGACGATCCAGTGATGGGGCGTCCCAAGCCGGAGTTAGCTATTCCTCCCTCGATACGCAATCATGCGGATGAACCAGTTATTCTCATGTGCCATGCGCCGGATTACGCCGACCAACTGTTGAAGACGCCCGCGGGAAAGGCGATTGGCTTGATGCTGAGCGGTCACACACACGGTGGGCAAGTGCGCCTGCCGCTGGTGGGCGCGTTGCAACTGCCGCCGTTGGGACAGAAATATGTGGAGGGGTGGTTCCGTCTTGGAGGCTTGCAGCTGAGCGTCAATCGCGGCATCGGCACAACGGGACTTCCGTTTCGCTTTGACTGCTTGCCAGAGATCACACTCATCACGCTACGCCGCGGCTAGATCGCTTGCCCGCACTGTGCTCGGACCCGAACGCTGTCAGCTCTCTTTGCGGTAAAGCATGTCGCGGATGGTGCGGCGTCTCTCCTCATTCATTTCGCTCTCAGCTTTGCGGCTGATAGCGTCGAGGTGGTCCTTGGCCTCGGGTTCGGTGGATTCCGGAACGCTGCAAGCCGGGCACCGGTTGGCGAAGCCAGGCTTGTCTGGCCTGAGCTCAAACTCTTCCGAGCAAATTACGCACGTTTTGATGGGTAGCGCCATAAAACTCCGTGATAACGCTGACTATTATAGCGGGTTTGGCGACCCATTGCCGTCTCCGGCCGGTCGCGCCTGAGTTGACCCGCACGGCCCGGCGGGTTGAGGATAAAGACTGATGTAGTCCGGGTTATCTCTTTGAAAGGAGCCGTCTCTATGCCGCCGGAAACCATCCATAAAAACGACAGTTTGGGTCACTTCCCGCAAATCCCTGCCGATGCGGAAACATTCGACGCTCTGCAAGAGATTTTTGAGTTGGTTGCCGCGGGGCTCTACAGTCTGGCCTCGATGCTGGTGGGCGAGGGCGAAGAGAGCGTGCGGCTAGTTGAAGCGGCGGTGGCCAATGCGGAGGTCTCAGTGTGCCAGGATCCGCAAGAGGCGCGCAAGAGCAGCCGGCGTGTGCTGGGGGCAGCGGCTCTGGAGCTGTTGGCCAAGCGTGACCCCGCGAGCCTGGCCGCGCCTGAGGGGCTTGCTCCGGCGTCAACCTGCATTGAGGACGACGACCTGGCCTCAGCCGGAATCTCGTCCGAGGAACTGGAACGCATGATCGGCGGGCCGGAACGCGACCGTGTGCGGGAGTGGCTGGAAAGCCTGCCCACTTGGATGCGCACCGTCTTTGTGCTGCGCGCAGTGGCCGGACTCAGCGCCACGGAAACTGCTGATCTGCTCAAAGCTCACGGTGGTCCGCAAGCCGCCGGATGGACGCCGATCGAGGCGCGCGAAGTCTTTCGCCAGGGGCTTTGCTCGTTGGCTTCGCAACTGCTTCATGCCTCCGCTGAGCGGTAAGAAAGCAGGGAACAGGCAGCGCATTCAGATGTAGTTCTCTGGCGAATGCGCATTCCGCCCGCGAACCCTGGCGCTAACTTCCCCCCGGGTGAACGCGGGCCTTCGGCGGTAGCAACCAAAGAACCGCAACGATCCCGATTAGCGTCAGAGAAGCGGCAGGCCGGAAGTAGGCCACGGGAATCGCCGTGAGATAAAGCAAAACGGACGCGATCTGCTTGCCCCAACTAGCGTGCGCGGGCGCAGCACTCTGCGATCGTACCTGCATCCACAGCGCCATATATCCGAGCCCCGGAAAAATACTGACTGCGGCGTAGAGCGCGGTGGTGAACGACGAGAGCCCTTTGACGCCGATCCAGTCAGTCGCAAACGGAAACAGCGAGAGGCAAAAGAGAAACACCAGGTTGGCCCACAAAATACCGTGGCTGACCGTCTCCACCTCGTCGACGAGATAGTGATGGTTCACCCAGTAAATTCCGATCTGCACGAATGTGAGCAGGTAGAGGAAGATGGTGGGCAGCACAACGACCAGACCGGCTAAGCCGTCCTGCGCCGGCACCTTCAATTCCAGCACCATAATGGTGATGATGACCGCAATGACGCCGTCTGAAAACGCCTCTAGACGTGTCGGACTAAGGCCTCTTCTGCTCATTCTGATTCCAACTTAGCACGGAGCCCGGCTCTCTAACCAAAAAGTGGCATCGGAGCCGAGTGGCCCGGTCGTTCGACCGGAACGTCAAAGACCGACGCATTGACCGTGTGCTCGCAAGAACTATTTCTTTCAGCATTCCATGTGTAGTTCCCTATTGATCATCAACCGCAGACACTGCTCCGCGGTGCCATCATTCGGCATCATGATGTTTTTGATCGGCACGAAGATGGCGGCACAGTTCGGATTGCCAAGCTGTAGCGCCAATTTCGCCAGTGACGCGTAAGCTTCTGCATCGGGGATTCTCCTGGACTCGCTCGAAAAATCATTAAACAAATCGAGGAAGGCGCATGCGCGATGTTCAGTCCATGCCTTCTTCTGATTTTGCAGTGGCAATCGAGAAAGAGCATATTCATCATCGTCGGCATACCGTGCAGGAACGGAAGTCACTCGGATGATATGGGAGCCGGCCTTTACGACTGTCAGAGCAGGGTTATCTGCCGAGACAAAATACATCGGATCTGCTTTTCCATCAAATGTCTTGCCCCAACCTCGTTCTCCCGCAGATTGTAACTCCTCATCACTGAACCGGTGCGCTTCCCGCTGCATGATAACGATGGATCGAGTCTCCGTAGTCTCGGAATATAGCGCCTTTCCAACTAAGTTCTTGAGCATCTTCTCAAGCTTCATACGGTCATCCTCCTTTAGAGCGCCTCCGTTATCCCTATGCCAAGCTGAGGATCATTCTAAATTCCTGCAGTGAGATGATCCATTTCAGGTGCCTCCACGCGCGGTGGTCGGCAACCGGGAAGTTACCATTCACCACCTTTGCAGCGACAGCCGAGATCGAGGGCGCAAGAGGTCAAAACCGCCCTCTAAAAGTGGAGACTTCGCCCAGAAATCTCTACGATTCGCCAAAAAAATCGGAGTCCTTACACAAAGCCCCCGCAGGGGCCGAAGCCCTCGCTTTCCAGTGCTTTTCGGCATGACTGAAGTCCTGCCCTGATACTGTGTCTGAAACATATTCTTGCTACGATTGATGGCTTGGCTGCATGATCTCCTTCATTTCCGCATTCACAAATCGGAACGGAACAGCGCGCCGGTTTCCCAATCGGATCAAAGGTTTGCGGCAATCTAAGCAGCCTGCCCGGTAGGTTCGTTACACTAGATTTACGAACCCTGCTGCCGGTTTTTCGCATCCATCATGGAGAGAACCTTCCTGGGCAGGAGCTTTTGCTGAAAGTCGAACGATCTTGATGTCTTCAAAATATTCCAGTCACAACTCGATGCGCGGCTGTGCCTTTGCCCTCACCGTGGGCCTGACGGGGCTGCTCCCGTTGATGCTGGCGGCGCAGGCGCCGCCCAGCCAGCAGATTACGCCGACTGCGGGGAGCTTTCAGGGCAGCGTGACGACCGGCGCGGTCTCGGCGCAGCCTTTGAATCTTACTCTGGACGAGGCCATGCAGCGGGGGTTGAAAGCCAATCTGGGCATCATCCTGAGCAGTGCGCAAACGGCCCAGGCGCGCGGTGAACGGCTCAGCCAGTTGCAATCGCTGCTGCCCTCGGTCGACTTCAACGCCAAGGAAACCGTAATGCAAGTGGACCTGCCCGCCGAGGGATTGCGCATTCCCGGTTTCCCCAAAGTGATCGGCCCGTTTGGCTTCACCGACGTGCGGGCTTCGCTGACGTGGTCGCTGATTGATGTGGCATCTCTGCGCAACTACCTGGCCGCACGCCACAACTTTGCCGCCGCTCAATTGTCTGCGCAAGACGCGCGCGAGATGGTGGTCTTGGTGGTGGGCAACGCCTACCTATTGGTGCTGGCCGATGAAACCCAGGTTGCCAGTGTAGAAGCGCAGGCGGCCACGGCGAAGGTTTCGCTCAATCAGGCCGTAGACAACCACAATGCCGGAACTGCGCCACTGCTGGATGAGTTGCGGGCGCGCGTGGATTCGCAATCGTTGGATCAGCAGTTGATCGTCGCGCAGAACGCTCTGGAAAAAGACAAGCTGGCGCTGGCACGTGTGATTGGGCTTCCTCTGGCGCAGAGCTTCACATTGGCCGATAAAGCCCCTTATGCGGTCTTCGATCAAATTGACGTGGAGAAGGCCATCCGCGAAGCCCACGCCAACCGCAAAGATCTGGCGGCGATGGTGGAGCAGACCAAAGCGGCTCAGCAGCAACGCCAGGCAGCCACAGCCGACCGGCTGCCCAAAGTGAAGTTTGCCGGCGACTACGGCGACATCGGCACGACTCTTTCGCACTCGCACGGCACCGGCGACGCTACCGGCACACTGAGCGTTCCATTATTCGATGAGTTCGCCCTGCGAGGCGAGGCCCAGGTGGCGCAGGCGCAACTGGACACGGCCAAAGCTCAGTTGAGTGACAAGAATGCGCAGGTGGATGCCGATGTTCGCGACGCGTTGCTGGACATTGCCTCCTCGCAAAAGCAGGTCGAGGTGGCCAGTTCCTCAGTCGAGCTGGCCAATGAGGCGCTCAGCGAGACGCAGGATCGTTATGCCAATGGTGTCAGCGATAATCTTGCCGTGAGCCAGGCCCAGCAGTCCGTGGCGCAGGCTAACGATCAATATGTAACCAGTCTTTATCGGCACAATGTTGCCAAGCTCAGCCTGGCGCGTGCGCTGGGTGCAGCGGAAAACTACAAGAATTATCTGGGAGGAAAGTAACTGTGGCGGATCCAACTCCAATACCGGTCCCAACCGAAGAGGGTCCTGACCCTGAAAGTGCGCAGACCAGTCGCCGGCGCAGAGGCATCATCATCGCCGCGGTGCTGGTGCTGGTGCTGATTGCGGTGGGACTTTGGTGGCACTCCACCTTTACCGAAGATACCGACGACGCGCAGGTCAATGGGCATTTGATCCAGGTGAGTGCGCGCATCAGCGGGCAGGTCGCTAGGGTCTACGTCGATGAGAATCAGATGGTCAAGGCGGGCGATGTAATTGCCGAGCTGGACCCCTCGGACTACCAGGTTGAGGTCGAGAACGCCGAAGCAGCCTTGGCTAGCGCTCAAGCCAACGCAGCAGCGGCCAATGTGAATGTGCCGATCACTACGATCAACACGGGCAGCAACCTGAGTGTGGCCGACGCCACTGTTACTGGCGCTCACGCTGCGGTCGAGCAGGCCGAGCAGCAGGTTCAGGCCGCACATGCACATGTGGGCCAACTCAAGGCCAACGACATCAAGGCGCAGGCGGATCTGGAGCGGTACAAGCCGCTGGTCGAAAAAGATGTCATCAGCAAACAGCAGTTTGACGCTGCCGTAGCGGCCGCCGACGCCGCCAGGTCTGCGCTCTCTGACGCTCGCCACTCCGAGCAAGCCGCCAACGAAGGCGTGAAAGTGGCCCGTGAACGCGAGATGCAGGCCCAGGCCCAACTGAAGTACGCCCAAACCGGCCCGCAGCAGGTGGCCGCGCAGAGTGCCCGCGCCAAGCAGGCCCTGGCCCAGGTAGCTCAGGCGCAGGCACAACTCGACATGGCCAAACTCAACCTCAGCTACACCAAAATCGTTGCGCCTGCAGCCGGCATCATTACCCGCAAAAGTCTCGAGGTCAACCAGAACGTTGCTCCCGGCCAAAACCTGCTCATGCTGGTTTCGCTGGAGGGCTTATGGGTGACGGCCAACTTCAAGGAGACGCAATTGCGTCACATGTCCGCCGGGCAGCGGGTTGAAATCGAAGTGGATGCCACCGGCAAGACTTACCACGGCAAGGTAACTCAAATTGGCGGCGCAACCGGCTCAGTGCTTTCGCTCTTTCCGCCAGAAAACGCAACCGGCAACTACGTGAAGGTTGTTCAGCGTCTGCCGGTACGCATCGACTTTACCGATCTGGCAAACGAAGATCCTAATCATGAATTGAGACCGGGGCTTTCCGTTGAGCCCAAGGTCGAGGTGAAGTGAGTTAGCTGGTTTTCATTCACTTGGATTCATCGCGGAGATCTGCGCGATGGTGAATTAGTTCATCGCAACGCGGAACAAGCGCAGAGGCGAATTCTCTTGTGAGCCGCGCGTATCCGGGTCGGCTGGAAGCGGAATTTCGGTGACCTGACCCAGCAGTCGCAGCTTCTCCAGCAATTCATTGCGCGGGTCGTAGTAACTCGTCTCGAATAAGACCAGCCACACAGTCTTGGGCCTTGATGCGGCGAGTCCGGAGACGAATCGATCGAGGTCGGAGCGCAGGATGACTGGCCCACCCCAGCCCTTGAAACCTTGGCTCTGCCACCAGTCGTAAATAGAAAGCGGAAATCCTGTTTCCTGCGGCTGAAAATGCGCTTGCCCGGCAAAATAATCGAATGGAACCTGCGCGTAGAGCGCGTCAAAAACAACTGGTTCTCCGGGACGGTAATCTTGCCGCATCACATCCATCAGGTTTTGCCAGGGATGCCCGTGCGTTACGGTTGTCTGGCGAAAGAATGCGGCGGCATAAAGGCAAAGAATCAGCGTGCCGACGGCGAGACTCGGAATTCGCCAACGCGACCGCTCCGCCCCCCATTGCACGCCGCGAGCAATCGCGATCACAAGTAGCGGCACTAAAGGCAGCATGAAGCGCGTGGAATAAAGCCGCAACGAAAACACGCCGACGGCAACCGCCAGCAACATGACTAAGAAGAGTCCGCAAACTTTGTCACCTTTGACGAGCGCAAGAAATCCCACGGCGGCAAGGGCAAGAGCCAGGGGAATTGCGCAGAGCAAAAGGACGACGGGCGAGGCGGACGGATAAAATCCAGCCATTGCAGCCGCATTTTTTGCGAGAGTCTTGATCTCTTCTGCACGAGTCAACTCATGCCCGGCAGCGCCAAATGTCAGGGCGTATGAATCGCTATAGCTATCTCTCAGAGCCTGGTCCAGTTGCGCTTTTCCCGAATGTTGCTTGAGCAGAACCGGAATCCCCGGAGAAATCAGTAGCAGAGTCAGCATCGCAGCAGCACAAAGACGTGCCACGCCGCGCCGCGCGCGAGCCGCGCTGATAGCCCAATGCGCAAAGAGCCCAAGAAGAATGAAGATCCCAATGTAGTGAACATAAAGCAGCAGAGCCGCCAGCAGGCTGTATCCGGCCACCAGCCATTTCGCTTCTCGCTGCTCCACCGCGACCGCCCAATGAACAAGCAGAAGACAAACGAAAATGAGAATGACGAGCATATACATTCTCACTTCAAGCGAGTAGACAAACAGCATGGGAGAGAAAGCAAACAGCGCGGCGGCATAAGCGCCAAAGCGCCGGCCCAACAGGCGCCGGGATACGAAAAACATTCCCAGTGAAGCGCAGATACTCAACACCACGCCGAAAAGCCTCAGTTGCGCCTGCGCATCGCCGATCACGCGAATCCACACCCACAGCAGCAGGTAGTAGAACGGCGGATGAACATCGCCTGCCGTGTGGTGAAGAATCTGCGCTAACGGAAGATTGCCCATGAATGCCGAGTAAGTTTCGTCCAGCCATAGCTCGCGCGAATTGAGCGCTGAGAGCTTGCAGATTGCGCTGATCAAAAAGGCAACGCCAAACAGGACCACTGGATTTCGGAGCAGGGAAGCGAGCGAGCGGCTAAATTTGCCGGAACCTTCGCCGGGCAAAAAATTCCTCGTTTCGCGCAGATTGTCTTCCACTTCGAACCTCAGAATTCCGCCCCCGCGTGCTCGGTTTTTTCAATGGGAATCCGGACCCCAGATTACCACAGCACTTTGCGGGTTCACGACAGCGGCATAAACGATTAGACTGATTGCAGCCCCGCGATGAACGACTCGAACAACGCCGCTACGGATTTCGCACCGCTTCCGGTTCTGCCCGGACTCTTGCCGGCTCCCGAGCACATGGTGCCTTCGCTTCCCGAGGTCCATGCGACCGTGCGCCTCTCGCGCTCGCCGCTCTATTGGCGACGGCTGATCGGCTTTCTCGGCCCGGGATTCCTGATCGCCGTGGGTTACATGGACCCCGGCAACTGGGCGACGGACATCGCCGGCGGCTCGCAATTTGGCTACACGCTCCTGTTCGTCATCATGGCCTCGAACCTGTTGGCCATTCTCCTCCAAAGCCTGTCGCTCAAGCTGGGCATTGCAACCGAGCGCGATCTCGCGCAGCTTTGCCACCAGGCCTACGGCCCCAGGGTGAGCTATGCGCTATGGATCGGCGCGGAGATCGCCATCGCCGCCTGCGATTTGGCCGAGGTGATCGGCTCAGCCATTGCGCTCGAGCTGCTCTTCCACATTCCGCTGCTCTATGGCGTACTGATTACCGGAACCGATGTACTGCTGATTCTGCTCTTGCAGCGCTGGGGCTTCCGCTATATCGAGGCGCTGGTGATGGCGCTCATCGGCACCATTACGGCGCTGTTCATTGTGCAGGTGCTGCTCTCGCACGCGGATCATTGGGTGGCGCTACGAAATCTATTCATTCCCTCGGCAGCCATCGTCACCAATCCCGCGATGCTTTACATCGCCATCGGAATTCTGGGCGCAACGGTCATGCCCCACAACCTTTATCTGCACTCTTCCATTGTGCAGAGCCGCAAATATGAGCGCACACCCAAGGGCAAGCGCGAAGCCATCACCATGGCCAACATCGACTCCGCGCTGGCGCTTACCGTGGCCCTGTTTGTGAACGCAGCCATTCTCATCGTCGCGGCTGCGGTCTTCCATCGCAGTGGGCACTACGAAGTTGCGGCCATTCAAGACGCCTACAAGCTCCTCAGCCCGCTGCTGGGTGTGACCGGCGCGAGCACGCTCTTCGCCATTGCTCTTTTAGCGAGCGGGCAGAACTCGTCCATCACCGGAACGCTGGCTGGACAGGTGGTGATGGAAGGCTTCATACACCTGAAAGTGTCGCCCTGGCTGCGGCGGCTGATTACCCGCTCACTGGCCATTGTGCCCACCATCATTGTGGTCGCGGTCACC